>VAPK010253383.1_pt1 | contig 10909 bp, 9 predicted proteins | sample 3395031 | NCBI WGS metagenome assembly VAPK01 (sample SAMN08290443, study PRJNA428436) | hydrothermal vent metagenome | isolation source: Deep-sea hydrothermal vent chimney 1 | place: Pacific Ocean: Juan De Fuca Ridge
GAATACACCTTTTTCATTAGAGGGAGATGGACCTCACGTTAGGCAAATACTGATTAATTTAGTTGGTAATGCAATTAAATTTACAGAGCAAGGAAACGTAGGAATCTGGGTGTCTCAAGTGAATCAAGAAGAAGAACCATTACGTATTCGGTTTGAAGTAAGAGACACAGGTGTAGGTATCGCAGCTGAAGATAAAATGGCAGTATTCGATGGGTTTACACAGGTTGGGGAGGCATATGAAGGTGAAAGGTTAATTGGCTCCGGATTAGGAACAACAATTGCGAAGGAATTAGTTGAGCGGATGGGGGGAGAAATCGGGGTAGAGAGTGTCTTAGGTGAAGGCGCCACTTTTTGGTTTGAGCTGCCCTTTAAACAATTACCCCAAAATAAAGTATCGTTGTTAGATAACCATGTTTTATTATTATCGCCGGATTCAACGTCAGCAGTAATCACGCCGTTATTACAAAGATGGGGTGTTGAGTTTGAGTGGGAAACATCTTCGGCTCGTGCCTTATCAGTCCTTTTGACAGCTGCAGAATCAAAAAATAAACAAGAAATCAAGCAATATACGTCTTTAATTGTTGATATTGCTAGCCTAAACAAAGTGGATCCGATTCAATTTTCGGAAATGATTAGAGCCGAAAAAGAGTTTGAGGATTTAACATTAATCTTAATTAATTCACTCAATGCATCCTTAGATATGCACCAGATTAATCAGCATTATATGATGGTGCTAGATGCGCCGATTGAGAAACGCTTGTTATTTAACGCGATTCATGCAAGTCAAAGCATACAGAATAGAGGCGATAATGTAGCGGTATTAACACCAGGACTAGATATTAATACCGCACCTTTATCTATTTTAGTAGCGGAAGATAATATAGTTAATCAAAGAGTTGTCGACGGTATATTAACGCATGCAGGGCATCAAGTTCAGCTTGTTGATTCGGGTGATAAGGTGCTCGATATACTGAGTCAGGAGGAGGCAGTGGAAATTGACGTTCTGATTCTTGATATGAATATGCCAGAAATATCGGGTGTCGATGTGGTGAAATCCTTACGATTTATGCAAGGATATCGTTATCTGCCAATTATAATGTTAACGGCAGATGCAACACCAGAAGCGGAACAACAAAGTTTGGAGGCGGGTGCTAATGTTTTTTTAACTAAGCCCATAGATGTAGAGATCCTACTAGAACATGTGCTTAGTTTATCAACGCAGCAGCGGCGAGGAAAACAGGCTTTAAGCAAGAAAAAAAGAGAGGAAGAAAACACTAGCCAGAATGGTATTCCGAAATTATTTGACCAATCCACATTAAATAATTTAGCATTATTGGGTGGTGGCAATGAATTTGTTCAGGAATTAATACAAAGTTTTGTTGCAGATGGACAGCGTCATGTTGCAAAAATTATTGCGGCCACAACAGAAGATTACTTGCAATATCGGGAAAGTTTACATGCGCTAAAAGGTTCAGCCAGTGAGTTTGGTGCAATTCCGTTAGTTAATTTGTGTAAGCAAGCAGAAAAATTAAAGCCTTATGATATAGGTTCCGTACGGATTAAAAACCTAAGTCGTGAGGTTGAAACATTGTTCAACCTCACGAAAGTTTCACTCACAGAAACAGTTCAGGATAGTCAGATTAATTAAACGCCTCGCCTTAATCTATAGCTTTAGTATTTTGGCGTTTTACAAGGCGTTCCATCATTCTTAAGTCTTTGCTTCCCAAGTTTAGAGCAGCCTCTACCCAAACTTTCGTAATATCCATTAGCTCTTCACGCGTAATTGGGTTACAAATGTCTTTCACTTTACGCATTGCTTGATGGCTATTTTTAGCACGATTAGCAGATTTCACATATTGATATAAAGCAAGTTCACCTTCGCCTTTTTCAGCAAGAATATCGACGATCCCCATTTCATAAAGTTCTTCAGCATCATAGAGTTTTCCGCTGAAGATTATTTTCTCAGCCATTCCGGTACCTACTTTGCGTGAAAGCAATGAATACGCACCCATACCTGGAAATAAATTAAATAATACTTCAGGCAAACCCATTTTGCTACCGCGTTCAGCAATTAACACATTGCTAGCAAGTGCACCTTCAAAGCCGCCACCCAAAGCATCTCCTTGGACAAGGGAGATTGTGGTTAGATCGCTATCTAGATGGTTCATGTTAATGCAGAGCATATCAACACAACTTGTTGCATAAGCTAATAATCCTGCGGCATCTTTTTGTTTAATAAGTTGGGTAAATAAATTTAAGTCGCCACCTAAGCTAAATACACCTTCAACATCAGAAGCGAGTACGAAGAAGTCGATGGCATCGCTGTTAGCTTGTGCTTGAGAGCGGACATCTGCAAGGTGAGCGTGTAATTCGTCCAATATTTCAACAGAAAAACATGGGCGAGGCGTTGCTTTCATCATGCACCAATTGATTTTATTTTTACTATCGAAGTGTGTTTTTAGTTGAGAATATTGTTGTTCCGACTGTTTGAGAGCAGTGGTCTCGTGTTGGGGGTGAAGAAATGCTAGATTATTCATGATGTTATCCTTTTGTTTTTCATATTGAGTGAGAGTGACGTTATCTGAACGAGGGGTGTTTAGCTAACGTACACAAACAAAAATACGCCGATTGGCGGAGAACATCAACTAATTTGCGTTTAATTATGCTTGCAAATTGTTTTGAATGAGATATAGAGCGGAACTCAAGGGGAATGTGATTAATTGTGGACTATAATTAAAACTGAGCTTTGTGAGCGAAAATGCGCGGGAAATTATCAACCTTTTATTGCTTTTGTACGATAATGTTAGCGAAGGTTAGATTTAGATGATCGGGACGAGCCGTTTTGTGGCAAATTATCTACTTGTGTTGTGATTGATGTGTCGCATCCAAGCCGGCCTCTGCCATGGAGACTGCGCGGAAAACAGCGCGTGCTTTATTCATAGTTTCCTGCCATTCCATTTCTGGTATAGAATCATAAACGATGCCTGCCCCAGCTTGGATATGTAATGTATGATCTTTAATAACGGCCGTGCGGATTGCGATCGCCGTATCCATATTGCCAGACCATGATAAATAACCTACTGCACCGGCATACACGCCGCGCTTGATAGGTTCTAATTCATCAATAATTTCCATTGCCCGTACTTTAGCTGCACCACTGACTGTGCCAGCAGGAAAGGTGGCGCGCAAGGCGTCAATGCAACTCATATTGGGTACCACTTTACCGGTTACGTTTGAGACAATATGCATCACATGGGAATAGCGTTCCACGATCATTTTGGCAGTAAGTTTTACCGTACCAATTTGACTTACTCGGCCTGCATCATTACGTCCTAAATCAATCAACATTAAATGTTCCGCCAATTCTTTTGGATCGGCCAATAAATCTGCTTCTAATGCTTTATCTTCTTCTGGTGTTTTACCACGAGGGCGGGTACCAGCAATAGGTCGCACAGTGACTTCATCATCTTCCATGCGCACCAAGATCTCAGGTGAAGAACCGACAATATGAAAGTCTTCTAAATTGAGATAATACATATAGGGCGACGGATTAAGCGTACGTAATGCACGATACAAATCCATTGGCTGTGCGGAGAAGGGTATTGAAAGGCGCTGAGACAATACTACTTGCATGATGTCGCCATCCGTAATGTATTGCTTTGCTTTTTCTACGGCATCAATAAAGCCATCGTGAGTAAATCCAGATATGAAATCATCTTCGCGGACTGTCTTACCTGCATGAGATGAATTGTAAATAGGTGTCGCTGTATGGAGGTGGTTTGTTAACATATCTAAGCTTTTTTGAGCAAGGTTGTAGGAATTATCAACGCTTGGATCGGCGTGCACAATAAGGAATAAGCGGTTACTCAAATTATCAAACACAATCAGATCGTTAGACACCATCAATAAAATATCAGGGCAACCTAATGGATCGGGATTTGGGCTATCGCCTAAGCGTGGCTCAATATAACGCACGGTATCATAGCCAAAATAGCCGACCAGGCCGCCATTAAAGCGCGGCAAATCATCCAGATCAGGCACTTTATATTGTTGTTTGAATGTTTCTATCCACGACAAAGGATCATCAGATTGTGCTGTCTCGATAACCTCGCCAAGGTGTTTGACTTCAATCTCTTGTCCTGTGATCCGCACAACGGTTTCGCTGGGCAAGCCAATGATAGAATAACGACCCCATTTATCACCACCTTGAACTGATTCAAGCAGATAAGAATAAGGCGAATCAGCTAATTTTAGGTAGGTGCTGAGCGGCGTATCCAAATCAGCTAGAATTTCACGAGCGACAGGTATACGGTTATAGCCTTGCTCGGCTAAGTGGTCAAATTTGGCTTGGTTCATCAGGTTTGTATAGCAGTCTTAAGTTCCGCAAAAGTATCAATGATGATATCAGGATTTGCGGTGGCAATATCAACACCATGATTATAGCCATAGCTCATACAAATAATAGAAAAACCAGCCGCCCGAGAGGCTTTAACATCACTAATAGAGTCACCAATCATCATGGCATTTTCAGGTTTGACACCAAAAAATTTAGCGCCGTGTAATAAGGGGGCGGGATCAGGTTTTTTCAACGGCAAAGTATCACCACTGATCACGATTTCGAAGAAATCAAACAGGCCTAAGTCTTTTAAAATCTTTAAGGTAAACTGTTCATCTTTATTAGTCACACAACCAACCCGAATACTCTGGTCTTTTAACCACTGTAAACCTTCAATTACTGAAGGATAAAGTTGGCTGCGTTTACTGGCATTGTCAGCATACAAACTCATAAAGATCGGAGCGGCTTGGGCATACAAAGCATCACTAGGTGAACCATCAAGTTGATCAACAAGCGCGCGCTCGATAAGGCGTGGCACGCCATTACCCACCCAGTTTCGGACCTTTTCTTCACCACGAACTGGCAATTCTAGTGCCTTCATGGTTTCATCAATACACCAAGCCAGATCAGGCACGCTATCGACTAGCGTGCCATCTAGATCAATCAATACCATTTCTGGCTTTTTCAGAACAACAGTCATTTCTTTATACGTTTGCTTTTGCTAATTCAGAACGGAACTCAGCCATTACGGTGTCATAAATATTCGCATCATTCGCATTTTTAGCGCCGAATAAAGCAGAGCCTGCAACGAATGTACGCGCACCCGCTTCAGCGATTTCACGGATATTGCTTGGCTTAACACCGCCATCGATTTCAAGATCGATATCAAAACCACTTGCATCAATGAGTTTGCGTGCTTCTTGCAATTTGTCTAATGTATGTGGAATGAAAGATTGACCACCGAAGCCAGGGTTAACAGACATCAATAAGATGCGGTCAACTTTATCCAAAACATGCTCAGCTAAAGAAAGTGGGGTTGCAGGGTTAAAGACTAAACCCGCTTTACAACCTTCATTTTTGATTAACTGTAAGCTACGATCAATATGATCAGAAGCTTCTGGGTGGAATGTGATGAAGCTTGCGCCAGCTGCCGCAAAATCAGGAATAATACGGTCAACCGGTTTCACCATTAAATGCACATCAATTTCGTGGGTGATGCCATGTTTACGTAATGCATCACATACTAATGGGCCAATGGTTAAGTTAGGAACATAGTGGTTATCCATTACATCGAAATGAACAACATCAGCGCCTGATGCCAATGCGTTATCAACTTCTTCACCTAAACGGGCAAAGTCAGCAGATAGAATAGAAGGGGCAATTTGAAAGGTAGCCATAATAAATCTCTCCGGTTAAATGGTTTTTTTGGGAGCAAGAAAAAGTCGCTTAATTTCTTGCCAGTAATCTAATACTTTACCTGATTTACTTGGATTTTTCAGCTTTTGAAATTATTATAGTGCCTTTATTGCCAAGGCAAGCACGAGAGATTTAATAAATAATGCGTTTATATTATGGTGGTATTGTTCGCCATCAAGCCCATTCAGACGAAGGCATGATTGAAGTAGTCGATTTAGGTGACACACGTTCGATGCATTTTGGCACGTTTCCTCGTCAAAGCAGTATGTCTTTACGCGTGCCGCATCGTTTAGAGCTGGGTTATACTGAATCGATGATGGCGTGCTTGTTGTTTAATCCTAAGCCGCGCCATATTTTAGTAATTGGCTTAGGGGGCGGTTCAGTTGTTAAATTTTTATTACACTATTTCCCTGATTGCAAGATTGATGTAGTTGAATATCGTGCGGATGTGATTGCAGTTGCTCGTGAATTTTTCGAGGTGCCAGAGCAAGATCAGCTGGCGCGATTAACGATTCATCATGGTGATGGTGGTGTGTTTATTGAAGAACAAGCAGCAGGCAAATATGATTTATTATTAGTTGATGCTTATGATGATACAGGGATGACAGAAAGTGTCGCCGCCCAATCGTTCTTTGATGACTGTGCGAAGGTATTGTCAGCAGAAGGTGTGATGAGTATGAATTTATGGGGAAGTGAGCATGCTTTATTTGCTCAAACAATGGAACGGATTAATAGGAGCTTTGACAGACAAACGATGAATTTACCGGTAAAAAACAAAGGCAATGTGATTAGCCTGGCCACGAAGCAGGCGGTCAAACAAGCAGATCTGAAAGACTTACGCACTAAAGCGCAGCAGCAAGGGATTGAACTGGAAATGGATATGATGGGTTTATTGCATCAATTACAACGCCAAAACACATCGTTTATGAAACGATTGTTTGCCTACTAGATATGAGAAGTATGAAATTAAGTTTATGGGTTCTAATGGGTGTTTTAGCGCTATCATTTTCTGCCATGGCGGCGACGGAAATTATTATTTCCCGGTCAGACAATACCCTCATCGTATTGAAGAATGGCATCGTGATGAAGCGCTTTCATGTTGCTTTTGGTAGTGGTGGGCGATTTGGCAAAATAAAGCAAGGTGATAGAAAAACACCCTACGGTGAATATAAAGTGATGTCGATTAAAAGTAGCGAGCGATTTCATAGTTTTATTCAATTAGATTATCCTAGCGTGAGTGATGCAGAACAAGCTTATTTCAATCATATTCTGACGAGAGATGAATATCGGAGTATTGTCGATGCGCATTGGGAAGGAAAGATGCCGCCCCAACACACGCCATTAGGTGGCGCGATTGGTTTGCATGGCATTGGCAAAGAAACGGCAGAAAAAATTGAAATTCATGAAACTATTAACTGGACTAAAGGCTGTTTGGCATTGCGAAACTCAGAGATAGATCAGATAAAACCTTTTATTACAAAAGGGACAACGGTATTGATTACGCCTTAATAACGCGTCTTGATATAATAGCCGAATGAATATTTTAGCGATTGAAACCTGCACAGAATGCTGCTCTGCCGCCTTGCTTTATCAAGGCGAGCTATATGAGCTGCGCGAGATGACTGCGCGTGGTGCATCGGATCTCATCTTAGGTATGATGGATAGTTTGTTTGAGCAAGCAGGATGCGAACTATCTGCCATTGAAGCGATTGCCTTTGGCCGAGGCCCAGGTTCGTTTACTGGTGTCCGGGTTGGCGTTGGTGTTGCACAGGGCATTGCTTATGCACGCAACTTGCCGGTTATCCCAATTTCATCACTTGCCGCATTGGCACAAGATGCGGCAGATCACTTGAATATAGACAAAATAGCGGTTGCCATGGATGCGCGGATGGGTGAGGTGTATGCGGCGCATTATCAGCGTGAGCAAGGTGAATTACGATTGGTTTCAGAACTGCCTGAACAGGTCTGTGCCGCTAATGCAGTGACCTTGCCGAGTGATACTGATTGGCATGGTGTGGGCACCGGATGGGATACCTACGAATCAGAGTTGCAAGCGCATTACAACGATAAAATATCGACTATAAACGCGGCCTATTTTCCACAAGCATCCGCAGTCATTAAATTAGCGATGATAGAAGCGGCAGCAGGGCGTTTATTGCCCGCCGAACAAGCCTTGCCTGTTTATTTGCGAAATAATGTTGCATTGACAATCGCAGAACGAGCAACGTTGGCAAAAAAGAAAACGCAAGAATGAGCAAATATAAACCCGATAGTATTTACGCTTCACCCTTAAATGACATTATTGATTTTCGTTTTGATGAACGGGTAGTGGATGTGTTCCCCGATATGATTCAGCGTTCTGTGCCAGGTTATGGCAACTTAATCAATATGATTGGGATCTTAGCCGCACGGTATATACAGCCAGATACGCGGTGTTATGATTTAGGTAGCTCATTAGGGGCTGTCAGCCTGTCTATACGCCAACGGGTGTCCGTGCCGTGTGAGATGATTGCGGTTGATAACTCTGAGGAGATGATGACGCGTTGTGCTGAATTATTGGCGCAAGATGAATCAGCCGCGCTGGTTGAATTAGTGTGTGATGATATTCAGGCGATTAAGATTGAAAATGCATCGGTTGTCGTTTTGAATTTTACTTTGCAGTTTATTGCGATTGAAGAACGCTTAGCCTTATTGAAAACAATTTATGCTGGCCTAAATCCTGGCGGCATTCTCATTCTCTCTGAGAAGCTGGCTTTTGATGATCCCGCCCAGCAGGATTTCCACACAGACCTACACCACGATTTTAAGCGTGCAAATGGTTACACTGATTTAGAAGTCAGCCAAAAGCGGAGTGCCTTGGAAAATGTACTCATTCCTGAAACGCGAGCAGCGCATGAGCAGCGCCTAGCAGAGGCAGGTTTTGCAAGCAGCGACATCTGGTTTCAATGTGCCAATTTCATCTCTTTTGTAGCGATGAAATGATTAACTTTCAATTTTTATATGATGCCTTGATAGAATCCGGTCAAGCAGAATGGGTGGCGGATATTAAAATTGCGATTGGTGAGCGATTGGCAATGGAGTGCCATGGCGATATGGCGCGCTGGCGGAATGGGATAGATAAATTACCCGTGGTCACAACAGAGCATGTTGAGTTATCAGGGCAAGTGCAGATTGGGCAAGCCGATGGATTAAGCGCGGCGCAACAAACCGCGCTTACCTCAGGTTTAAAAGCATTGCATCCCTGGCGCAAGGGCCCGTTTGAATTATTTGGTGTGCCCATTGATAGCGAATGGCACTCAGATTGGAAATGGGATCGTGTATTGCCCTATATTTCGTCTTTAGCCGGTCGGCGGGTGCTCGATGTCGGCTGTGGCAATGGTTATCATGGTTGGCGGATGGTTGGCGCGGGTGCGCGTTGGGTGATGGGGATTGATCCTAATCCTTTGTTCAGCATGCAATATGAGGTGATCAAGCGTTATGCGCCCGATGTGCCTAATTATGTCGTCCCGCTGGGGATTGAAGATGTGCCTGCGAAATGCGAATGTTTTGATACCGTATTTTCAATGGGTGTGCTTTATCATCGTCGGTCGCCGATAGACCATATTTTAGAATTACGAGATTGCCTACGCGATAACGGCGAATTGGTATTAGAAACATTGGTGGTGGATGGGGATGAAAATACGGTGCTGGTGCCGCGTGGCCGCTATGCCAAAATGCGAAATGTATGGTTTATTCCCAGTGTCAGCATGTTAGAAAATTGGTTAAAGCGTTGTGGGTTTAAGGATATTCGCTGTGTAGATGTCAGCCCAACCAGTATCGAAGAGCAACGGACAACAGACTGGATGACCTTTGAATCATTAACTGACTTCCTAAACCCAGTAGATAGTAGCAAAACAATCGAAGGCTATCCTAGTCCACTAAGAGCTGTATTGCTGGCAACTAAATAATCCGGATTTGGAAAATAAGCACAGCCATTCTTCGCTTTTCTTTCAGCGGCTCTCCGCGATGAATAGACTTACAATAGCCGTGTGACTACTATGTACACCTTTAAATAATTGCAGATTTTAATGTTTCCTTAAGCATTCTTTAAGCGTTTGTTAATCTTTCAACCCTATACTTGTCCACAAGCACAAATGTGAATGTGTGGTAATTAATCTTTTTAAAGTATATGAGGAATGAATAATGAAAAATGTAAAAAAAGTAATATTAGGCATGGCAGCACTTGGCTTGTCTCAGATGACATTGGCAGCGGCGCCGATAGAAAGTTTTGAATTTCCAGTCGAGGGTGCCACTGTATCAGGCATTCTTTCGGTGGGTGGTTGGGCGGTGGGTGATCCTGAAGTAGTCAGCACACAACTCTTCATAGATAGTGATTTTACGAATCCATTTGATTTGGCACATGGTGCTTCTCGTGGAGATGTACAAGGAGCTTTCCCAACTCTTCCAGACTCAGCACATGCCGGCTTTGCAGGTTCATATAATACACGCCTATTAAGCAACGGAACACATACTTTGAGTGTTGTTGCAACCAATTCATTAGGAGAAACAACAACACAATCGATTACCGTTGATGTTTCAAATGCACCAGGTGGGGAATCACGTAACTCTGTATCGCTAGATTTCACGAATGCGCAATTGCAAGTGCTATCTCCGACACGTATTGCGCTCTCTCGTGTTCGCGTGAATGGAGAATATGAAACAGTTGCAATGGAAATCGACCCCGTTTCTCATGCTTTTGTTATTAATTCGTTCACTCACGACACGAACCGAGATGGCGTAATTGACCATCAGGGCTGTGCAAATGATGTGGATTGTGATGGTGTTGATGATATTCATGATGCATTTGATGATGATGCGAATGAATCTGCAGATCATGATAATAATGGTGTGGGAGACAATGATGATGGTGCTGAAGGACATGGCGATAGGGATTGTTTAAATGATCATGACTGTGATGGTCGTGACGATGATCGTGATAATGATGATGACAATGATGGTATTGATGATGATCATGACGATCATGACGACCTTGATGGTAACGATGACAACCATGACCAAAATTGCCAGAATGATCGGGATTGTGATGGTGTGAATGATGATAATGACCACGACGATGATAATGATGGTATTGATGATGACCATGACAATGACAATGAC
>VAPK010114042.1_pt1 | contig 10908 bp, 4 predicted proteins | sample 3395031 | NCBI WGS metagenome assembly VAPK01 (sample SAMN08290443, study PRJNA428436) | hydrothermal vent metagenome | isolation source: Deep-sea hydrothermal vent chimney 1 | place: Pacific Ocean: Juan De Fuca Ridge
GAAGATGCACTGGAAATTTTTAAAGCCAACGGACTAAACACCGTACGGCTCAGACTTTGGGTACATCCCGCAGGAACCCACAGCAGCTTGCAGGAGGTGGCCTCTTTTTGTTGTGTCGATGCAATCTCATATGAATTCGGTTTTATCCAACGTAAATACAAAATAAAAGAGAATTCTCAGGGGCAAAAGTCATATAGACATCAAAGGATAATTATTGTAAAATATCGGAAGTTTCTTTCTATCATTTAAGGGCAACAATAATTGAAATATCCATCCGGCAATTTATACATCTGATGTGTGCGGATTCATGAATCCAAACATGAAAAACTTGATTTACAACATATTATAGTCTTACATTTGTGTTTAAATTTTGACTTTGTGCCTTCAGCAAAGAATAATCATAATAATTAATCCTAAAAAAAGAATCATGAAAAAAACAATTAAATCATTCCGGTTAATCCTCTCCGGGCTCATTGTAACTCTTTTCCTTTCGGGTTGTGGAGGCAGCAGCACAAGCACAAATCAGTACCTTGGTAAACTTCCGGGTATAGCCAAAAAATACCAGGATAAAATCGGCAATAAGAAGAAAGAACTTCAAGCGTGTACTGATCTTGAAAAAGCCTTTAAATTAGACAAAGAGGCTAAAATACTTGCCAAAGAAGCAGATGAAAAAATAGCAGAATACCTCGCGGGCAACCCGATTACCAATATTCCCTTTGAACAGAAAGTAGATGACCGGTTTAAAATTATAAAAGTCCGGGTTGAAAGGGCATCAGATTCCCGCATCCACTTTAAAGCAAATGTTCTTATTACTAAGGACATCTTGAATAATTGGGGTAATCCGCCGGGATTCAGTAACCACTTTTTTGCTTATGTCAAAGCCGTTAACAAAGAAGGAAATTCACTTACCCGCCGATACGGCGTATTGGGTTCCAGGGGCAGAGGCCCTTTCAAAGCTGACATGAAGACTGAGTTGTATGGTTCCTTAAATGGTCCGGCAGATCTGGTCAACTTTGAGAAACTGGTATTTATTTCCAAAGAGGATTACAATAAAAAAAGATAACAAAATAAGAGTCCGGTATAGATAAGGTAAAACAAATTAATAACTTAAACCAAAAACATTATGAAAACGCTATCTTTACTTTTAATTATGTTTCTCATTTCGGGAATGTCCTTTTCGAAAACAACAGTAAAAAAAGTAACATCTAATATTGGCATTAATAAACTGAGGATCAGTAATGTGTCAAGAGATTTTACACTGCCGTTATCACCTTCTTCCACGGAAATCGATCAAGAGCTTATCAAAAAAAAGATAGATGCCCTCAACATCCCTCGTCAGAATACCGGAATCGAAACATCGTCGCTTCCTTATTATTTTTCCAACTACAATGCTTTTATTACAAAGCTCACAAGCCTGACAAGTTCGGCAGACAGCAGCACACAATTGAATACCTTTTGGAATGAGTTGGTTGCTACCGGGAATTTTCCTTTTGCCATAGGCATGAAAGTAGCTTTTTTATACCGGGGCTCTGCAAATTCAATAAACTGGGCCGGTATGTTTAATAACTGGAATACAGGAACAGATGCCGGCAACCGTCTTGGCGTAAGTGATATATGGATGCTTGAAAAAGAATTTCCGGCAGATACAAGGTGTGAATATAAAATTGTTAAAAACGGGAGCGAATGGCTTGCCGATCCGGATAACCCTCACCCTTTAGTCGGCGATTACGGCAATTCGGAATTATGGATGCCCGATTATAGTAAACATACCGAGCTTATCCCCAAATCCGGAATTGCAAAAGGCACACTTAGCGCTAACATCTTAAAAAACAGTTCTAACCTCGGCTATTCCAGCCAATACCGGGTTTATACTCCTGCCGGTTATAACGCGCTGTCCGGTTTACCAACCATTTACGTTACCGATGGGCAAAACTATCTTGACGATAATATGGGTAAAATGATTACCGTTCTCGACAACCTGATTGCAGACGAAACTATTCAGCCAGTTATTGCCATCTTTCTTGACCCCCGCGACCCAAATAATTTGTCAAACGACAGGCGCGGGAATGAATATCGTAACAACATAAACTTTGCAAATTATGTTACTCAGGAACTCATTCCGGATATTGATGCTGCTTACAAAACAAACACTTCGGCTGATGCGCGCGCAATAATGGGGGCATCTTATGGCGGGTATAATGCGGCGTACTTCAGTGTTGTAGCGTCTGATTATTTCCATAATATCGGTATCAATTCAGCATATTTACATCCACAGAATAATTATGACATTGATTCCAAACTGCAATCAGCTAATTTAAATAATATGAATTTCTACCTGAGCTATGGTACGTTTGATGCCGATGGTGAAAGATATTACAACAGGTTAAAAAACATTTTTGATGCAAAAGGAAAAGAATTTGAATATACAATTGTTGGCGATGGCCATACCTGGCAAAACTGGAGCCGTGTAATCAGCGCTGCCCTTCGTTATTTCTATCCAAAATCGGTAACAGAACATCTGTCGCTCACCTCTCCCAACGGTGGTGAATATTTTGTACCGGATTCACTTGTCTCTATTCGTTGGGAGACTACTTCTGTTGCTGATATTAAAATTGAATACTCAACAAATAACGGAACCAACTGGAATGAGGTAATTGCAGCCACTTCTGCCTCCCCCGGAAGTTACAACTGGCGCATACCCGGTGAAATTTCGAATGAATACCTCCTCAAAATAAGTGATGCGGCCGACCCTTCCGTTTTTGACATCAGCGATAAAAACTTTGCCGTTGTTGTGGACAGAATGACCGGTTCCTTACAACGTATTGCCGACAACAGTTTGCATTACTACCGGGTATTAAAGCAAAATAAACGGATACCGGATTACCAACTGGTTATTATCCCCCGGGCAGAATGGGCAAACCATTCCGGTAAAGTACGGTGGAGTTTTGAAGCGGGACATATCGAAAAGGGTAAAATTTACATAACGGAACCCTATACAAAAGAGCAAAAGGAGGTTTTCTCAACCATAGAATCTGTAGTTAGATATACGGTGGCGAAAGAGATGCTCTTAAAATACCTTGCAACCAATGCACCGGAGTGGTTTCAGTATGGTTATGCAGCTTATGAAGCGCATTTAAACCGGCCCTACAAAACAATAAGGGATATTTATGCTGCGGCGAATACATTTCCCGATTTGTCGGATTTTGACACGTTCGATCCGGAAAATAACCGGCAACAACGCGACTTAGCCTTTACCATGGGCGAATATTGTATTCTGATATTGGGCGATTATCCAAAATTTCCTTCCTTTAATAACAACAGAATTACGGTCTTGACGGGGAATCAATCCAAAGCAAACAAACTTTGGCATTTGTTTCTGGAGAAACATTATCTGGTCAGTACCGATCAGGTGAAAATCCTGGTGAAAAATGAAAAAATTATAATTTACGGTGCCGCAAAAGATGCACCTGAGGCCCAAATGTACCTTGATACCCTGACATCAATTTTACAGTTTTATGAGAACTCGTTTCAGGCGGAGGCCACACGCCGGATACAGATTTTGATTAACCCCGACAGATGTACGCAGCTTTTGGTGGAAGGGTATGAATGCACTACTAACGAAGGCGGCGGTGGACATGGTTCAGGGCTGGTAGGTTGTTCTTTTGTTCCACAATCGGATGATATTAAAATGTTTATGAGCCTTATGTTACATGAATTTACTCATGTTTATCAATTTTGGCTGAAAAGCAATTTTATGCCGGCCTGGTTATCGGAAGGCTTTGCCAGTTGTCTGCCGGACATCCGGTCGTCAGAATTTTTCGAAGCACTTAGCCTGGACATGTATAGTAAATGGAAAGTGGTTAGGGAAAACCTGGGGAGAGACCCGACTATTTCAGAATTAATGAATTATAACTTTGTGCGTTCCAACAAAATCGATTATTACGGAATGGGCAGCTTAATGATCGATTACATTGTAAAAAAAGCGGACTATTTACCGTTGCGGAAAATAATTGAAAGCGACGGCTGGGATTTTACATCCATGGGGTACAGTAGCAAAGAAGCATTTATGGCTGACTTTTACCACTATTTCAGCATTCGCATCATGAAAGAAGATATTGTTTCCCTTTCATCCCCTTTAACAACAGTTGAATACTCCACTTCAAACATTGATTTCAGCTGGACGGCATTAAATCAGAACATTGCTTTAGACCTGGAGATATCAACCGATGGAGGTGCTGAATGGACAAAACTATTGAGCGATACCTATTTGTCAAATTATTCATGGAAAGTGCCTGCCGGGTTCGACGGCGAATTTTATTTAAAATTTAGTGCTCCGGGAAATTTGAATGTTTCAACAACTTATGGGCCTTTTCAGAGGGTAAATGTGGATATACTCAAACTCCGTTCTCCTGCCGGCGGCGAGTTTTTAATTGCAGGCGATACGATAACCATCCAATGGGGAAGTACAAAAATCCCCCGGATTAAAATCGAATATTCCACCGATAACGGAACGAACTGGACTGAAATAGTGACCGGTCTTTCCTCCTCCGCGGGAAGTTACGACTGGACTATACCCAACGAATCTTCCAATCAGTGCCTTGTCAAAATAAGCGATGTTTCCGATCCTTCTGTTTTTGATATAAGTGATGGGACTTTTGGAATTGGGCCTTCCAATAATGCAGGCGGACCTTATGTGGTAGATGGAAATACGATTTTACTGCTTCATTTTGAAAGCAACTTAACCAACCGTTCCGGCTTGTCTGACGATGGCATTTCCCATGGTAACGGTGTTTCCTATCACGCCTCTGCCAAAGCATCATTGGGACAATCCGTAAAACTTGACAACAGTAATGCTTCCAACAGAGCCTATGTTTCCATTCCGCATAACGATAATTTAAATCTTTCGGGAGACTGGACCATCGAGGCCTGGTTCTTTTTTAACAGCATGGGAAACGGTTCCGCCGGGAACCCCACAATCGTGTCAAAATCCAATTCTAACAGTTCCAATTATTTTATCTGGTATCACAACAGTTGGGGAGCTATAAAAGGACAATTTACAAATAGTAATAATAAAGACATCTATTTGGGAATTGGAAATAATACTATTACCACCGGAAAGTGGTATCATATCGCTTATATCAGAAATACTTCGCAGAATTCCCACAAACTATTGATACATAATGAAAATTGGGAGATTGTTGCAGAGAAGGAAGATAAATATAACGCCTCTGAATCAACACCTGCTTTTAACAGCGCAGACTTACTCATCGGGAAACTGCTTTCATCAGAAAGCTTTTATTTGGATGGTTATCTTGATGAATTGCGCATCAGCAATGTGGTTCGTAGTTTTGAAAATACAACCGGTGTACCGGAGACTGATTTCGGCAACTTAATATCCATTTATCCAAATCCATCCGGCAGGATTGTTCATATCTCTTCGCCTGAAACCGTCAGTCTTGCCATTTTCAACCTGACGGGTCAAAAAATCACGGAAAGGAAAAATTTCTCAAACGGGGATATCGATGTATCAGGGTTTAAAAAAGGTATTTATCTTGTGCAATTCTCATGCGAAAAAGGAATTATAAACAAAAAAATAATTATTGAATAAATCAATAATAATTAACTATTTAAATTCACAATTATGAAATCTCTATATTTAAGGATTATTGCACTTCTATCTTCGGGAATATCATTTTCACAAACAACAGTAAAAAAAATAGCTATGCTATCTTTGCTAGTCCTATGGGCAAGCATCGTTAATGCTCAGAGCATTGACAATGCTAAAATAAAATCCATCTCACAAAACTGGGCAAATTCTCATAACCTTAATTCAAAAATAATAAATATCATTTGCAAAACTATTGAAGATGAACCTCTTCTTTACATTGTTAATTTTGAGAAAGGTTGGGTAATGATATCTGCCGATGAATCATTAAGACCAATACTTGGTTTTTCGTTTGAATCAAATTATTCTGAGCAGAATGAAGCTGAGGCTATCAAATCTTTATTTAAGTTTTATAGTTCTGAAAAAGATGCAAATATCGCTCATAATATTAAATTCGCGCATGAGAGAGAACTTTTACTGTCCGGAAGTTTAAAATCTAATAAAAATATTGAAGAGGTTAAGCCTTTATTACCAATAACATGGGCTCAGCTATGGCCTTATAACGCTTACTGCCCATTAGATGATGACCCCAATTTTGGGCCATCGTTCAATGGACATCATAATACAAGTTGCGGTCCTACAGCCTTTGCTCAAATATTACGCTATTGGCGTTATCCCGTGCATGGGACGGGTTATCATAGTTACACATATGATAATCCCGGGTTTGCTCTATTAGGCTTTGTTGAAGCTGATTATGAATCGACCTATTATAACTGGGATAATATGCCGTCATCCCTTAATTTTAATGATCCTGAACCCATTTATACTGATATTGCTACATTGATGCAAAACGTTGGCGTTTCTGTTGATGGTTCATGGGCCAGCGGTGGTCACCTTTATCAATATACAGCAGCAGCCGTAAAATATTTTGATTATTTACCTACTTGCGAAGCCATTTATAGAAATGATTTTACAAGTGAAGAATGGCATGCTATCTACAAAAATGAATTAATTAACGGGCGCCCGATTATGATGGTCGGACCAGGTCATTACTTCGTTTGTGATGGCTATTACGGTGCCGATTTTTATCATATTAATTGGGGATGGGGACCCGGTTCCGATGGTTACTATCCGCTCTATGCTTTAGGTGATTATTCAGCAAATAATTGGGCATTAGTTGGCTTGGAACCCAATTACCAAAATAAAAAGTTAATTATGAATGATCCATACACCGTCGACGACAGCACTATTGTTCTTCTTCATTTCGATGGTGACTTAACAAACCAATCCTCTTTATCGGCCAATCCGAATGAACATGGGACTATAGAATTTGCTGATAATAGTGAATTAGGATTGGGGCAATGCTTACACTTGGATAATTCTAGTCAGGGAAACCGATCATTCTTGGATATTGCTGACAATAATAATCTGGATCTTAGTGGTGATTGGACGATTGAAATGTGGTTCAAACCAATGTCACTAGGAACTAATTGGTACGAAAACTTTACTTTACTAAATAAACCAGGGGATAACAATATTTTCGAATCAAATTATTCTATCTATATGTTTCCGACTTCTCATTATATTTCAAATGCGTTAAATTTCTCATATTATCCTAGTGGCGAACCAGAACATTATAGAACCTCTATGAACGCTGACAAAGATTTCCTTGAATTAGGAAAGTGGTATCATCTTACATTTATCAGGAAAACTTCAAACAACACGATTAAAATGCTAATTCATAATTCCGATAGAGAATTGATTTATTATGCTTCAAGCCCAACAGAAACTAGTGCTCTACCTTTAGTAAACTCTAATCCACTTTTTATAGGCTCAAGCAACCAATCGAATACTTATTTTGATGGATATATTGACGAACTTAGGATTAGTAATATTGTTAGAGAATTTGAAATTAAAGGTACGGGACTAACTTTAGTCACTCCAAATGGGGGTGAAAAATGGCAGCAAGCTACAACACAACAAATAAGTTGGGATGGGGGTACTAATGATGTTAAAATAGAATATAGCAGCGATCACGAACAAAGCTGGCACGAAATTATTGCTAGCACACTCGCAAGTACAGGCTTCTACAACTGGACTCTTCCTGAGATTAATTCTGATTATTGCAAAATCAAAATTACAGAAGTAAGTGATATAAATGTTTATGATAAAAGTGATGGTGTTTTCTCAATATCACCTTATGAACTATCATTAATACCACCCAATGGAAATAATTTTTATGTTCCGGGAGCTTCAATGCTAATTTCGTGGAAGAGTACACCCGTGGCTAATATAAAGATTGAATACACAATCAATAACGGTAATTCTTGGCTTGAAATTGAAGCTCGTGTGGATGCAAGTTTAGGTTTCTATAATTGGACCATTCCAAATACTATTTCTACACAATGCAAGATACGCATTACAGATCTAGCAGATGCAACAGTTTTCGCCGAAAGTGATAATAGCTTTGAAATCCGTACTGAAATAATAACTCCAATTTATGATATCCAATATACGACAGTGCCGGGAGCAGATGGGACATACCCATCATTATTGAATGGAGAAGAGCTTACTGTTACCGGAATTGTTACTGCAACCGGTTACTTAGGACACAATAATGACTTTTTCATTTCTGAGCCAGGAGTTGGTTCTTGGGGAGGGATTTTTATTTATAAGTCAAATGTAAATCCAAATATTGGTGACGAAGTAAAAGTGATAGGAACAGTAACAGAGTATACCGGATTTACAGAAATTACTAATCCTTCTGTAAGCATTATAAGTTCAGGTAACGTAATTCCTGATCCTATTATTATAAACACAAGTGACTTAATTAGCGCGGCAAAGGGAGAACAATTTGAAGGTTGCCTTGTAAAGGTAGAAAATGTGACAGTATCGCAAGATCCTGATGAGTATAATCAAGCGTATATAGATGATGGAACTGGCGAATGTCAGATTGACGATCCCATATTCCCCTATTCAGTCTCCTTAGGTGATCAATTTAAATCTATTATTGGGGTAGTCGATTATAAATATAATAAGTATCGTCTATTACCTAGATTAGAAAGTGATTTATCCATAGGAACCGGTACCCCAAATAATATTGGCGGACCCTATACCGTTGATGACAATACGGTTTTACTGCTTCATTTTGATGGCGATTTGACCAATAATTCTGCACTTTCCGGCGATGGTGTACAGCACGGAAATGGAATCTCATTTATTGCTAATACATTGTCCTATTTAGGGCAATCTCTTAATCTGAATGGTTCTTCATACGTTAGTATTCCGCATAATCCTAACTTAAATTTAAACGGCGATTGGACAATTGAAGCATGGATAAAAGTCACTGCATTCAATTCAGGTACTCAGTCTATAATAGTAAGAAAACCTGGCGATTCAGACGATTACAACGCAAATTATAATTTAGAATTGCATCCTTGGTGGGGTAATGTTTTAAACGGGTTCTATTTTTCAGATGATGCAACTCGAATCAATGTTACTGAAATGTCACCAACTATAAACCAATGGTATCATGTTGCATTTATAAGAAACACCTCTAATTCGAAAATCAGTATTGTTGTTCATGATGAAAATGGGGATGAAGTATCTTCAAGTTCTCAAAACTATGCGAGCAACGATGTCCTATTTAGTTCAAAAGACCTCCGAATTGGTGAAGCATTTGATGGTTATATGGATGAGCTAAGAATCAGCAATGTGGTTCGTAGTTTTGAAAATACAACCGGTGTACCGGAGACTGATTTCGGCAACTTAATATCCATTTATCCAAATCCGGCCGGTCAAATTGTGAACATCTCCACGCCGGAAACCGTCGATCTTGCCATTTTCAATCTAACAGGACAGAAAATCATGGAAAAGAAAGCTTTTTCGAGTGGAAATATAGATGTATCAACTTTTAAGAGAGGTATTTATGTTATAAGATTTTCTTGCAATAAAGGAGTTGTAAGCAGGAAACTTATTATTGAATAAACAGTCAACGATAAGCTGCAATACATTAATAGGTTTGTTAATAAACAGGATAAATACATGAAAGGATTAAAATAAAGGGCTATCCCCCCATAGTGACAGACCGATGGAAAAGGCAATCTCTCAAAACCATCTAAAATAAAAGAATGAGACGAATTTTATTGAAAAATCGTAAGAGTAAGTAACTAAAAATCAAGAAAATGAAAAAATTAACAATATTGACAATAGTATTATCTATATTTTTTGTAACACAAATTTTTGCACAGGATGCAAGATATGTCTATGGACCGGTTACAGGTACAAATCTTGACGAAATGTTTGCTATAGCAGAAAAAACTTTTGAAAACAACGGAGTTAAAACATATAACTTCAACTATTCAAAAGGAGTTATAATATCTTCGCATTATAATTTTACAGTTTTTGTAACCCCATACCGATGTAATATTGAAGTTAAAAATACAGATCAGGGCGTCTATATTTCATTTATTAAATTACAGATGAAAGGATCAAATGGCTTATACAAAGACGTCATTAGTGTACTTGGGAAAAAAACCAATAAGTTGATAACTGCCATTGGTAAAGATTTTGAACGAATATCTAAAGATCCCGGGCAGGTCAAAGAAGCAAAAATTAAATTTTACAATGACCCGAACACACATTACCTGTTTTTTAAAAAAGCTACTAAACTTGCAGCAGAACGCTGGTACGATAACTTCATGAAAGATAAAACGTTTACCTGGATGTTGGAATTCAGAGATATTAGGAAAAATGAATCAGCCCGGTATAAGAATTACAAATATATTGTTACGGCAAGGTATTATCGCGGTTCAAGTCTTACGGGTACAGGAGGACTGTATATTAAACTTTACACCAATAGCGACAAAAACACAATGACCGAGAAAAATGCAAAAATTGAAGTTAAAGGGAAATGTGTCGGATTTAAAGAATATATCGGTTATTATTACATCGATTTTGTTCAGGATTAGCAAACAGATCTTGTATAACAAAAAAAACAACCTTGTAAAAGGGTTGGAAAAAGGAGTTCTGAATAGGGCTCCTTTTTACTTTTTTTGAGCCTTTTAAACCTTTTTTTCTTCAAAATGCAGATATACAATAAAAAGGAGCCGAGAGGGCGAAGCGAATGGTTTCGATCTTTTTATTGATAATCTGTATTACCCGAAGAGAAATACAGAATAATGTACAAATGTGTTTTACTAATAACCTGAGTTCGATATAAGCTTTGCTCACAGTTTCAGATAATTAGTTCATAGACGACTCAAATTTATGAAGTACTATCGGGATAATTCGAGTAAATTTGA
>VAPK010527075.1_pt1 | contig 10907 bp, 10 predicted proteins | sample 3395031 | NCBI WGS metagenome assembly VAPK01 (sample SAMN08290443, study PRJNA428436) | hydrothermal vent metagenome | isolation source: Deep-sea hydrothermal vent chimney 1 | place: Pacific Ocean: Juan De Fuca Ridge
ACATTGTTTTTGTCGCCTATAACGACTATTTTAGTATCTTATTATGATACTTTATGGTGTTCTCATGAACATGACAGAAAACCTTCTCAGCGCTTTGAAAGATGTTTTTAGACACCAAGGGATTACTTACAAGGATGCGGCAATTGCATTAGAACTTTCTGAGGTGAGCATTAAACGCATCTTTTCCGAACACAATATTTCACTGGCGCGTTTGGAAAAACTTTGCGAGTTTGCTAATACTGATTTCGGAGAACTCATGCTACTAGCGGAACAAGCAAGCCAGAAGATATCGCATTTAACTCTAGAACAAGAACGTGAACTTGTTAGCAATAAAAAGCTCCTATTGCTCGGGGTCTGTCTTATTAATCACTGGACTTTCGACGATGTTTTCAGTAAATATCAATTTGAGGAAACAGAATTGATAACACTGTTTGCGCAAATGGATAGGCTTAAGATCATTGAATATCTACCAGGGAACAGGTACAGGCTCAATATATCCAGAGATTTTAGCTGGCAGGCCAATGGACCTATCTATCATTATTTTGCTAAATCGATACTCGATGAGTATCTGTCTGGAAAACCATTGCATTCAACAAATCATTTTCGCTTTGTCTGGGGAATGTTATCCAAACAGTCTGCTCAGGAATTGAATCGAAAAATCAAACACCTGATTGACGAGTATCTACTAATCGCACAACAAGACATGCGCATCTCTGTGAACGATAAAATGACCAGCAGTTTGTTGATATTGTTTAGAGAAGATTGGGAGCCTGATGCATTCAAGACTGAATGGAAAAAATGATTCAAATCTCTAACCGGATAAAACTAATTTATCAAATTATTTGAACAGCAATAGCTCAGTTAAGGCAACTGGCTATGTAACCGAAGCAACAAGACTTAAGACGGACAAAAAGCAAGTAAGATGGTGGGTTATTGATTGCCAGTTGCCTAATTCCAAACAATCGGTGCTTCTTGCATCAACGCCATTTGTTCGCGCAGTTCGAGGATATGATTTTCCCAGTATCTCGGTGTATCAAACCATGGGAAGGCTTTGGGAAACGCCGGATCTTCCCAGCGTTTGACGATCCAGGCGGTGTAATTAATCTGACGCAAGGTTCGTAGTGCTTCTAATAAATGCAGTTCTGCCGGATTAAAATCTCTGAACTGGGTGTACCCTTCCAGCACATCTAGCAATCCAGCTGTCATATTTTGACGATCACCAGACAGAAACATCCAGAGATCCTGAATTGCCGGTCCAGTACACGAATCATCAAAATCAAGAATATAAAACTGTTCGCCGCGATTGAGGATATTGCCGGGATGACAATCGCCATGCAAGCGCAATGTTGCCACCTGCCCTGCCCGCTGATAACAAGCGTCAATCAGTAACAATAAATCTTCAGTCAAAGTCGAGTAAGCCGTTTCCAGTTCTGCTGGAATCATCCCGGATTCCAACACATAAGCACGTGGCAACGTTCCCATCAACTCACTATTCAAAATCTTACGTTGCTCAAACGGTTTAGTCGCACCAATATTATGGATACGGGCAATAAGCCGCCCCAACTGCTCCAAGTGATCGGGGTTATCAAGTTCCGGTGCATGTCCACCGCGACGCGGATATAAACTAAAACGATAAACCTGATGGTGATGCAACATTTGCCCTTGCTGATCGATTAAGGGTGCAATCACAGGAATTTCATCTTGGTTCAATTCAGCTGTAAATATCAGCTCTTCTTCAATAACAGCATCCGTCCAGCGTCCTGGTCGGTAAAATTTTGCAATTATTGGCTGTTCATCTTCGATGCCGACCTGATAAACCCGGTTTTCATAACTGTTCAATGCCAGCAAATGCCCATCACACACATAGCCTTTTGATTCAACAGCATCTAATACGGCATCAGGACTCAGCTGGCGAAATGCAAGCGTGGATTCATCCGCCACTATTCAACACCTCTAGTTGCTCTGTGACATTCAGCCATTTGCTTTCCACCTGCGCGACATCCTTGTTGATTTGTGTCTGTTGTTTCAATAGTTGTTTGAGACGATCAGCTTGTGAAACTTCATAAATAGCTGTATCAGCCAGTTGCTGGTCAATTTCCTGTTGCTGAGCCAGCAACTTCTCAAGTTTCTTTTCCAGCTGTTTTGATTCTTTAGTGAGCGGCTGAATTCGTTGTCTGGCCTCTGCTTGCTGTTGACGTTGCTGCTTGCGTTCACTGGCAGATAGTTTGATTGTTGCAACTGGAGTCTCTACTGCCTGCACTGGCTCTGACGTTGATTTTTTCTTTGCTTGAGTGCGGTATTGGGTAATCCATGTGGCATACTCATCCAGATCACCTTCATAAGGCTGTACACGTCCGTCTGCCACCAGCCACAATTCGTCGGTGACCGAGCGTAATAGATGACGATCATGCGAAACAACAATGATCGCGCCTTGATAATCTTGCAAAGCAAGCGTTAATGCATGACGCATTTCCAGATCGAGATGGTTGGTTGGCTCATCCAGCAATAATAGATTTGGGCGCTGCCAAATCAGTAAAGCCATTACCAATCGAGCTTTTTCTCCACCTGAAAATCCAGCGCAGGGTTCAACAGCTTGATCACCATGAAAACCGAATCCACCCAGAAAATCGCGTGCATCCTGTTCGCGTACTTCACGATTCATGCGCAGGATATGTTGGTAAGCGGATGCTTCTGGATCAAGCTGTTCCAGCGTATGCTGTGCAAAATAGCCGATTTTCATGCCATCAGCTGGATTGTATTGACCGCTCAGCGGCGCTTGTTCACCAGTCAGTACGCGAATCAACGTTGATTTTCCTGCGCCATTGGGACCAATCAGAGCGACACGAGTTTCTGGTGTTATGGTTAAATCCATTGGCTCCAAAATAACAGTTTCACCATAGCCAGCGGTGGCGTCTGACAACCTTAGCAAAGGGTTTGGAATTTGTTTAGGTGTCAGAAACTGAAATTCAAAAGGCGAATCAACATGTGCTGCGGCAATGGTTTGCATACGTTCCAATGCTTTAAGACGGCTTTGTGCTTGACGAGCTTTGGTTGCTTGCGCACGAAATCTGTCCACAAATGATTGAATATGAGCGCGTTCGCGTTGTTGTTTAACATACATCGCCTGTTGTTGCTCTAGCGTTGCTGCTCGTTGCCGTTCGAAATCGCTATAGCTTCCGCGATATAAGGTTAGTTTACCCAATTCAATGTTGAGAATATGATTAGCAGTATTGTCAAGAAAATCCCGATCATGCGAGATCAACACCATCGTACCTTTAAACTCTTTCAGCCATTGTTCCAGCCACAGAATCGCATCCAGATCAAGATGGTTAGTTGGCTCATCAAGCAACAATAGATCAGAACGACACATCAAAGCGCGCGCCAGATTCAAGCGCATTCTGAAACCACCGGAAAACTCACTGACCGGTCGCTCAATGTCTTCCGAATGAAAGCCCAGCCCATCGAGTAATCGCGCTGCCCGAGTACGCGCCGTATAACCATCGATAGCGCCAAGTTCACCGTAAAGAACGCCTAATTGTTCACCATCATCATTAGTCTCAGCGGCTTTAATTGCACGTTCAATTTCACGCAATCCGGCATCTCCATCAATTACAAACTCAATTGCTGGCATTGGTAATGGCTCGGTTTCCTGAGCTACATGAGCAATCACTTGCTTGGGAGGCATGCTCAGATCACCCGTATCCTGGTGAAGACGACCAAGCAACATGGCAAGTAAACTGGATTTTCCAGTACCATTGCGACCGGTTAACCCGATATGCCAGCCATCATGAATCTGAAAACTTGCATCACTAAACAGCTCTGCGCGTCCTCGGCGTAACGCCAGATTGGAAAAACTAATCATCTAAATTTATTGTTTCTGGTTAGGGGAATTCTGAATATTCGATTGTGGAATTTCAACAATCGCCAATATCAACCCCGGTTTGCTTTAGGCTTTATCAGTGCATGAAATAAGTAGAAAAACGATGACGTAGGAATATTGTTTCTGAGAAATTGGTCTGAAGAAGAATATTGTTGCTCTACGCAACAACTGATTTTGTATTAGTCAGGAGCAAAAAGACAAGCAGGAAGATTCAAGCTATCCCATACACGTGCATTACTATTCCACGCGTTTGTTACCATTGAAAAATGCATCATATTGTTCAACAGAAAACCCCAACAGATAACGTCCTCCAAACTCCAGCAACGGTCGTTTAATTAAACTGGTATGCGTCAACATCGCAGTAATAGCCGATGCTTCATCAATTTGGTTTTTTATCTGATCCGATAACCCTCGCCAAGTGGTACTGCGTTTATTCAACAATGCTTCCCAACCCAGTTCTTTCACCCATAGCAATAACAGTGTTTGATCAAGACCATCGACACGATAATCATGCAGTCGAAATTCGATTGAATGATCTTGGCAATAACGACTGGCTTTTTTCATGGTGTCGCAGTTTTTAATACCGTATAAAGTGATCATTTGTAAATTATTTTTGTGTTCCAGGTATCAATCAGGATTAAAGCAATTGCGTAATTATTGGCAAGTAGTTCCACCTTGCTGGACTACTCTAATAAGCTGTTAGAGAAAGATCAACGGTCAATCTCCACTGTTCAATACCACCAGAAAGGTTCATCACCTTGCTGAATCCATTATTCTCAAGATATTCAGCAACCTGCAAACTTCGCATACCATGGTGACAAATCACAACGATTTCCTGTTCCGGATCAAGATTGTCTAGTGTTTCTGGTATCAACTGCATCGGCATTAACATACTGCCTTCAATTTGACAGATTTGATGCTCCACAGTTTCACGCACATCCAGCAAAATTGGTGAACTGTCATCTTGCTCAAGCCTGACTTTTAACTGTTGTGCGGTGATGTTTTGCATATACATTTGAACCTTGATTCTAACTTGATGCTCGCATAACCATAACAGAAAAATCTAACTCAGTGGTATTCTGTCTTTGTAAGATCAACACTATAAACCTTGATAACGCATACTCTAAGTACTCGATGAAAATTATTTTAACAATTTTACGCAGGATTGTTCATCAGATTCAAAATACAGAAACAAACGTGCATGGAATAACTTGAACAATGATGGCGCAGGATTGTTGTTTGTGACGAAACCATCTCAAGAGGCGCATAGTTGGTCTACGCAACGATTGAGATGGTTGCGTCAGGAGCAACTAGACAAGTCAGAATGTTCAAGTTATTTCATGCACGTTCCTAGCCCATGTTTGTCACTCAAAACAGCCTAAGTCATTGATTATTTGTTTCCAAGGATTTTAGTCTTAAAAAAGTCCTTTAAAATCAATACTGTTTTTCTCAATCAAAATGTAGTGTCATAATGTTTATCAAAAGCATTGGCTTCGTCACCCGACATTACTACGCTGCAGGCATGTCTATTCGACGCACTTCAATTAAAAGCCAACGTACCGGAGAACCTTATTATACCTGCCGTTTGGTGGAATCAATCCGTACTGACCAGGGTGCGCGTCAGCACACCCTGATGAACCTTGGCAGGCATTTTGATGTGCCGCGGGAGCAATGGGCTGCACTGGCACAACGGATCGAGCAACTGCTGAGTGGCCAGCAAGATTTGATTCCATTGGACATGGATTCTGAATGGGAATCCACGGCCCAACATTATGCAGCGCAGGTGATTCGTGCCAAGGCCAGACAGAATGAAGCGGACGGTTCAGAACCTGATTATCAAACGGTTGATGTCGATCGCGTGGAGGTGCTACGTCCCCGCAGTGTCGGTATCGAACATGTCGCCCTGTCGGCGTTGCGTCAAGTTGAGCTGGATTGGAAGTTGAGCGCGTTTGGTTTTATCGGCCCTCAGGTTAATGCGACCCTCGGTACATTGATCGCCCGAATGGTCGCGCCTGGCTGTGAGTTAGCGACACACGAATGGTTACAGCAACACAGTAGCCTGGGTGAGCTGACCAATACGTATTTTGAAGGCAGTGACGTCGGCAATGCCAATGCGGCCTTGGGTCACTCGAAGGAAAAACGCTTGGACTGCCCCCTGATCACGCTGGCATTGGTTCTTGACAGCAGCGGTTTTCCGAAAAAAAGTGAAGTCTTCACCGGTAACGCTAGCGAATCTAAAACGCTCACCGAAATGTTAGAAAAGCCGGTTCCCTCTGACTCTGCACAGAGACCGACCGTGGTGCTGGATGCGGGGATAGCGACTGAGGAAAATATCGAATGGTTGAAGGCGAATAAATATTGTTATTTGGTGGTCAGCCGTAAGCACCATCGACAATTTGATGAGCATGAGGCGGTGATCATCAGGGAAGAAGCGGACTTCCGTATTCAGGCTCAGCGGGTGGTCAATCCGGAGACCGGCGAGGTTGAGCTGTATTGCCATTCCTCACAACGTGAGAAAAAACAACAAGCGATTCACGCACTCTGTGCCAAATGCTTTGAGACCGCTATTGAGAAGTTGGCTGAGGGGCTTAATCAGCCCAGAACTATCAAACAATATGACAAAGTGATGGTGCGCCTGGGTCGATTAAAACAGACATATGCCAAAGCCGCGCAATACTACGCAATCACGGTCGAGCACGATGAGGCCAGCGGCAAAGCGACGTCTATCCATTGGAACCGCAAAACGCCGATCAAAGACACCTTGCCGGGTGTTTATTCTATTGCTTACGCACCAACCAGGTTCAATGGGATGAGGTAACCCTCTGGCATACTTGTATTATGCTCACAGACCTGAAGGCCGTGTTTCGCTGCCTCAAATCCGTGCTCGGCCTGCGTCCTGTGTTTCACCACAAAACCGATCGGGTGAGTGCCCATCTGTTTATTTCAGTGTTTGCCTATTATTTGATGCACACGATTCGGTTTCAGCTCAAGGCGTGTGCAATCAACCTGAGTTGGGAAGGATTACGTCGGCAGCTCGCTGGTCAAGATCGTGTGACGGTTCAATTCAAGCGAGCGGACGGCCGAACCCTGCATATTCGAAAAACCACCCGGGCGGAGTCTCGCCAGCAACGCATCTACGATGCCCTTGGCATATCAGATCGTCCGGGAAAAATCGAAAAAACGATTATCTATCTGAACATAAAATGACCATGTAGTGTCATAATCACCTTAATAAAATTATAACTTGTTGATTATAAGAATGTTCTAAAATAGAGTGACAAACATGGGCTAGTACTCATTTCTTACCCATTGGGGAGAAATGCGGACTAAAGCTCGGCGGCGAGGATGTCCAAAATCTGATTAGCGGCACTGCCATCGCCGTAGGGATTCACGGCCCTGGCCATCTTCTGATAAGTTGCGTCATCATAAAGAAGCTTGCGGGTTTCCTGGTAGATGCGTTCACTATCCGTGCCGATTAGCATCGCAACTCCTGCTTCGATGGCTTCCGGTCTCTCAGTGGTTTCACGCAAAACGAGTACCGGCTTGCCAAGCGAAGGTGCTTCTTCCTGTACCCCTCCAGAGTCGGTGAGAATAAGCGTGGATTCGTTCATCGCTATCACGAAAGACTCGTATTCCATGGGCTCGACGAGCTGAATGCGTGGATGATCTCCCAAGTCACGGTACACAACTTCGCGCACACGTGGACTCTTGTGTACTGGGTATAGAAGCTCCAGCGTGTCATCCTCATCCAGGATTCGCCGAACTGCCCGACAGATCGATTCCATGGGAGCACCATGATTTTCGCGTCGATGAGCTGTGAGCAGAATTTGTCGATTATCTTTTGTTGAGTGTGACGTTTTGGATTTCTGACCTACACGCTTGAGAGTATGCAATAAAGCATCAATGGCGGTATTACCGGTAACCCAAATTCGTTCTGCCGAAACGCCTTCTTTCTGCAAGTTCTCACGAGACAGCTGCGTTGGCGGGAAATGAAAGTCAGCCAGCTGGCTGGTCAAACATCGGTTGACCTCTTCTGGCCACGGTTGTTGTTTATCGAAAGTGCGGAGGCCTGCTTCAACATGGGCGACTGGAACGTGCTGATAGAACGCTGCAAGAGCGCCTGCGAAGGTTGTAGTCGTATCACCTTGAACAATGACACAATCGGGACTTAACGAAGCGATGGCTTTGTAAAGGCCATCAAGGGCAGCATTCGTGACATGGCAAAGGTTCTGATCCTGCTTCATAATATCGAGATCAAGATCTGGTTCAATTCCGAATTGTTGCAACATCTGGTCGAGCATTTCTCGATGTTGTCCGGTAACAACAATTTGAGTGACAAACAAATCTGGACGCTCCAAAGCACCCAAAACTATTGGTGCCAGCTTGATCGCTTCGGGACGAGTCCCTATCACGATCATCAGATTTTTAGGTGAACGATTGTCAGTCATTGATTCTCCAAAATTAGCTATTCTGAGGTTCTATGTCTACGTGAAAAAAGGAAGCCGATGCCAATGAGGAAAAGAAACTTGGTGTTCGTGACTACGTAGCGTTTGAAAAGGCGTCGCGGCTCCTGCATGAGTCGATATGCCCACTCCATACCGATGGCTTGAACCCACTGTGGTGCTCGCATCCGGTGGCCCGAAAGAACATCGAAGCTGCCCCCGACACCAATCGCAAAGGAAACACCAAGATTATCCCACTGTTCTTCGATGAAATGTTCCTGGCGTGGAACACCCATAGCGACAATGAGTATCTTGGCGCCACTATCTGCTATTTTTTTGGCACGCTCCGGCGCTTCATCAGCACCGAAATAACCATCTTCCACGCCAATCAAGTCGAGACCAGCATGGTCACGACGCAAGCGCACGGCGAGGGATTCCACGATCTTCCGGTCCGCGCCTAGTAGATACAAGGGTAGTCTGTCCTTGGTGGCGCGTGCGCAGATCTCTTCTACCAACTCGATACCAGCAACCCTTTCCGGTAGTTGCTTACTTCGAAAACGAGACACCCACACCAATGGCTGTCCATCTGCAACCGTAATTGCAGCACGATCGATGAAGGCTTGTAAGCGAGCATCGACGCGCGCCATCATCAAGACGGCAACGTTCACGGTACACAACCAGCCCCGATCTCCTCGTGCAATGAGTTCGAAAATTTCTACAACAGTCTGATCAAGAGTCAGACTGTGAAAACGACAATTCAGAATCTTACAAGACTTCATAGCAACCAATCTCCTATAGAGTAAATGGATTCTTCTATAGCTTCGTCCGTAAGCGAGGTTTCGTATTCAGAGAGTGCTACCAGATCATTGTTTCTTATCTCACCCTGACCATTCCTGTTCTTGGGTTGTAGCAACCACTCAGAACTAATGTGAACAAGGTGATCTGAACCAGAATGATTATGACGAGAAAATAGAGAAATCTCAAGTGGGAACTGAGCTGCAACCGGAGTATAAGGTAAAAACAGTCCAATTAGATAAAAATATACGAAGGCAAATTTGATGGTTTTATTTCTATACAACATACTAATAATTTCAAGTGATATTCTTTGGTTTCATTTGAATACAAATGTTGTAATTATTCGTAAAAAATGAATACCAAATGTTAACTGAAAGCTCCTGATTATGATTTCGCAGCTATTGGATGCATGTTCTCTCTTAATGAAAAACATTAGTAATTACTCAGCTTACCCTCTATTTTGTCCAACCGCTGCGTTGAAAGTGCTCATTGACACCTGTAAACTCCGCGTTTTCGCCTTGCTCTTGTACATGAGAGGGCAATCTGATCAGTTACTGATACGCTGAGAGTTACAAACTTTATTTCTTTAGCATCGGAATGCAGTCACCTCAAACGTAATTAAATAAGTGTTTGTTTTTAAAGAGGTGAAACCTGTCTTAAATTCAACTTCCAAGCAGATCATCATTACTTACTTTTGGAACTAATATTCAGGAAATTTCAGCTGTTAATTCTTAACAAGGTTACTGATATTCAATAATAATCAAATATATTTATGAACTACAAATAGTCATTTTATATGAACAATATGGACGTACAAATTGCAACGCTTGCTCACATCATCACTATACTATAAATACTCAATGAAGATATATTTTATATTTTAAATAAAAACAAACTGAATTGCTAGCATTATAATAATTTTTACACATTACTGGTAAATGGAAGTTATATGCAAAAATGGGAAAATCAACTATAGAATTTACGCTCTAATCAATAGTTGTGATATCAGAGGGTCAGAGCTTGCTGCGTGAATCCTGAACGAACCATGATATTTGTATTGAAGTCGTTACACAGGATTACACCACAAAGACCAAGATTCTATTGACCCAAAATTCCGGTGCTTATGGTACAACACAAACGTAGATATAGAAACGAACCAACTTTTGTTGAAAACAACAACTACCATAAATAATTGAACTGATTGAAACAAATAGCGTAACGCTATGATTGCTCCATCCTTGCTTATGTATTGATGACAAACTACATCCGTATTCTGGTCACACCTCTAGCCCGCATTTCTCACCAGTTGATGAAATATTTGCTTAGATTCACAAGAAATTGAATGAAGGAATGGAATAACAGCGTGTATTTCCGACTGAATAAAATTTCTTGTGGATTCAAATAGCTAGGATCTGATTGTGCCTTTAGCTCCCGTAAGCGTAGCGGCACGCTTGCTTAAACCCAACGGTCATCAAGGATTATGACCATCCATTACAATTTTAACCATCAATGCATTTGATTATTAAATACAAAGAGTTATCGCGGAATACGGGAGCTAAAGGCATAATCAAATGCTAGGAGGCGCATCACACTGGTGAACAATGTGTGACAGATAGTCGGGATGTCAACAAATAGACGCAATACATTGAGTGTTACTATTTTCCTTATATTAGCCATATGATACTAGTAGTCTGTCAAGGTTATATTGACGAGTCTATGAAGTTGATAAGCAGTCATCTGCGTTGTTGCACTCGCTTACATTAGCTCGGCTAGTGCTGCACTCGTGCGCC
>VAPK010745394.1_pt1 | contig 10907 bp, 9 predicted proteins | sample 3395031 | NCBI WGS metagenome assembly VAPK01 (sample SAMN08290443, study PRJNA428436) | hydrothermal vent metagenome | isolation source: Deep-sea hydrothermal vent chimney 1 | place: Pacific Ocean: Juan De Fuca Ridge
AAATGTACTGAAACATTGGCAGAACTTAAATCTGAAAATTACAATGGTGAAGCCTATGTGTTAGATACAACTGATGTAGATGCAACTAATAATATGGCTAAGGAAGTTGCAGAAAAATATGGCAGAATAGATATTTTAATCAATAATGCAGGAATTACTCGTGATGCGACTTTGGCTAAAATGACAATTGAACAATGGCAACAGGTAATAGATGTTAATTTGACAGGTGTTTTTACGTGTACCAAAGCTGTTTCGCCTTATATGATTACCAATAGTTATGGCAGAATTGTAAATACTTCATCGGTAGTTGGGTTGCATGGTAATTTCGGACAAACTAATTATGCCGCTAGTAAAGCAGGATTGATAGGTTTTACAAAATCTCTAGCCAAAGAATTAGGGAAGTATAGTATTACAGTCAATGCTGTTGCACCAGGTTTTATTGCTACTGATATGGTGAAAACAATTCCTGAAAAAGTGGTAGAACTCATGAAGAGTCGGTCTCCGTTAAATAGATTAGGCACACCAGAAGATATTGCAAATACCTATCTTTTTTTAGCTTCAGATGAAGCTTCTTATATTAGTGGAGCTGTAATTAGTGTTGATGGAGCTTTTTCATAATTTTTGTTTGAACGTAATCAAATTTAAAATGCTTCTTAATATATTTACGGCAATGAAAAAAAATAATTTCACCCTACTGTTCGTGCTTTTTATCAGTACAGTTTGTAGTGCACAAAATGATACTATAAAGCTTGAAGAAGTATTGATTTCTACCAATAGAATATCATTACCATCCTTTAAAACATCTAGAACGATTACTTTAATTACGGCGAATGAGATTAAAAATTCTACAGCCACAACAGTCACTGATATTTTACAGCAGGTAACAGGAATTGATGTGAGAAGACGAGGTGTTGATGGTACACAATCTGATTTGTACATACGAGGTGGTAATTTTGATCAAACTCTTTTGTTGATTGATGGCATTAAAATGGATGACGCTCAAACAGGGCATCACACCATGAATGCAATTTTATCATTAGATAATATTGAACGAATAGAAATAATTAAAGGGCCTGCGGCTCGGGTATTCGGACAAAATGCTTTTGCGGGAGCGATCAATATTGTGACAAAAAGAGCAACAAAAGATCAATTAGATGCGAGTATCAATTATGGCTCTTATCAAAATTTAAAAGGAAGTATTGGCTATACAGAAGTATTTAAAGACGGAAATGTTCAAGTGCATATAGCAAAGCAAAAATCTGACGGATATCGATTTAATACTGATTTTGACAATACATCTCTATTTTTAAAAACAAACCTTAAAAAGTATCAATTTCTAGCTACTTTTAATGAGCATAAATTTGGAGCAAATGGGTTTTATGCGAGTCCGAAGTTTATTGATCAATACGAAGAAACACAAACCAGTGTGTTGGCATTGTCTACAACTTATCAGTTTAAAAATTTAGAAATAAAACCTAGAGTTTATTGGAGAAGAAATCAAGATATGTATCTGTTTTTAAGGCATGACCCTGCCTTTTTTAGAAATTTTCATATTTCAAATAAATTGGCAGCAGAAACAAATATGCTGTTGAGCTCAGATTTAGGAAAAACAGGATTTGGGATAGATTTTAACAAGGTGTTTTTAGCGAGTGGAAACCTAGGGCATCGAGAAAGAACGATTGTTACTGCATTTTTAGAACATCGTTTTGAAATAGGGGAGCGGTTAGATCTAACGCCAGGTGTAGCGGTTAGTTATTATTCTGATTTTGACACCAAGGCTTTTCCAGGCTTGGATGTTGGTTTTTCCATTTCTGAGAAGATGAAAATTTACGGAAATATTGGATATACCTACCGTGTACCTACTTTTACAGATTTATATTATGTGGGGCCGACCACACTTGGGAATCCTGATTTAAAGCCAGAATCAGCCTTGTCAGAAGAAATAGGATTTAAGTATAATACACCAGAATTTCAATTGAATGTTGCTGTTTTTAATAGAGATTCAGACGATTTAATTGATTGGACTAAAGACAATGATGCTGACAAATGGCAAACTAGAAATTTTAGTAATGTTACTACCAAAGGCTTTGAAACTTCAATACATTATAATTTCAAAATAGAAGAGTTTGCACAGCGATTACAATTAGGTTATAATTTTATTGAAGATGATATTAAAGATGTAAATGTAGCATTTACGAGGTATTCACTAAATAGTTTAAAACATCAATTTACGTCAAGTATCCATACAAAGTTTTGGTCATTTTTAGACCAAAGTATTAGTTTTAGATTCGTAGAACGAACCAACGGAGAAACTTATAATATATTAGATGCTAAGCTTAGAGCGACTTTTAATAAATTAGAGCTTTCAATTCAGGCTAATAATATTTTTAATACAGAATATACTGAAACCAATTTGGTACAGATGCCTAAAGGTAATTTTATGTTGGGTTTGACGTATCATATTTTTTAATGTCAATGAATTTTATAATAAAATATTTAGTAGTTGTACTATTTGCTTTGATGGTAAATAGTTTGTCAGCACAAACTGAAACATTAGCAAATAAAATTGTAACAGATAAGTTTGTAGAAAATTATAATAAAAATAATTACAAAGCAATATTCTTAATGTTTTCAACTGAAATGCAACAGGCATTGCCTTTAGTTGAAACCAATGAGTATATGACAGATTTAAAATCAGATGTTGGGAAAATTATTTCTAAAGATTTTTTAAGATTTAAAAAAAGAAATTTTGCTTCATATAAAACTAAATTTGAAAAAGACACTTTAACTTTAAATATTTCTATTGATGAACACTCAAAAATAAACGGATTCGATATTGTTGAAGAATTACCTGAAATTGAAAGAAATATAACTAAGCTCAGCCTCCCTTTTAAAGGCGAATGGACTACGGTTTGGGGAGGAGATACTAAAGAATTAAATTATCATGTAGAGAGTAGAGCTCAAAAAAATGCCTTTGATTTTTTGATTAAAAATGAAACAGGAAAATCATATAGAACTGATGGTGAAATCAATGAAGATTATTATGCTTTCGGAAAAGAGCTTGTTGCACCATGTGATGGAGAGGTGGTGTTAGTGGTAGACGGAGTAAAAGACAATAAGCCAGGAGAGCTAAATCCAATTTATGTTCCAGGGAATACGGTGATTATAAAAACAGGCAATAAAGAATATTTGTTTTTTGCTCATTTTAAGCAACACTCAATTAACGTGAAACAAGGACAGAAAGTAAAGCAAGGAGAGCTTTTAGGGCTTTGTGGTAATTCAGGCAATTCATCTGAGCCTCATTTACATTTTCATATTCAAAATGTAGAAGATATGAATATAGCGACAGGAGTAAAATGCTACTTTAATCAACTATTTGTAAACGGAGAAACAAAGTCTGATTATTCCCCCATTAAAGAAGATAAAATTAAGAAATAAATTTTCCGTCTTCGAGCTTCCAACTTCCAGCCAAAACAGTTTTTTAGGAATAACTTTTTTATTGTAAAGCTGTACTATTTAAGTAACTAACGAATTAATCAACAACTATTTCAAACTTAAAACTCACTTTTTGATTAGGCTTTAAATCTATAGCACCTATTTTATTATTAAATGCATCAGGAATAGAAGTCTGAGGTTCTAAAGCAATGGAATCTCTTTGCGGAGGAATATAAACTTGCAGAAAAGGATAACCTTCAGTAAGTAAACTGATGGTAAGATCTTTTGTAGGATTGATTAATTGAGCTGTAAAAACACTATTGTCCTTAATTTTAAAACAATGGTCAAATTTTGTTGCTGCTATTTTTGATGATTTTGAAAATAAATCATAATCAGCAGTCTTACCAGTCGGAATCATGTGTTCATCTAGACTATAATGCTCAGTAGTTGGAATTTGTAAAAAGGCATTGTCAACGCCGCCATCCATTTTAAAGTAAGGATGCCATCCATGACCAATGGGTATGGTTTGATTGCTTTTGTTTTCTAGTGTAGTGGTAATGCTTAAGGAATTTTCAGACAGCTGAAAACTATTTTCTATCATCACATGAAAAGGATAGCCTCTATCATCACAATTGTACTCATACTTTAAGTTGATAATTCCGTTGTCTTCATCAATTGAAGTGACTTGAAAAGCTTTGTTGTAGGTCAATCCGTGTAATGAATTATTATAAGTGGTATCGTTCTTTGGAAGTTGATAAGTTTTACCACCAATTGTATATTTGCCATTTTTTATCCGATTAGGATAAGGAAATAATTGAGCTCCAGCAAAAGCGTCAATAGTTAAATTTTCTATTTCCTTAAGCGTCGTTGCAGCTACCAAAATCTCTTGTCCCTTTAAGGTGAAAGCATTTAAACTCCCTCCTAATTCAGGAATAATTGAGAAAGAGATGTCGTATTCAGTATGGCAAAGTTGTAAAATGGTATAATCACCAAGCTGTACCGTTGAAAGCTTAAATTTTTGTTGCATTGCTACATTTTTGTAAAAGAAAGTTTTTTAGAATATAACAAATCATTTGTACCCGATTTCAATTCAATAGTATTTCCTAGCCATTTAAACTCACCTGTAGTTCCTTTTGGAAGTGTAACCTGTCCGCTAAGTTTTCCTTTTTTATCCAAATTCAACTCTAAAGAAATATTCCCATTAATAGTTGGGTAGGTTGTCTTTAAACTTTTTAATTCGCCTAAGTTTGGAGCTATTTCAACAGTTTTAAATCCGGCACTGGTAGGTTTGATTCCTGCAACTATACTAAAGTAAAAATAAACAGGATGTGCAGTCCAAGGATGAATTTCTGAACGAGGATGTTGCTCAATTCGTTTTTCTGGTGTACCAGACATTCCCATGTTTATGATATCCTTCCAAGGTTGTAATTCTTTGGTGAAATCGCCCACATTGGTTTTTTCCATAGCTTCAAAAAGATAGAAAAGATAAAAGAGATTGGCTTCACTATCAAAATGCGTAGTGTCATCTAATAGCGTTTGCATTAAAATCTCACTCTCCTTTTTAGAATGTGCACCACATAGCACTGCTAAAACACTAGCACGTTGGTCATAATATGTTTTTTCAGGATCATCTGCATAAACTCCTTTCTCGGTGTCAAAACATAATTTTCGAGTAACTTCTGCATATTTTAGCCCTTGATCTCTATATGTTTTTGCTTTTGCACGATAGCCTAGCCAGGCCATGATATTTGCTGCATTCTGAAGTGTATAAGCATAATTAAGTGTTAAGATTGCTGAATTTCCATCTTTATTGACTTCAGAATTTCCTCCTTTAGGTAAGTACCAGTCAATAAACATTTGGTATTCCGATTTACCTACCGATCCGTTTTCATTGATTAACGATTCGTAATAATCAAATACTTCTTGTATTTCTCCTGTATATGATTCTAGTAATTTTTTATCGCCTTCTAAGAGCATCAAATCGTGTAGCATGTCAATCCACATTAGTGAATATGTTGGATGTACAAATGTCGCTTTTAGCGGATAACAACTTGTAATATTACCATCTGGCAAACGCGAATTGTTAAACTGTTCCATGGCACTTTTAAAATAAGTGAGATCGCCAGTTAGTGCTGTCCAGCCTTTTAAATGTGGTCGTAAATCACCAACATATTGCATTTGCTCATAATACGCATCACTCATTAAATTGTCTTGAGCACAAATTTTTAGCGTATGCCAACAAAGATCTAAAACTTCTTTAAAAAGTGGATTCTTAGTTTCAAAAGATGCCTTTACAGGGAAAGCAGTATCAGAATAAATATTGTAATAATCCTCAATAATAAGTGGTTGCTCTTTGGTTTCAATTTCTAATTGAATAAATCTAAAAGCTCTAAACCAGATCGGTTGAAAAACTCTGTTTTTACCACCGTCCAATACATAGAGATCACTAATCCCCTTAATGACTTTGCCTTCTAAATCATTACGATTTCCTTTTTGATTGTTGGCATCGTACATCGCCTCAGAATACTTGATTTTAATCTGAGTATCTTTTCCTTGAGAAAGATGTAATTTAGGATAACCAAGCGTTACATAACCCTGATCGATAAGAATAGTGCGTTTTGAATTGGCAGGAATTTCAAGTGCTTTTGTACCAAAAGCAAACTTTTTACCGATGGCTTTTACGTCAGATCTGGCAACTTTGGTAAAAGGTTCTTTCGTATTGGTTTGTATGGCAGTTGTTCGTGGTTGCAGGATCCATCCGTGTCCCCAGCCTGCTGATATTTTTGGTTGTGAGAAAATTTCAGCTGCTTTTTTCCATTTGCCATCATCAAAATCAGCATTTTTCCATCCCCAAGGATAATTTGCAGCTTCAATCATATCCGTAGGATTTGCAGCATAAAAACCACCAACAATTTCACCACCACGACGCCAAAAGACTGTTTTTTCGTGTACGCCTTCATTTTTCAATACTTTCCATGTGCTCCAAGAATCAGTATTAATGAGTTGTTCTTTTTTAGAATTCCCTTGAATTAGGAATCCGGTTTTGTATGATATCAAAGCATGGCTACGTTCAATTCCCCAATTCATTACTTCAGCAGCAATGGTGTTTTTCCCTTTTTGAAGAAAAGAAGCTACATCTAATGTTTCATAACGCCAATGACGCACATCGCCAGCTTGTGGGCCATAACACACTTCTTTTCCGTTGATGTATAATCGATAACGATTATCTCCACTTACATGAATAATAAATTTTTCAGGTTTGCTGTCTAATTGAATTGTATTCCTAAAATGGATCAATCCATAAGCTGTTTTATCAATATCAGGATGTGTAATCCATTGAGAATTCCACTCATCAGGAAATTGGGGTAAGATATGATTATCATATTGAGCCTGAATTTTATTCATAAATATCAATAGAATGATATTTATTATTAATGCCAGTTTTGATAATTTCATGTGTATTTATTTAATTGGGAATGATATTTCTAGTTTGATAAGTGGTAAATATATTAAAATTTAGTAGAAACACTATAGGGTACTGTCATGATAGTTTTAAAAAGAAGATGTAAATTTGGGCTTCAATTAATTTAAAACAACATAATGAATACAATCTTTAGTTATAGTCTAGGCTTAGTCTTAATTAAGCCTTTTGATATTTAATAATGGTGGAATTAATGATATGCCTACATTAGAAATAAAACATCATCTTTAAATGATTCGATACATTTTCAAGACACTTTGACTCGTAAATTTAGTATGGGTGAAGGTAAAGAACAATAAGTTTTTTATACGGTGACTGCCAAAGAGATTAAGTATAGAATGGCAGGTACTGTACCTATGGAGTATGTCATTGAAATAGACACTTTTATAGCAAAAGACAACCGTTGGATTGGCAAAAAAGGTGAAATAACGTATGTGCTATTTGTAAAGAATATTACAAGTGATTTTATTTCATTGTATAAACAAAAAGTTGAAAATTTGGATGAAGTACTAGCTTTGCCATTTCCTTCAAACACCACACGAAGTCAATTTACAAGCTGGAATGTGTATCAAAAAGGAGTTGAGTGAAATAGATGTTTTGTTTGCCATATTGAATAAGATTGATTCAAGGCTATTCAGGCGGTAATAACTGATTAAGCCTTTCAATCATAGCTTCTGGTTCAATATTTTTGTCAATTATTTTTCCGTCAGGGTTTAGTAGAAAGTTTTGTGGAACGGCTTTTACTCCATAATTATCAGAAACTTTGTCCCAACCTTTTAAGTTAGATAAATTAACCCAAGGTAATTTATCAGATTCAATAGCTTTTTTCCATCGTTTTTCATTTTTATCAACTGAAATTCCGACAATTGTAAAGTTTTTTTTAGAAAATTGGTTATAAACTTCAATTAGTTTAGGGTTAGCCGCTCTACAAGGAGCACACCAAGAAGCCCAAAAATCAATAAGAACGTATTTCCCCTTAAAATCATCGAGTTTAATAATTTTTCCTGCTGTGTCAGGAATTGAAAAGCTCGGAGCAGGTTGAGAGATTGCAACTTTCTTTATTGTATTATATAAGTTGCTTAAATGTTCAAAATAGATTGATTGATTTACAGATTCGTTAAAACTATTCATTATAATATCTAATGTATCTGAATGAATATTATGAATTTGAAATTGATAATATGCTGTAAAAGCAGCAAAGGAATAGTCTGGATATTTAAGCATTATTTCCATCCCTTTTTTTCGATCAAAAATATCATCAATATTAAAAGAATGAAACAAACTATCTTCTCTTGACCCAATTATTTTAGAGTTTTTTAAATTTATTAGATCACCTAAAACAGTTATCTCACTATTTTCTAGAAAAAAATTAATTTTGTCTTTATTGTCATTAAAGAAAATAGTGTGTAAATATGGACTTTCAATTTTTCCTTTAAAAGTGAATTTTCCATCTATAATTTCTGTTGAATCAATATTAACTTGTTCATTAGTATTTAAATCTAATTTTGCTAATAAAACTTTTCCATTATTAGCATTATTAATATTTCCATTAACCGTAAATCCATCGACTCTTTCGACCTTTGAGTTACAGGATTGCATAATGACTATAATGGTTACTATCAAAAGTTTAAAAAAAGTATTCAATTTTGTCATAAGTGTTGTCTTATTGGCGATCATATAATGAATATTATTCCGTTTTAATACTGAAATTTCTAAAGTTTTGAGACAGCACAAGGTAAACGAAGCTAGTCTTTTTTAGTGAGAAAGTCAAGAGAATTTAATTTCTACTATAGAATACAGATTGCTATTTTTTCGAATTGTATCTTTACCATCGATTAACAATATATCAATAGGAACGAATGAAAATAGTAATATCACCTGCCAAGTCATTAGATTTTGAGTCAGAATTACCAACTGATACATTTACACAAGCTATTTTTTTAGAGCAGGCCCAAAAAATAAGTACTGTCTTGAAAAAGAGAAGTGCCAAGAAATTGTCTGAACTTATGCATATTTCTGATAATTTAGGGCAGTTGAATTTTGAACGAAATCAACAATGGTCTTTGCCTTTTACCACTGAAAATTCACGCCAAGCCATGTATGCTTTTAAAGGGACGGTTTATGAAGGTTTAGATGCATATTCTATTCCCTTAAATAAAATAGATCAGTTACAAAGTAAGTTACGGATACTTTCTGGGCAATATGGTTTGTTAAAACCGTTGGATTTAATGCAAGCCTACCGCTTAGAAATGGGAACAAAGCTAAAAGTTGGCACTAAAGACAACCTCTATAAATTTTGGGATACTACTATTACAGATGCATTAAATGAAGAACTAAAAGATAAAGAACCTTTTATCAATCTAGCAAGTAATGAATATTTTAAAGTAGTACAACCAAAATTGTTAAAAGTGCCTGTGATTACACCTGTTTTTAAAGATTATAAAGGTGGTAAACTGAAAGTAATCGCCTTTTTTGCAAAAAAGGCAAGAGGGATGATGGTGCGTTATATCATTGACAATAACATTGAAGTTGTAGAAGGTTTAAAAGGATTTAATGTAGATGGTTATGCTTTTGATAACAATCTTTCTACTGAAACAGAATTAGTGTTTACAAGGTAGTTTTTGGCACTTATTTAAATTAATAACGAATGAAAACCCCAAAGAAAGACCTAAAATTTCCAATAAAAAATTATGATAGACTTTGTTTTTTGAAGAATGTAATTACCAATCCTAATATTAGTATTGGAGATTATACTTATTACGATGATTTTGAAGATGTAGCTAATTTTGAAAAGAATGTAAAATATCATTTTGATTTTATTGGTGATCAATTAATCATTGGCAAATTTTGTATGATAGCTTCAAACGTAACTTTTATTATGAACGGTGCCAATCATTTAACGGAGTCGATTAGTTCATATCCGTTTGCAATTTTTGGAGAAGATTGGTCACCTGCTATGGATGGAAAAAATTACCCTACAAAAGGAGATACAGTTATCGGTAATGATGTTTGGCTCGGTTATAATGTTACAATTATGCCAGGAATAAAAATAGGAGACGGAGCAATTATAGCTTCCAATACCAATGTCACTAAAGATGTTGCATCTTATACAATAGTTGGAGGTAATCCTTCAAAAGAAATTAAAAAACGATTTCCAAAAGAGAAAATTGAACAACTTTTAGCATTACAATGGTGGAACTGGGCTATTGAAAAAATAACCAAGAATGTAAAGCATTTAACAGGAGGAGACTTAGACAAGTTGATTTCTTAATACTTTGTACCTTTTCTTCAACAGTCAATCGCTTACTGCAACTGCTTACTGCCAACTGAACGCTGGCCTTTTTCTGCCACAATGTCATTTTAACTCCTTCTTTCCTGACAAAACTCAATAAAAACTCTAATGGCATAATGATTGACTATTACACAACAGTAATAAAAACGAAGTCAAAAAAATAAAAATATAAATTATGAGTAAAATAATAGGTATAGATTTAGGTACAACCAACTCGTGTGTTTCTGTAATGGAAGGTAACGAGCCGGTAGTAATCCCTAATGCAGAAGGAAAAAGAACAACGCCTTCTATTGTAGCATTTGTTGAAGGTGGTGAACGTAAAGTTGGTGATCCTGCAAAACGTCAGGCAGTTACTAATCCAACAAAAACCATTTCTTCTATCAAAAGATTTATGGGTAATAAATTTTCTGAATGTAAAAAAGAAGCAGAAAGAGTATCTTATAAAGTAGTAAAAGGTGATAACAATACACCACGTGTTGATATTGATGGTAAATTATATACGCCACAAGAAATTTCTGCAATGGTATTGCAAAAAATGAAAAAAACGGCTGAAGACTACTTAGGTCATGATGTAAAAGAAGCAGTAATTACAGTACCTGCATATTTTAATGATGCACAACGTCAAGCTACAAAAGAAGCAGGTGAAATTGCAGGTTTAAAAGTAAGTAGAATTATCAATGAGCCTACTGCAGCAGCATT
>VAPK010067440.1_pt1 | contig 10905 bp, 10 predicted proteins | sample 3395031 | NCBI WGS metagenome assembly VAPK01 (sample SAMN08290443, study PRJNA428436) | hydrothermal vent metagenome | isolation source: Deep-sea hydrothermal vent chimney 1 | place: Pacific Ocean: Juan De Fuca Ridge
GTGGTCACTATCAAACTGTTGTACGAACATTGAATAAGCCTGATTTCTATGCGCAAAACGATGCACTTGAAGATGAAAACAATTATTCCCTGTATGAAAACAATAAACACACGGAAGAGAGTATTATCGTTATTGAAAAAAGCAATAATGAAATAGAGAGTGATGTTATGTTGCTTTTAGATCTTTCCGGATCCATTATTGACAGTGGATGTAATATTGAAGGAACAACCTGTAATAAGCTCACAAAAGCAGCACATGCTTTTGTCAACAATATCATTCAAAATGGTAATTTCAAGATCGCAATATACTATTTCAATGCAAAAAGTGAGATCACACCACTTACCAGACAAACAGAATATCCCACTTCAAATCTGGTAATTTTAAACGATGCGATTGATAAATTGAAAGATAGTAATTTTGTCCAGCAATATTTAAAAGGTTACGATAACTCTACGAATTTATATGGCGCTGTGAAACAAAGCGGCGATAAAATTTGCAGCTGGATAGAGTGTGATAATGAAAATAATTTTAAAATGGGCTCTGTTGTAGTCTTTACTGATGGACGTGATACAGCAAATCTTGTAAGTAAAAAAGAGATGATAAAGTCAATTAAAGACGATATACAATACTATACAATCGGTATAGGCGACGCTGACAATAAAACATTGATTGAAATCAGCGGCAAAGAGAGGCATTTTTCATCCGATGCGGAAAATGTCGAAAATGCTTTCAGCGACACCTATAACTATATTCTCTACAACAGTAGTTTTTATAGAATAAACTATTGTCCTTCCACAAGAAACGGGACTGTTCGCATCAAAATATTTTTCAATGACAAAGATCACAATATCAAAACATATACACAAGAAGATAAAATTTCTATCAACAACAGTGATTTCCGCTGCGATATTTAACTTTTTCGATATATTCCATATTCCCAAAAGTTCCTTGCCGGGACTTTTGGTCCCCTATAACCTCTTTTTTTCAATGCTTTTGCGATCATAATATTAAATAATCCATGCCCAAATAAAACTACACTCTGTTGCTCTGCCTCATAATCCAAAACTGCCGCTGCCTGTTTTGCCCTTTGCTGGGTTTTCACAAGTGATTCTCCATGACTTGAAAAACCTGTCAGCCACAAGACTCTGGAAAATATCAACCACTGTTTAGGATGCATCTTTAAATAACTACTTTGAAAATGGGGAGGGATAGACTCAGCAAAGAGAGAATCGATAATTTTTGGTTGTACTTCACATTTATGTGCAGAAGAGATAGAACGGGGCAAATCACTGCAAACTACAGTTGCGTTCTGTGCCAGATATATCAACTTGGAAGAGGGAAATGAATTTTCTTTTAATGATGCAGTATTATATTTTTCCAGAAAAGAGGGAATCTCTTTTCCGCTTATTTTATCTTTTATATTTACATCTGGTTCGCCGTGGCGAACCAGTATGATTTTTTTCATGAAAGATAATTGGTATCAAAGTTATTGCTTTGAAAATCTGGATTGTCCATCATACTTTTATGAAAATCGATCACTGTTTTGATACCTTCAACCTGAAATTCCCGCAAAGCTTCTTTCATCTTTGCAATGGCACGATCACGTGTATCTTCATGTACTATCAATTTTCCTATCATTGAGTCATAATACTGTGGTACCACATATCCCTGATAAGCATGAGAATCAACACGAATATTTCTACCTCCCGGTATGATCCATTTTGTAATTTTTCCAGGACTAGGAATAAATTTCACAGGGTCTTCCGCAGTAATCCTGCACTCTATCGCATGTCCATGAAAACTGATACTCTCCTGTGAAAAAAGTTCTTCACCTTCTGCCACACGAATCATCCACTCAATAATATCAACACCACTTACCATTTCACTAACAGGATGTTCTACCTGAAGACGGGTATTCATCTCCATAAAATAAAAATCACCATGTTTATCTACCAGAAATTCAAATGTTCCCGCATTTTCATAATTGATATATTTTGTAGCTTTAACAGCTGCTTCATGAAGAGCTTTTCTTCGTTCATCATTTAAAACGAGGGCAGGGGATTCTTCGATAAGCTTTTGGTGTCTGCGCTGCAAAGAGCAGTCACGTTCTCCTAAATGTACCACATTGCCATGCTGATCGGCAAGTACCTGTACTTCCACATGGCGCGGGTTTTCGATAAACTTTTCCATATACATCGTACCGTCACCAAAAGCACTTAAAGCTTCGGAAGAAGCTGCCAAAAAGGCATTTTCAACTTCATCTTCACTTTCGATTTTACGCATACCTCGCCCGCCGCCTCCGGCTGCTGCTTTGACGATTACTGGATATCCCATCTCATTTGCCAGTTTCCTGGCTTCTTCTACCGAATCAATCGCTCCATCGCTTCCCGGTATAACCGGAACACCAGCTTTTTTCATAACATCTTTGGCTTTGGATTTATCACTCATCAGCTGCATAACTTTGACATCAGGACCTATAAATTTAATATCATGATATTTACATATCTCTACAAAATCCTGATTTTCACTTAAAAAACCATATCCCGGAAATATCGCATCACAACCACTTACTTCAGCAGCAGAAATGATAGCGGGAATATTCAGATAACTCTGATCGGATCGATCTTTTCCTATACATATTGAGGCATCTGCATACTGCAGATATAGTGCATCTTTATCTGCTTGAGAGTAGACTGCAATTGCCTGTTTACCCATCTCTTTTATTGTACGGATTGCACGCAGGGCAATTTCTCCCCTGTTGGCAATCAGAATTTTTTCAATAGCCATTAGAGTTTCTCCACTTCAAACAGAGGAGTTCCATACTCTACAGGCTGTCCATCTTCAACAAGTTTCTTTTTTATAACACAATCAAATTCTGCTTCAATTTCATTCATAATTTTCATTGCTTCAACAATACCAATGGTCTGTCCCTTGGAAACTTTATCACCAACCTTTACAAAAGCAGGAGCTCCCGGACTTGGTGCAACGTAAAATGTTCCAACCATTGGCGAATCGATCGTTATAGCATTTGTTGAAGCACTTGTCTCTTTTGATTCAACTGGAGCAGCTACAACAGGAGTAGATGTAGTTTCTGCTACAGGAGTTTTTTGTATTGGTGCAACTGCGGCTGATTGATTACCACCTTTTTCAAGCATAATAGAAAACTCTTTATCATTTATTTTTAACCTGGTCAAATCACTTTCATCAAAAATAGATATCAATTCTTTTATTTCAGTGTGTTTCATAAAAATCTCCTCAATATTTGCGTAATAATAACGAAAATTTGTTTAGGAGATGTCCAATTTCCCTCCTATTGCTAAATATTGCTATGTTATAATGAAGCAAAAAAAGCAGGGAAATATGGGTTTAAAATCCGATAGATGGATACGAGAAAAATCGCTTCAGGAAAAAATGATAGATCCATTTTGCGAAGAGCAGATTGGCAAAGATGTAATCAGTTATGGTTTAAGCAGTTACGGATATGATATTCGTGTTGGAAGAGAGTTTAAAATTTTTACAAATGTAAATTCTACTGTTGTAGATCCAAAAAATTTTGATGAAGCAAATGTAATAGATATTGAATCAGATATTGCTATTATCCCACCTAACTCATTTGCATTGGCACGGACAGTTGAGTATTTTAAAATGCCGGATAATGTCCTGGCGATATGCCTTGGAAAAAGTACTTATGCAAGGTGCGGTATTATTGTTAATGTTACACCTTTTGAACCTGCTTTTGAAGGTCATATCACTATAGAGATTTCCAATACAACACCTTTACCCGCTAAAATTTACGCAAATGAGGGTATAGCACAGGTACTCTTTTTAGAAGGTGATGAACCATGTGAAGTTACTTATGCTGATAAAAAAGGTAAATACCAGTCACAAAGAGGGATAACCCTTCCAAGAATCTTAAGGTAATTCAGATGCGCTGGAGAGATGTCAAACAAAAACGAATTCCACCCCAAAAAGAAGATGGTTCCGAAAACAGTACTAAAAATAAATCCTTATATCATTTTGCTTCAATTACGGATAAATTAAAAGCATTTATTACTGACTCTTTTTTACTGGCAATGCCTATCTTTTATATAGTGATTTATCTTGTAATGAATGGTAGAGAAGGTTTTGCACAACATATGCTTTTAGGATGGGCATACATTCTTATACCTTTGGGGATTGTAGTTGTGGCATTTTATTTTATCAGTGGACAAACACCTGGTCTAAAAGCATATGATCTTAAAGTAATTGATATTCAAACAGGTAAAAAACCCGGGTTATTGCTTGCATTATTACGTTTTATTTTTTTCAATATCCTGTTTTTCACATTTATAGGTCTTTTCCTACCATTTTTCAGACAAGACAGGAGAGGTATTCATGATCTTTTAAGTGGTACTGCAGTGATTAAACTCACTTCATGAAACATAGTTTTTTTTATATTTCTGCTTTTTTCTTTTTCTATTTTGCACTTATAGGCGTTTATGTTATTTTTTTACCAAAAATTTTGGAAAATATAGGCTATCAGGCAGAACAAATTGGAATTATTTTTTCTATTGCACCGCTTATGCGTTTTTTTACTCCTTTTTTCTTCTTAAAAAAATTCACTCTAACAACCAATGTTTTGCATATTGCTCTATTTTTTATGTTTATTACGATTTTCCTTTTTTATTTTACAATTGAAAACTTCTATCTTTTTGCAATTACAAACATTATTTACGGGATCTCTGCCGGTCTTGTATTGCCTTATATTGAAACGTATGCGCTTGAAGTACTCAAAAAGGAAAACTATGGTAAATCCAGGCTTTATGGTTCACTCGGCTTTGTTTTGGTCGCTATGGTTCTTGCAAGGCTTTTAAATGATAACTATATGGGATTACACTTTATTGCTGTTACAACTCTTTTTACTATCCTCTTTGCTTATCTTATCTCTCTGGATCGCAAACATTTTTCAAATACCCCAAAAAAGGATATAGAAACATTCAATTTTTCAAATGCATCAACACTTTGGATTAGCATATTTTTAATGCAGGTTAGCTTTGGTGCATTTTACAGTTTTTTTACTATCTATGAATATGATCATCATTTTTCGCTTGAAACAATCAGTTATCTCTGGACATTTGGTGTACTATGTGAAATAGTTCTTTTTTATTACCAGTCAAAAATACTGCATTTATCTTTATTAAATATTATCCGGTTTACAATTTTTATGACTTCTATAAGATGGTTTCTTCTGTTTGCATTCCCTGCTAACTTATGGATTATTCTTTTATCTCAAAGTTTGCATGCTTTAAGTTTTGCACTCTATCACATAGCCACACTTAGCTATATTTCAACCTTGTATCCTAACAAAAAACTTGCTGCACAGTTTTATTACGGTATTGGTTTTGGATTAGGTGCTTTTACAGGTTCACTTATTGCAGGATACAGTTATGGTCCTTATTTGTTTATGGTTTCGGCTATCATTGCTTTCGCAGCTTTTATTTTTTCACTTTTATATCATCCCAATAAACTATAATGTTTACAACATTGGAATGAGCAATCTAATTTTTGTATCATCCGCTAAATAATCTATAAAATTTTCTTCACATAACTGTTCTATTTTTCTATCTTCATCTCTATTTCTCTTTTGAGATGCACTTATTTCGAGCTTAACAAGTTTATAACGTTTATCTTTGACATGAACAAATTCACCAACACGTATTTTTAAAGTAATGTGTAATTCATCACCGGGTAAAAATGACTGAAAACATTTACGCATAATTTTAAAAAAATCGTTTTGAGATATTTTAAACTCAGGTATATCCATATCTGTCATCAATTTGATTTTATACATATTTTGCATTGAGACAAGCGAAATAGAGGTTTCAAGCAGTGTATTGATATCGGTCATGATATATTTATTTAATTCTTTTGTGGTTGGTTTTATTTTCCTAACACGCTGATAAAGTCGAATTCCGATATACGTATCATCCTGATATCCTACTGTAATACCATAAAAAGAGAGATCATCATAGCGTAGATCTATATATGTCATTTTGGAACCATACTCTTTGGGTGCATGTTCAATACATAGATCATAGATATCATATTTACTGACACGACCAAGTAAAAATTCCGCTGCAGTATTCAAGTATGTGATTTTTTTTTCTGCATTAAACAATATAAATGGATTGTTATCATTTTCCAAAAAAAATTTAAAATCATCATAAGCCATATTCATTTGCCTTTTTACGCAATGTATTACGATTTATTCCCAGTATACCAGCCAGCTTTAATTGCGATTTATACTTTTTTAATCCTGCTTCAATCAACGGTCTTTCAAAGAGATGTAAATACTTTTTATAGTCGTTATCGCCGGAAAGATTTTCTAGGAAAAAGTTATAGAGAATTTTCTCGATTTCATCTTTTTCAATATTTTTAAGAAGCAATGTCTTATAAATACTTTTTTCCAAAGATTTACTATTTTGCGTTAAATCCAGTTCTTCAAATTTAATAGAGACATCATGATCAACAGAGAGAACTTTTTTTGCCCTTTCTATAAAAACTTCTGCCAATGCAATTGCATCTTCCTGCCTTTCATGCAATGGCGGCAAGGTATAAATATAGCCAAATAAATCATCCACTGCCTTATCTTTAGGTTGATACAATGCAGTTGCAATAATACGTTTATTATCAAAATTCAATAAAGAAAAATTGGATATTTTTGTGAAATTATAAATAATGACTTCATTATGATGTGCAAGTGTTTCCAGTACACTCTGCAGATCTTCCCCGTTTACCAACGGTGCTTCAGGCATAATATATTGGGCTACACTCTTTTTACCGCTATAGGCTTCGCCTACAATCAATGAAGAGACAAAAAATTTTTTTGTTAATTGCAAACTTTTTACAAGATTGTTTAGTTGAGTGGACTTTGCTATAAATTTAATCACATTAATCTCCCTATGTGATTAAATTATAATCTATTTATACCTATATGTCGACTTAAAAGAGTCAGGAGTTGATTTTTTTAATAATATTTTGTAAAAAGGTGACGATTTTACTGCTATTTTCTTCATTTTTTATTTCATCTTTCAGTTCTTCGACCTCTTTTATAATCTCTTTTTGAACTTCTTCTGTAATCACTTCTCTTTTTTCTGTTAATAATTTATTTATTTCATCGATTTTTTGAATAATTTCATCTTTATTAAAAACAGGTACGTTAGTATTAATATTTGCCAGACTTTGTTCTAATTTATCATTTTTATCTGCTAAAAGTTCAAGTTGCGCTAACATTTCCTCTTCTTTTACTTTACAATTCTCAATAATTTTTTCATCACGAGTTCGTTGTTCATGTAATTTTGCAATCTCGATTTCCATATTTCCATATCGTGCTTTTAGTTCACTTGCTTCAAGTTTTTTTGCTTCGCATAATTCTTCAAGTGCATCTATTTTATCTTCATAAAACTCTTTTCCTTTGACTTTAGCATATAAATAACCAAAGAAGAGACCAATAAGCAGTGCTGCTAACAGACAGAGTGCCATTTCAGTTATGATAATTCCTATCGTCGTCATATATTCACCTTATTGTTGTTTAATTTTGATCTCAATTTGCATTTTACTATTTTTTGCCCCAAGACCTTTTGATTTTAATTTTCGTAAACCTTTTGTATACAAATAATTTGCTACAATATCAGCTTTTTTTTGACTTATCACCATATCTAAAATAGGATCACCTGAATTTTCATATCCGATAATTTCAACGGATACACTAGGTTTTTCTTTTATCAACTCGGTAATTTTTGATAAAGTCTCCTTACTTTTTATAGTCAGATTTTTGACTTGTGCATCAAAAGTAATGGGACTTTCAATTAGTAATGCTGAAATTTTTTCTGACAATGATCCCTTTGTATCAGTAGAAGTCTGTTTTGGTATTGAAGTTACAGATTCTACTACTTCTTCCTGCTTAGATATTTTATTTTCTGAAATTTCCACTTTCATCTCATCCATATTATTTTCTAGAGAGACTGAATCTGTTTTTGTTTTTGTATTTTCACTTTTTTCTTCGATTTCAGAACTATTTGGTATATTTTTTTCTTTTTGATCAATTGTCTCATTAACTTCTGCTTTAGAAACAGAATCATTCTCTGTTACCGGAACTTTGGTAATCATATCTATTGTTTCATCTTCCACAAATAACCCATTCTCTTTCAATTTGGCTATTAAGGATTCAAGATGTTTCTTTTGTGATATAGTTGCAATTTCACCTTCTATATGTAAAACATTACTATTGATATAAAGGGATCCTTTTTCAATATTTTCTTCCTCAAACATTTGGATCAGCGATACCATATTTTGTTGCCATTCAACTGTTTTAATATCATTGCTAAAACGAATATCATTTATACATTCTCTATCAGCACAATATGTTTCAATAAAATGTATCAACGCTTTCTCTTTTGCTTCAGGAGAAAACATACCAACTATATTTACTTTTTCACCAAACATTACACCAAATGCAGGATCAGACTTTTCTGTTTCTTTAGTTTCTACTGTTTCAGCAATTTTCTCTTCTTCTACAGGTACAGGAGGAACTGTTTCATTTGTACTTTTATTTTCAACTACTGGCAATACAACCTTTTGCGCGTTATCTTCCATATTTTTTTCTTCTGCTGGATGCACTACATTACAAGATGAAAAAATTTTCTCTTTTTTTGTATCAATACAATAATAAAAAAATGCGCCACTTACAATTATAGCTGTCAAAGCAACAATTTTACTACCCATACACAACACTCCTTCTGCACAATTATCGCTATTGTAGTGCAAATAAGTTCATAATTGAATAAATTTTAATTTTAATACAAATAAAGCAAGATAATGTAATTTTTAGGGAGAATAAAAGAGGGATATTCCTCTTTTATTTTTTATTGACAGCTTAAACACTCCATGCTTCTGTCAGCTACGCTACTTTCACTATCAGGAGATTGACTTCTTAAATAATAAGTAGATTTCAAACCAAGTTTCCATCCAAGCATATAGATATCGTTCAAATATTTACCACTAGCTTTATCAAGAGTCATAAAAATATTTAAACTCTGTCCTTGATCAATCCATTTTTGTCTGATAGCTGCAGCTTTTATCAATACTTTTTGATCCAAATCATAAGCAGGCGTATAATAAGACCATGTATCCGGATTTAATTTTGGCGCAACAACAGGTATCATACCGCTTAGGTTTTCTTCAAACCATTTACGCTTGTAAACCGGTTCTATTGCCTGTGTAGTTCCTACCAAAATAGAGATAGAACTTGTAGGTGCAATTGCCATTAAATATCCATTACGCATCCCATCTTTTTTTACTTTCTCTTTTAATTTTTGCCAGTCATAAATATAACCGAATAAACCACCTCTATCAACTAATTTTTTTGCCTCTTCATTTGCCGTATCTATAGGGAAAATTCCTTTAGACCAGTGTGAACCTTCAAAATCAGCATACGAGCCTTTCTCCAGTGCTAGATTTGACGATGCTTTGATAGCATTATAGCTTACCATTTCCATCACTTCGTCAATCTTGTTCAAATGTTCATCACTACCCCACTCTATTTGATTTTCTGCCAGCATCTGAGCTTCACCCATCACACCAAGACCAATAGATCTTGTCATTTTATTTGTAATTTTCACCTTTTCCAAAGGATAAAAATTCAAATCAATCACATTATCTAACATACGTATAGCAGCAGGCATAATACGTTCAATATCTTCTTTTTTGTTCACTTTTGATAAATTTATACTTGCAAGATTACATACAGCTGTACGACCATCAATTTTCTCTTTTTCAACTATATCTATCTGTTTTCCACCAATACTATCAAGTGCAGTTACTTTTTTCGCTTTTTTCACTATCCCGCTATCTACACTGACATCCTCTTCTTCATTCAATACAAGAACTGTACCGTCAACAAATTTTATTTTTGTTTTATAATAATTGGGGTCAGTATTTTGAAAAATTTCTGTACAAAGGTTAGAACTTCGAATTACGCCTGCATGGCTGTTCGGATTTGCTCTATTTGCGTTATCTTTAAAACAGAGGAAAGGATTTCCTGTTTCAAAATAACTAAGCAATATTTTCTTCCATAAATCTTTTGCGCTGACAATTTCTTTCATGATGGTATCGTCAGCTTCATATTCACAATAACGCTTTTCAAATGCTTCACCATACAAAGCTGGTAAATCAGGGGTATCTAAAGGATCAAACAGTGTCCAGATACCATTTTCTTCAACTCTTTTCATAAAAAGATCATTAATCCATAAAGCAGGAAAAAGATCATGAGCACGTCTTCTCTCTTCACCTGAATTTTTTTTCAAATCAAGAAAATCCATTACATCGATATGCCAGGGTTCTACATAAACTGCAATTGCACCTTTTCTGGTTCCCAGCTGATCTACTGCAATTGCAACATCATTTGCAATTTTTAAAAATGGAACAATACCTCCGGCAGCATTTTTATGCCCATCTATCGAACTTCCCAATCCTCTTACTGTGGACCAGTCCCAGCCGATACCCCCACCAAATTTACTCAACAGCGCCATCTCTTTATAACTGTCAAAAATACCTTCAATATTGTCAGGAGTACTACCAATATAACATGAACTAAGCTGATGTCTTGGTGTTCTTGCATTGGAAAGTGTCGGTGTTGCCAGCATCACTTCGAATTTTGATATCAAATCATAAAACTTTTTCGCCCAGTCCTGCGGATTAAATTCATTTTGTGCCAGAAACATTGCAATTGCCATAAACATATGCTGCGGCAATTCAATAGGATTTCCCTTTTTATCTTTCAGAAGGTATCTGTCATACAATGTTCTCACACCCAAATAAGTAAATTGCAAATCCCTTTCAGGTTTGATATATTTATCAAGGTCATCA
>VAPK010417699.1_pt1 | contig 10904 bp, 8 predicted proteins | sample 3395031 | NCBI WGS metagenome assembly VAPK01 (sample SAMN08290443, study PRJNA428436) | hydrothermal vent metagenome | isolation source: Deep-sea hydrothermal vent chimney 1 | place: Pacific Ocean: Juan De Fuca Ridge
CCTCTTGTTTCAGGTGCTGCCATTCGTATGGAAGGCCAGGTAAGTGTCTTTAACAAAACCCCCGGCAGTCCCTGTTATCGTTGCTTATATAAAGATGAAGGTGAACTTGATGCAACTTGCAGCAACAACGGTGTTTTATCTCCAGTTGTTGGTATTATAGGTTCAGTTCTGGCAAATGAAGCCATTAAAGTTTTACTCAATATAGGTGAGTGCCTCGATGGGAAATTACTTATATTAGATGCATTACATATGGAGTGGCGAACGTTGAAACTAAAAAAAGATCTCGCATGCCCTGTTTGTAAGTAACACGCGTTTGCACATCAATAAAATCCAGAAAAAAATCTTCAATATAACCCTAACTTTATTTTCTGATAATTATTCTTTAATTCAGATAATAAATTATTTAATTGAGTTACTGATAAATCAGTCATTCTCCAACCCTGATAAAATTTGATCATAACTACTTTCTAACTCTGAAAACAGTTTCATTAATTCTCCTTTATTCTGGTTAGCAGCCTGGAATTCCATTTTTCCGGCAAGGCTGGAAACCTGTTCAAAACCAAAATTTCCACCGGTACCTTTTAATTTATGTAAGGCCTCTGATAATTCCTGCCAGCGAACAGACTCTATCAACTTTTTTATTTCTTTTAATGTGTCTGACAAGCTATTTACAAATCGTTTTACCAAAGTAATCATTTCAGGATCATTCTTCAATAGAGAAGAAACAATTGAAGTGTATTCTCTATTTGTTGATGTGCTAACATCTAAATATTTTTCTAATGTTTGAGTCAACCTGGTAGCATCAACCGGTTTAGTTAAAAAGCCATCACAACCAGCAGCAAAACAGTTTTCTCTGTCTTCAAGCATTGCATTTGCAGTTACAGCAATTATTGGTTTATTAAATCCTCTTTGGCGTAATAACTTTACCGCTTCAATACCACCCATAACCGGCATTCGCATATCCATTAATATTAAATCAAAATTATGTTTTTCAACCGCTTCCAGTGCAAGATTGCCATTTTCAACAATGGTTACATCAACACCAATCCGGCGTAAAAATATTGAGAACAGGTCCTGGTTATCAATATTATCTTCCGCCAGTAAAATATTGCCGGATAATACGTCCGCTACAACATTATGATTTGATGTTTTAACATTAGCAGTATTGTTTTCTTCAGCAAGAAGAATTTGTGTATCGGGTAATCTTTCACAAGGCAAATAAAAATTAAACTGGCTTCCACTACCTAACTTACTAACAACCGTTAACGCCCCTCCCATACGTTCTGCCAGTAACTTTGATAATGACAAGCCTAAACCAGTACCACCAAATTTCCGTGTGGTTGATGAATCTGCCTGTCGATAAGCCTGGAAAATAATATCCTGCTGTTCTTTTGAAATACCAATACCACTATCAATCACCTCAAAAAGCAACGCGTCATGTTCACACTGGCAACTTACATTAATTGTCACATGACCAGACTCGGTAAACTTGATTGCGTTATTGCATAAATTTAATAAAATTTGTTTAACTCTTAACCTGTCCAGCTTGATTTTAGTTGGTAAGGGGTAAATATAATTAACTGAGAAATCTATTTCTTTTTCTTTGGTTGCCGGCCGTTCCAGATTTTCAATATCGGATAACAAGTCAAAAAGTGATGTTTCAATATATTCAATTTCAAGTTTATTTGCTTCAACTTTTGATAAGTCCAGAATATCGTTAATTATCTGCAATAAATGTTTACCGTTGCGGATAATAGTTTGAGTTGCATTCAAACGCTGCTCCATTGTTTGCTCGCTAAATAAACTTGTTTCAGCAAAGCCAATAATGGCAGTTAAAGGTGTACGAATCTCATGACTCATGGTGGCAAGAAACTCGGATTTTAAAATAGTCGCTTCTTCTGCTTTTACAAATGCAATCTCCATATCTTCACCCGCAAGACGTAACTGTGTATTTTTTTCTGTTACGTAACTGGCTACATATCGACTTATAAAAATAGCAATAAAGATAGTGATCAGACCAGCCAGGCTTACCCAAAAAATTCCATCATCAAATTGTTGACGACTATAATTATATGCATCATCACCATGATTCTTTTGTAACTCAACAAAGCTGTCAATTGTTCTGAAAAGTTCAGCTTGAGATACTCTCACCTTGTTAATGAGTTCTACAATTTTCTCTTTTGGCTCAGCATTAGCAAACATTTCTACAACTCGGTTGCTTAATGGCTGTGACTCCATGGTTTGCTCATCCATTAATTTATGAAAAACTCGCTCTTTTTCACTCATTGGCATTGCAAATAAGGCTTTACGTGCCATATGGTATGGATAAGCATAATTATAAAATCTTTGAATTTCCTTATCCAATTCAAAGGGATCCTGAATGGCCAGCATTGCAAGCAGGTTAGCTTGACGAAAACGTGTTGCGTCACGCATTGTATAAGCATGCTCGATTTTGATGTTATATTGTTTGATTAATTCTAAAACAGATTCATTTGAAGATTTAATTTGCATTAGCCAAAAAACAGAAAGCAAAATCATTAATAAAATGACAGAGATAAAGCCTAGGTGAACAGTATTTTTCATAAAATACCTGGTTTTCCCTTAGATTCAGTTAAATGCCTTTATTGATTATCACTACTTTTTCCAGTGCTATTGCGCGTTAAACCACACAAGTCTTCCTTATATCGGTAATTTAACCCAATAACTTTATTATTTTATTGAAGGGAAAACCCGCAAGTTGTTGCTTACAAAGGTAATAAACTGAGTGGGGAGGTAAATGAAATATTATTGTTCGGTTGCCGGAGCTGAATGAGAAACCCTGGAAGAGAAAAGTTGCTCTGTATCTACCGCATCAAAACTATAGTTATGATTACAAAACTCACAAGCCACTTCAATCTTACTCAAATCCTTGATCATGCTCTGAACTTCTTCAGCACCTAAAGAAAGCAACATGTTTGCAACCCGGTCACGGGAACAACGACAACGAAAAGATACGTGCTGCGCCTCAAAAAGTCGCACATCTTCTTCATGATAAAGACGATGAATAATTTCTTCCGCACTGAGTTCCAATAATTCTTCATCCTTAATGGTTGATGAAAGTTGCTGAATACGATTCCAGCCATCGATATCAGTGTGTATCTCAATAATATTGGAGTTTGGTTTTGTTTTATCCGTTTCCGGTAGTTTCTGAATTAACAAACCTGCAGTTTGTTTTCCATCGGCAACCAGCCAAAGATCAGTATCTAACTGTTCTGAACGGAGTAAATAATCCGTTAAGGCATCAGCCAGATTTTCACCCGATAATGCAACGATACCCTGGTAGCGTTCACCTTGTTCTGGTTCAAGTGTAATAACCAATCGTGCATCACCAAAGATCCCGTATAAACTTGTATCAGTAAAATTGTTGTCTTTACAGCTCGCCATTGCACGTAATGTTTTATCACTTGAACCTTCTACCACAAGCAAACTTACAGGACCATCACCTTGTATTTGTGCGATCAACTGACCTTTGAATTTAAGTGTCGCCATGAGTAAAGTAACCGCAGACATCAACTCACCTAAAACCTTTTGTACCGCTAGAGGATAATCATGGCGCTCAAGTACCGCTTGCCAGGTAGCGTCGAGATGCACAAGCTCACCACGTACGGCAAGGTTTTCGAAGAGGAATCGTTGTAGTGTGTCTTTCATAGAATAATAACTATTTATAATAGTATCCCCTCACCCTGGCCCTCTCCCTGAGGGTGAGGGAACTTTCCTTCCCCCTACAAGGGGAAGGCCAGGAGGCAGGGTGATAAAAATAAAAAAATTACTTAAGTTTATCGCGAATAAGTTGATTCAACTGCCCTGGGTTAGCTTTACCTTTAGAGGCTTTCATACACTGGCCAACAAAGAAGCCCAATACTTTTTCTTTGCCCGCTTTAAATTGTTCAACCTGTTCCGGGTTCGCGGCAATAATTTCATCAACAATCGCTTCAATCGCACCAGTATCAGTAATTTGTTTTAAGCCTTTGCTTTCAATTACTGCATCAGCATCTTTACCTTCTCCTTTCCACATTGCTTCAAACACTTGTTTAGCAATTTTTCCTGTGATGGTGTTGTCTTTAATACGTGTTAATAATAATGCCAGCATCTCAGCAGTAACGGGGCTTGCTGTAATATCCGTATCTTCTTTATTCAGGTAGCTCGACAACTCACCGATGACCCAGTTTGTTGCCAACTTAACATCACCGCACTTATCAACAACCACTTCAAAGTATTCGGCAACTTCCCGGGTATTTGCAATGGTGTTGGCGTCTTCTACCTTTAAACCAAAACTTTCAATAAAGCGCGCTTTTTTTGCATCCGGCAATTCAGGTAACGTTGCTCGAATTTCTTCCACAAACTCTTGCGTGAGTTTTACAGGTAGTAGATCTGGATCAGGGAAGTAACGGTAATCATTCGCTTCTTCTTTTGAACGCATTGAACGTGTTTCATTTTTATCAGCATCATACAAACGGGTTTCCTGTATAACTTCTCCACCCGATTCGATTAAATCAATTTGACGTTCAACTTCAATATTAATCGCACGTTCAACAAAACGAAATGAGTTAATATTTTTTAACTCCGCGCGTGTGCCAAATTCTTTTTGTCCCTTCGGACGCACCGATACATTGGCATCACAACGGAATGAACCTTCCTGCATATTGCCATCACTAATACCGATGTAACGCACCAATGAATGCATTTTACGCATGTAGGCCACAGCTTCTTTGGCTGAGCGCATATCGGGTTCAGAAACGATTTCAAGTAAAGGCGTACCGGCACGGTTTAAATCAATACCTGTCATGCCCTGAAAGTCTTCATGCAAGGATTTACCCGCGTCTTCTTCCAGGTGAGCTCGTGTTACACCAATGACTTTTGTGGAACCATCTTCTAATTCAATGGTTAACGAACCTTTACCAACAATTGGGAAATCCATTTGCGTTGTTTGATAACCTTTAGGCAGATCGGGATAAAAATAATTCTTACGATCAAATACTGAAACCATTCCAATTTCAGCACCCAAAGCCAAACCAAACTTCACCGCCATGCTCATCACTTTTTTATTCAACACCGGCAACACACCCGGCAAACCTAAATCAACCGCACATGCCTGAGTATTTGGTTCAGCGCCATAAGCAGTCGCAGCCCCGGAAAAAATTTTACTCCTGGTCGCAAGCTGCGTATGAATCTCTAAACCAATGACTGTTTCCCATTCCATAACTTTTACCTTAAATTTATTTCTTTTTTCACCGCAGAGACGCAAAGAGCGCAGAGGTTTAATTAATAAAGATTTTACTCTGCGTCCTTTGCGTCTCTGCGGTGAAAGTTTTTTATCTTAAAATTCTATTTATATGCTTCCGGCATTTGCACGTGCCAGTCTGTTGTTTGTTGGTATTGATGCGCAACATTTAACAAGCGTGATTCATCAAAGTAGTTTCCGATAATTTGTAAACCAACCGGCATATTATTTGAGAATCCACAGGGTACTGACATACCAGGTAAACCTGCGAGGTTAGTCGCAATGGTATAAATATCGGACAAATACATTGAAACAGGATCGTCTGATTTCTCTCCTGCCTTAAAGGCGACTTCAGGTGAAGTCGGTCCCATGATGACATCCACTTTTTCAAACGCCGCTTTAAAATCATCACTGATTAAGCGACGAATTTTTTGTGCTTTTAGATAATAAGCATCGTAATAACCGGCAGATAGGGCATAAGCACCAATCATAATGCGACGTTTCACTTCTTCACCAAAACCTTCGCCACGACTGCGTTTGTACATATCTTCTAAATCTTTTGGCTCTTCACAACGATAACCAAAACGTACTCCATCAAAACGCGAAAGGTTAGACGAACATTCTGCCGGGGCAATAACGTAATAGGCAGGAACCGATAAGTGCGTATTCGGTAAACTGATATCAACAATTTCTGCACCAAGTTTTTTGTATTCTTCTATTGCTTGCTCAACAACTTTAGCAACATCAGCATTTAAACCTTCATCAAAATATTCTTTTGGTAAACCGATTTTTAATCCTTTCATGTCCTGATTAAGATCTGCAGTGTAATTCGGTACATCCCTTTCAACACTGGTTGAATCTTTTTCATCAAAGCCCGACATAACATTTAACATTAAAGCAGAATCTTCAGCCGTTTGGGTAAAGGTGCCAGCCTGATCCAGGCTCGATGCAAACGCGATCATGCCATATCGTGAAACCCGGCCATAGGTGGGTTTTAAACCAGTAAGTCCACATAAAGCTGCCGGTTGGCGAATTGAGCCTCCCGTATCAGTACCTGTAGCTGCAGGTGCTAAACGTGCAGCAACCGCGGCTGCCGATCCACCTGATGAACCACCAGGCACGGTTAAAGTATCCCATGGATTTTTTACCACACCATAAAAACTGGTTTCATTCGATGAACCCATGGCAAATTCATCCATATTGGTTTTACCCAGCATAATGCTACCTGCCTGGTTAAACTTATGAATCACTGTTGCATCATAAGGTGCAATAAAATTATCCAGCATTTTTGAACCGCAGGTCGTTTTAATTCCATTTGTACAAAAAATATCTTTTTGTGCCAGCGGAATGCCGGTCAAAACAGACCCCTTGCCTTTAGCAATTAATTCATCTGCGGCACGTGCTTGTGTCAATGCATGTTCTTCGCTCACAGTGATAAAACTGTTTAATTCAGAATCATATTGTTTAATTCGCTGCAGGAAACTTTTAGTCAGTTCTTCACTGGAAAAATCGCCTTTTTTAAGCCCTTCGGCAAGTTCGGCAATGGTTTTGCTATGCATTTTTTTACTCTTTAAATTACTCTGGAATTTTATTCGGGGAATCGAGTGTTTATTCTAGGACCTTAGGAACAAGATATAAGCCATTTTCCACATTAGAACTGATTTTCTGAAAATGCTCACGTTGATTTTCTTCAGTAACGACATCTTCACGTAAACGCTGGTGCGCAGCATGTGGATGTGCCATCGGCGTAACATTCTCAGTATCCACTGCATCCATTTGTTCAACTAATTTCAAAATATTGCTTAGACTTTCTGCGTACCCGGGGATATCATCTTCGGCAATAGCCAGCCGTGCCAAATGTGCGATTTTTTCAACGTCATTTTTGTCCAGTGACATAGGATTTCAGCTCCACAATTACTCTTTAATCTAAATGCCCTGTGATGGGCTCGGCAAATTCTACCAGTTATCATTACTGGCTGCTTGCTCATTTGTCCCTTATTAATTAAAGTAGCAACCTGAATTTCTCTTTTCTTAACTATAAAGAACTATATCATTATGTTTTCACGCCTTCGGGGACTTTTTTCAAACGATATTTCTATCGATCTTGGTACTGCCAACACGTTAATTTACGTTAAAGGCAGCGGAATTGTGCTTAATGAACCTTCAGTGGTTGCCATTCGTCAGGAACGCGGTCCAGGTGGACCAAAAAGCATTGCGGCTGTCGGAACAGAGGCAAAACGCATGTTAGGGCGTACTCCCGGCAATATTGTGGCTATTCGTCCAATGAAAGACGGTGTTATTGCAGACTTCACAGTAACCGAAAAAATGCTGCAGCATTTCATTCGTAAAGTGCATGAAAATGAAACGCGCTTTTTCCGTCCCAGCCCTCGTGTTCTCATTTGTGTGCCTTGCGGTTCAACCCAGGTTGAACGTCGTGCTATTCGTGAGTCCGCTAATGGTGCCGGCGCACGAGAAGTTTATTTAATTGAAGAACCCATGGCAGCAGCCATTGGTGCAAAAATGCCGATCAGTGAAGCCAGTGGTTCAATGGTTTTAGATATTGGCGGTGGAACAACAGAAGTTGCCGTTATTTCATTAAATGGTATTGTTTATTCTGCATCTGTACGCATTGGTGGTGACCGTTTCGATGAAGCGATTGTCAATTATGTTCGTCGTAACTACGGCAGCTTAATTGGTGAACAATCCGCTGAACGTATTAAAAAAGAAATTGGTACCGCATATCCTGGTAACGAAGTCCGCGAAATGGAAGTGCGTGGCCGTAATTTAGCCGAAGGTATTCCAAGAAGTTTTACCTTAAACAGCAACGAAATTCTTGAAGCACTGCAGGAACCTTTAAGCGGTATTGTCAGCGCAGTAAAAACAGCATTAGAACAAACGCCGCCTGAACTCGCTTCCGACATTGCTGAACGCGGTATGGTTCTGACCGGTGGTGGCGCTTTATTACATGATCTTGACCGTTTGATTATGGAAGAAACAGGCTTACCCGTTATTATTGCCGATGATCCACTAACCTGTGTTGCACATGGCGGCGGCATTGCGCTGGAAATGATTGACGATCATGGTGGTGACCTGTTCAGTCTTGAATGAGGTCGATCTTAAATCTAAGCTGCTCTGACTCTCCCCGAATTTTCGCTGAGAGCGAAATAATACAGAACAACCAAAAAAACAATACCCAACAAAATAATAAATTATAAACAGAGTCTGGAGGAATAACTTATTAAACTTTTATTCATCCAGGGTCCTTCCTTAGGTAATCGCCTGATTCTTCTGGTGCTGCTGTCTATTACCCTAATGACACTGGATCATCGTACAAGTTACGTGAACACCCTTCGTTCAAGTATTGCGGTTTTAGTTTATCCTTTTCAATACCTGGTTAATTTTCCAGCCAATGTGGGTGACTGGGCCTCGGACAGCTTTACCAGCCGAAAAACATTAAAGGAAGATAACGCAACCTTACGTACACAAAACCTGATTTTAACCACCCAGTTACAAAAACTGAATTTCATCGAATCAGAGAATATTCACTTAAGAAGCTTATTAGAATCATCCAAGCGTGTAGGTGAACGCATTTTAATCGCCGAGTTACTCTCTGTTGATATGGATCCCTATAAACAACAAGTCACCATTAATAAGGGCTCTGCTTCTGGTGATGATATTTACCCGGGTCAGCCTTTTGTTGATGCGAAAGGTATAATGGGAAAATTAATTCACATCGCACCCTTCTCCAGCACCGCTTTATTAATTACCGATCCAGGACATGCTTTACCAATACAGGTTAATCGTAATGGCTTACGCGCTATCGCCAAAGGTACTGGAAACCGAACCCGTTTGAATATACCGCATCTACCAAACAATGCTGATATTAAGGTGGGCGATATACTCGTTACCTCCGGCTTAGGTTGTGTTTTCCCCGTCGGATATCCTGCTGCTATTGTCGTCGAAATCAATATTGATCCCAGTTTACCTTTCGCAGAAGTGCTCGCGGAACCAATAGCAGAGCTCGATCGCAGCCGTGACATTTTATTAGTTTGGCCAGGAGGTAAAGCCAAGCCAAATCCAGCTAACCCCTGTCAAATGGAAAGTGGCTTAAAAATAAAAAATACACTGCCACTAAAAGAAAATAATCCTGCACAAGGAAGAAAAGCCTCATGAAAAACACCAAACCTCATGGCGGCAATATTATTTTACTCAGCTTTATTGCTGCGTTTATTTTAAGCATGCTACCACTGCCTCAAATACTGCAAACACTCCGCCCTGAATTTGTCCTCATAGTATTAATATACTGGTGTATTGCTTTACCTAATCGCGTTGGTGTTGGTATTGGCTGGATTGCAGGTCTTGTCTTTGACGTTTCAACCGATGCATTATTAGGACAACACGCTTTAACCTTCGCTCTCATTGCTTATTTGGCCATTAAACTACATCAACGCATTCGTGTTTTCCCTGTATGGCAGCAAGCATTAACCATTTTAGTTTTATTGATGTTTCAGGGCACAATCACTTTATGGATAAAAGGTATGCTAGGTGATGCACCCGCACTCTCCGTATTTATACTGCCTGCCATAAGCACCGCATTATTCTGGCCTCTTGGGTATTTCTTAATGCGCCAGATAAGACGTTATTATCAAATCAATTAATGGCCTTTAATAACAATCAGACACTCAAAGATCATTTTCATGAGACCCAAATATTTAATCAACGGGTACTTGTTGCTGGTTTGATCATGTTATTTTTGCTGATTTTGTTATTAAGCCGATTGGTTTATTTACAAATCACTAATCAACAACACTACTCCACCCTGTCAGAAAATAATCGTGTCAGTATTCGACCTATTCCTCCAACACGTGGACTTATTTTTGATCGCAACGGGATTTTACTGGCACAAAACCTTCCCAGTTTTACCCTGGAAATTATTCCTGAACATGTCGAAAATCTGGATGACACGCTGAAAAAACTAAAACAGTTAATTAACATCAGCGAAGAAGATTTAAAACGCTTCCATAAAAATCGACGTAAAAAAAGGCGCTTCGAAGGTATACCGCTGCGCTTTCGTTTAAACGAAGAAGAGGTTGCTAAAGTTTCAGTACAACAAAATAAATTAGCCGGGGTAATAATAAAAGCACAACTCTCACGCCATTACCCACAAGGAAAATTAGCCTCACATGCTGTCGGTTATGTTAGCCGTATTAATGAAGCTGAACTAAGAAAACTAAATGCTTCAAATTACAGTGCCACCTCTCATATTGGTAAAGTTGGTATTGAACGCACCTATGAAGACATATTGCACGGCAAGGTTGGCTTTCAACATGTTGAAACAAATGCACAGGGTCGTGTTTTACGAGTGCTTGACCGTACCTTGCCGGTATCAGGTAAAAACTTATATTTAAATCTGGATAGTAAGGTTCAGGCCATTGCCGAGCAAAGCCTGGCTGAAAATAATGGTGCCTTAGTGGCAATTGATCCACGCAATGGTGCCGTTTTAGCAATGGTCAGTATGCCCGTTTACGATCCAAACCTGTTTGTTCACGGTATTAGCAGCGTTAACTATAAAGCACTAAGCACATCTGCCGAACGCCCCCTGTTTAACCGCGCCTTACGTGGCCAGTATCCACCCGGCTCAACC
>VAPK010019703.1_pt1 | contig 10903 bp, 7 predicted proteins | sample 3395031 | NCBI WGS metagenome assembly VAPK01 (sample SAMN08290443, study PRJNA428436) | hydrothermal vent metagenome | isolation source: Deep-sea hydrothermal vent chimney 1 | place: Pacific Ocean: Juan De Fuca Ridge
ACCCAAACTAGGGTCGTTTTCGGTATAGTATGGCCCCTCGGCTATTAGACCCTAATCATCTTCATGTTTTTTACAGATAATCGCACCCATTTTTTCCGCCCCTTTTTCGGTAAATACCGGGAACAGGTGGTGGAATGCCTACGTATTTTGCATGCCTCCCTTTATGGTTCACTGGCGGATTACAAGCGTGCTTTTACCCGGGATCAGGTGCTGGAATCCTTTACCGAGGCCATTACCCGTACCCCCGTGCTGGACGAGGAAGAGGAGGATTTTTCCGCGCCGGTGCGCAGCGAGCGGGAGCAGGCCAACTGGATTCTCAACCTGCTGCTGGAACACGGCTGGATCGAGCGCCATGCCGATGAGGCCACCCTGCAAAGCAGTTATGCCTTCAGTCGTATAGGCCGCCTGTTCACCCAGCCTATGGTGGAAACGGCGGGTGGCGGTTTTCGTACCCGGCATCGCAATACTCGTAACACCCGCAATGCCTTGCAATCCTTTCTTGAGCGTGGCGAGGTGTATGACCTGCTCGATGCCTACGAATACTCGGAACGTATCATCAGTGACTTCAGCGATGTGATTGCTGAGTTGGACGAGCGTAAACGCATGCTGGTACGGGAAGTAGAGGCTCAACAGGTTGTTCAGCAGGCCAGTGATGAATTTTTCGATTTTATGGAAAAACGTTTCATGCCGGATCTTTCCGTGCGCCTCTCAGCAGACAGCGTGGAAAAATACCGTGATGAAATCGAATCACTGTTGCGCAAGGTCAAACGCAAACAGAAAAAATTCAAGACCCGCGCCGAGACCGAGTTGCGCAAGTTGGCACCGGAATTATTACAGGACAAACAGGCTTCACTCTTAATTTTCATCCTTGACAGTATTGAATCACGCATTCATAACGCCAGCGACATTATGCTACCCGCGCTGCGCAATGCTTTGCACAGTTTTACCCGCCGTGCTGATATTATTATTCGCCAGCTCAGTTACACCCTGGGGGGTGAACAGGGTGATCTGCTCAATCTCTGTCAGCAACTGGGTGCGTTGCCGAAAGAAAAACAACCGCAGGCACTGAATGCTGTGGCCGATGCTATGGCTACACTCGACCTCGGTGTGACCGGCCCCGGCGCATTGCGACTGCATGCCGGGCGGCAGCGGCGGCTGGTTAATAGTTCTGTCGAGGCACATGCACCCATGGACAAGGCTTCACGTCGCGAGTTATTTATCCAGCAGTCACTGCAAAAGGCTTTTGTGGTTAACAACCAGCAGGTAGGGCAGTTCATTGTTGCCGCACTTAAAAATGGCCATCGTATCCACAGCAAGCAGTTACCTGTGCAAAATGCCCGTGATTTGTTGATGGCTGCCCATGCCATTGAAGTGGGTGCTGCGGGGCGTCGCTCCAGTGAATTTTATTTTCGTGTAGAGCCTACCGGCCAGCAGGTGCAGACGGATTATTATCAAATGACTGATGACTTCATCATCGAACTGGTGGAGCACTCTCAAGAACATTCCCAGGAAAAAAATCATGCTGACTGACGTACTGAGTCAACGACTCGAAAAGGAAAACCTGGGTCTCGATGAGTTTCGTGAACTCACCATTCGCCTGCTCAATTATGGTGTGTTATGCCGGAGCGAAAGCCAGACCGAACAACAACTCTATGACCGTTACCTGCGTATTGCCGATCTGGTGCAGGATTATCTGCATATTATGGACATCACTGTATTTCACGACCGGCGCTTTGAATACCTGCGGCTTTATCCGCCGGGCAGCAAAACGCCCGGTATGGAAGAAGCGGAGACCTCGGCCTTTGCGGGCAGTCTGCGCAACCGGTTGTCCCAGTCCGAAGTGGCCATGGTGCTGGTGCTGCGTTTGCAATATGACAAAGCGTTACGCGAAGGTCAGGTGGATGACAAAGGTTACGTTACCGAATCCATGGAAGCCTTGAGCATCGCCATGAAAAATATCCTGGCCCGCAGCCTGCCAGAAAAGCTCACCGAACGAAAACAGTTGTTTATTCATTTGCGCCGTTTGCGCCTTATCGAATTCCACAGTGAAGAAGACCTGGTGAGCGGCGAAGCCTGGTTGAAGATTCATCCGATGATTGTCAGCTTTGTTAACGATGACGCTGTGCAGGCGCTGTCCCGAGCAACAACACCGGAAAATAAAGACAGTGAAGGCACTGTCACCGAAACCGGATAGGTTAGATAAAGAGAGTCTTTGCTCCAATGCTATTAAATGTGAATTAAGAGCCAAATCGTTCTGTTAGCACTTTTGTCACTGAAAATACCATTATTCCAGCATGTTTTAGCCGGAATCCAGAGGCTTAAACTCTCAGACAATCGTTTCGGTGTATTGGGAGGTTATGTTGTAGTGGCACTACAAATGGTGTGTTATAAACGCAGAGGTCGCAGAGGTCGCAGAGGTCGCAGAGACGCAAAGGACGCAGAGAAAAACACTAAAAAATTTTCGTCCCCTGTGTTAAATACCCGATGATTTTTAAAGACTGACGTTTTTAGCGCTTGATTCACAATTAGTAGGGTAGGGTGGAACAAGCGTAGCGGTTCCACCAAATGGGAAAGGGATATATTCAAGGTTCGATCTGCTATCGATGTCCACCTTGAGCCGCCGTTGACTGATGAGTCGTTGTCACATGAGGGCTTTTTTCTCCTGTTTCGAGCGATCAGGTTTTTGTTGCAGGGTTTTGATTTTTTGTCAGTGGTTATGAGCATAGAGGTAATTTGTTGTTCCTTATAGCCTGTTGGTGGAACCGCCGCGCTTGTTCCACCCGGTTTTACGCTGTGTTGAATAGAGTGGAACAAAAAACCTATAAATGCCTTAACTCTATCCTCTTTCCAGGTAGGGATTAGCCTGACGGCCATGCTTTTGAGGGAGCACCCTATCTGAGAAAGGGAAAAATTGAGATGGGGAAAATGCACGGAGGTTGTTCATACACCCTTACCGCAAATCACCCCGATTTTGGGAAAACAGAGAAGTATTCACACAAGTTTAGAGTTAAGTATTTATGTTTCTGAAAAAATTTATCTTCATCAACTGGGGTAACATCCCGCAGCTTGAGTTTGAACTGGGCCCCATCAACCTGCTGTCAGGCGGTAATGGATCAGGCAAAACCACAGCTGCAGATGCTATTCAGACCATCATGACTGCCGCCCACGAAAATCTTTTTCAATACAATCCGGGACAGGATGAAACCACCCAGCGGGGTCGTGGCGGCAAGCGCGTGCGCACCCTGGCGTCTTATGTGTTGGGTTGTGACGATGGCAGTTATGCGCGGCTTGACCCGAGTGACGGTTATCTCGCTGCGGTATTTTGCCCCACCAAAGGTGAATCGGCAGAACCTTTCACCGCCGTTATCGGTGTGCGTGCCTGGCTGGATGCTACCGGAGGACAACAGATAGCGCGGCAGGATGACCTGTTGTTTCTGATTCTGCCCGGTGAAGAACTGACGCTGGCACACTTTATCCGTGAGGATAAAATCGGCGACAAAAAAACCGGCCAATACATCACGCCGCTAGATAAAATACAGAACCTGCTGATCCGTGAATTCGGTCAGCGTCGCGTGCAAAAATACGACACCAAAAAAACCTACCTGCGCCGCCTTTACGCAGCTCTGCGTGGCCAGCACGACAGCGTTTCCGAAACAGAAGCCACGGCAGCGGCGCGGGCCTTTTCCCGCTTCATGGCCTACAAGCCGGTACGCAGTATTAATGACTTTGTGGCTCATGAAATTCTTGAAGGAAAAGACCTCGGCGAAGCAATCCGCGCCATTTCTGGTCAGCTCAAAACTATTCACGGCATGGAGCGTGACGCCGCCCAACTGGTGGAGTCCATCGGTATTCTGGAAAATGCCGAGCAACAGGCCAGCTATTACATTCAGCAATGGATCGAACTGAACAGCCTGGACTTCACACTTGCTCACTATGATTACCTGCAACGCCAACGTGATTACATCAAAACCAAAAAACAACAAAGTGATTACCAGCGGAACCTGAAAGAAAACGAAGCTGAAACAGAACTGACCGAACAACGACAAAAACAACTGAACGAGCAACTGGTACACCTGGAAGCCCAGCGTCTGGGCATCAGCGCCCTGCAACAAAAAGATGAACTGGAGCAACAGAGGGAACAGCAACAAACTACATTGACGAGCATGGCCCGTCGCCTGCTGGAACAGGACAACTCACTGGACAACAACCTGCAAGCCACCAAAGCTATTGCAAAGGATTTACAACATGCCGATTTAATAGACGAGTTGCCGATGGTTACTGACTTACAGATTTGTCAGCTCGCACAAAATGTTGTGAAAGAAGGTGGGCGTGGTGAGCTGGACATTCCGGCATTGTTGCAAAAAGACTTGCTGAATGATCTGTCACCACTGGAGCTGCATCTGGATCAAGCCCGTGCCGCCCAGCGGTTGCACAATCAGTGGCATGAGCAATGGCGACAGTCCGGTAGCTTGTCGGGTAATACCTCGTTGTATGAACAGTTAGAGAAACTGGTACATAACCGGGGAGCACGTTACGAAAAACTGAAAAACCAGTGCCGACAAAAAAAGCAGGACATCGAACATCTGGAAGCAAAGCAAGTCAGCTATCCACCTTTTGTGGAGCGTGCTCTGGCCGCCATCCGCCGTGACTGCCCGCAAGCTGATCCGCGCGTGCTGTGTGACCATGTGGAAGTCAGCGACCCGCGCTGGCAAATAGCCATTGAAGGTTATCTGCGCATGACACGTTTTTCCATTATTGTTGATACGGACTGTGAAGCTGACGCCATTCGCATCGTACGCCAGCTGCCAGGGCGTGATAACCGCGCGCGCATCATTCAGGGCAACAAGGCACAACAGGATGCCGAGCGTTCCAGCCTGCCGACGGATTCGCTGATTCACTTACTGTCATTCAGCCATGCCACAGCCAAATATTATCTGACCGCCAGTTATGGCAACGTAGTACAGGTAGCCTCTGCTGATGCACTGCGACAAACCCGTCGTGGCCTCACTGCTGAGGGTATGGGAGCGGGCGGTTACAGCATGTTCCGTTGTGACTTGCCGGAGGGCGAATTGGTCTTCGGTGTGGCCGCACGGGAAAGAGCCTTGAAAGCCAAACAGGAAGAACTGGCCAGCCTTAACGAGCAATGGCAACAGGCCAATGGCCAGATGCAGCAGGCCAGCAATATGCTCGATAACGTCAAAAAACTACAATCTCTGGACTATGCCGATGCCATTACCCGCATGCTGGAAATACATCGTGAACTGCAAAAGCTGGAAAACCTGTTGGCACAACTGGATTTATCCGAACACAAAGACCTGGAAAACAAACTGACCGAACTGCGAGAGCAGGAACAACAATTACGCCAACAGCAAGGCAGCCTGAAAGAAGGCAAAGGCGAACTACAGGAAAAAATACGCAAGATCAGCAAGCGTTGCGAAACACTGGCCGACGAACAGGAGAAAACCCAACAGGTGGCAGAAGACTGCGAAAAAAACCTGTTGGCCATCGCCTGTGAATGGCCAGAGTGTGATGCCGATGCGCGACTGAGTAGTGCAGAAAAAGAAGCAGGTGAACTGAGTGATGATACCGCCGGCATTGCCATCAACCATCGTAAGGAAATCAAGAGTGACCTGCATAAATCAGAACGTAAAATGGACGAAGCGATCCAGAAACATAACCAGCATTGTTTACCCGGTGATGCCATCATCTATCACCATTTCAATGGTGATTATGATGCGGCCCTGTTTCGTGCCATTTGCGGACTGCAACGTGACCTGGACCGGGTATTCAATCGCCTAAAAAATAACATTTTGGTAGAAAAATACGACAACCTGCGACAACTCAAGGAAAGCTTCAACAACGCCTTCGTTACTCACTTTTGTCACACCATTCATCAAGCTATTAACGACGGCAAACGCCAGATCGAACAGCTCAACAAGGAATTACAGCATCACCGGTTTGGCGACGATCGTGAACGTTTTCGTTTCGACAGTGACTGGATTCCTGAATTTCGTGACTATGCCCGTTTCTTCGAAGAAATCATCAAGCAACCCGGCGTCGGTGACGACATCGACCTGTTCAAAATGGAGCTGTCGGTAAAGTCACAAAAAGTCCGGGAAGAATTGATGCGCATGCTGCTCGATGAAGATGCCAACAAAGCGCTGCGGGAACTGGATCGCATTGGTGATTATCGTAACTACCGGAAATATGAAATCTATAAGGAAGTGGAAGGCAAAGAACCCATTGCCCTGAGTGAATACGGCACTGGCAGCGGCGGCCAACTCGAAACCCCGGCTTACATTATTCGTTCAGCGGCCATTACCTCTGCATTTCGTTTTGCCGAGGGCAGTAACCATCTGCGTATGGTGTTGGTAGATGAGGCCTTCTCAAAAATGGATGAAACCCGCTCACGGGAAGTTATCGACTATCTGACCAAAGCTCTTGGTCTGCAACTGATCTTTATCATGCCTACCAGTAAATGCGGCCCGTTTATGGACTTGATCAGCAACGAATTTGTCTTTGCCAAATGTCCCAGCGAAAAGCCTCGTGGCCAGCTTAACACCCGGGTGTTGGTTGACCGAAAACAATGCAATACCGAAAAAATACAGCAATTATGGGCTAACCATAAGCGTACTGTTTACCAACAGGCCGAACTGGATTTTATGGATGAAGTTTTAGAAGCGCAATAATAAAAACCCGTAGGATGGGTCATAGTTTGTACCCATGCGTTACAGAAACTTCGAGCTTTCCGAGTGGGAAAAAAGCGTGTCCACCTACATTTTTCACCATCATTCCGGCATATTTTTGACCGGAATTCAGGGAGGGGGGCAGTCTTTGGGCTCCGGTGTGGACAGATTGGGTAATGACAAAAACGGAGGCCATGTAAACAATGACAACCCCGCCTGCTTGGTTAAATGATACAACCGAAATTATAGAGCTGTGCAACTGGTTCATCGACCGCTTAAACGACCGACCGGCTTCGACACGTCAGTACCCGGTCGGAATCACCGTGAATGAAAAAAGCATTCCTGCATTGTTCCGGCAAGGAACAGAAGCGGACACTCTATGGGATTTGATCAAAAGTCTCAAAGAAGACCATCAGGTTTTACACATCCAGGAAAAAAATCAAAACGACCCAGAATACGCACAAGCGAGATTAACTTTGCAATGCGGGGGTGAAGACATTTTACGCAGCTGGTTACAGCGTGAAAAAATCACGTCTCCCTTACAAACATGGCGCAAGATTATCGCTGAAAACAGGCACCGTTTTCCAGGGAAAACAGAGAAATTATCCACCCATCACATTGCGATACACGGCATGGAAAATGAAAATATTATTGATGCCTTCGCCAACCTTGCAGATTATCAACAGGCGAGCCTGAGCCTGCGACAATTGAGCAGCCGGTGTTTTTTCGGGGACTCCAAGTTCCTCGATGGCCGTGAAAAACTGATTCGCGAACTTTATCCGGACTTGTGTATTATAGCTCGGCCAGTGATGGTAAATATTTTTATTCCCAAAACAGTTCAAGGTATTTTATTTATCGAAAACCAGGATACTTATACCCGTGCTATAGCAGGTAACCTAGTCATCTGTAACGATTGGGTGCTGGTGTATGCCGCTGGATTCAAAGGCAGTGCAGCACGTATCAGACAACCGGATGGCGTTAGCCTGCATTATCATTGCAAAAGCAACAACGTGATACAAAAGCAATTGGAAACCTGGTGGTTTGCCCAACAGGTGAGCGAATGGCCGGTGTACTTTTGGGGTGATCTGGATTATTCCGGTATGGGTATCCTCAAAGCATTGAAACAACGTTTTGATGAAGTTTGTGCCTGGCAACCAGGTTATGAACCCATGCTGAAATTTTTACAGCAACAAAAAGGCCATCGGCCTGTCATGGCTGATAAGCAGGAACAACAAGACCCTGGCACAACGGGTTGTGACTTTGCCGATAAAATATTGTTGCCCGTTATACGTCAGAGAAAACAATTTGTGGATCAGGAAATTGTTTTTTAATGTTGTTGTTTTTCCTTTTTATGAAACATAATGTGATGCACATTTAGACCTAAATCCCAAACACTATGGATATATTTCGAGCTTTTTTGATTGAAGAACGGGCGAAGACGGGCTGAAGCTGAGATGAAAAATCGGGATATTATTTCGTGCGCGTCCTTTATTGGTGCCGGCACTCAAGTTTTTTCGTATTTTTTCATCTGTTCATCTTCTTCTATCACCATTTTCTGAAACTGCTCCGGTGTGAGGCTCTGTTTTTTAAGCCATATTTTTGAGGCATGAATTTGTATTATGCTGTGTTTCTCGTGAGTGCGGTCCAGTAGCTCAGTGTATTGAAAGTTACCATTATTGAATTCATGCAGCAATTTGTGCTGTATGTTTTTATGTGCAAGAAATTGGAAAGGGGCACCTATCACGGTAAATTTTGCAATGCCCTTTTTATCCAGCCTTCTCAATTCAGTTAATTCCTCACTATTGGCTGGGCCAATTCTGGACATTGACAGGCTTTCATCACCTAGGTAAAGCACAATTTGTTTTACAGCGCATTCTTCCAGTTTTTCTTTCAGCGCCTTGGCAGGATGGGGTTTTAGTAGGAATTCGTCGGCTCCAGCTTTAAGGCTGGGTGCTTTATTATCCAGGTTGGCGCTATAGGCAATAACAGGCAGATAAGAGGTGTTTTTACGGATTGTCTGTATAGCTTCGATACCATTCATGATGGGCATATTTATATCCATCAGGCAGAGATCATAGTGTGCTATGTTCTTATTTCCCGTTTTTTGAACATATTCTACGGCCTCTTTTCCGTTGCTAGCGAGGTCTACATGGTATCCCCATCTGCTCATTCGTTTTTGGTGAAGCATGCGGATATCGGAATTATCTTCAGCAATGAGTATTTTCATTTCTAACTTCCTTGTAGATAAAAATAAATGGTATTACGATATTTCGTTTGAAATATTTCAGCGGCTCGCCATTTTTCAGGAAGCCGAAAAGTTTATTATTATTGATTTAACAAAATTTCAGACAGGTTATCTAGTCTGTTTTTCACCGATTTCCACTCAGGCTGATACCGGGTGAGTAACTGGTAAAATTTCGGGCTATGATTATGCTCCTGCAAATGGCAAAGCTCATGCAATATGACATAGTCAATACAGTCGCGAGGTGCCTTTATCAGGTGAGGGTTCAGAGTAATGGTGCCCCCCGGCGAGCAGCTTCCCCATTGGCGTCTCATGGTTAACAGGCGAATTTCCGGGGGGGATTTCCGCACCCGGGGAATCTTTTCCGCCAATACATAAAGCCGTTTCTGAAAACTTGTACGAGCATGTGTTTTGTACCAGTGCCAAAGTAATCGTTTGATAGCCTTGGGCGATGTGTCCTGTGTGGTTACGTTCAGGCGTCCGGCGAAAAGTTTTGTTTCCGGTTTCCCGTGGGAAACATGATTAACTTTTAACAGATACCGACAGCCCAGATAAAAATAGCTTTCGCCACTCACATACCGGCGGGGCAGCACTTCCTTTTGGCGTTCCCGAATATCTGCCAGATGTCGAGTGACCCAGCGGGCACGCTGATTGACCGCACGCCTGATATCAGTCTGTTTCGCACCTTCTGGGGCATCGACCTGTACCACACCATTGGGATGAACGTGTATCGCAATTTTGTGTTTTCTTTCGGGAAGGTAAATAACCTCGTACCGGAATTCATCCTCCCCATACTGGCAGATTAATTGGTGCATATTATCAATCATTCTATTTTTCCAGTCCAAGGCGGGTTATTTGAATAACCTGATCAACGGTTTTTTTTGCCTTTTCCATACCCATTAACTTAAAGAGATGGGGCAATAATCCTTTACGAATTTCAGCTTCAATATTTTGTGGGTTGAGCGAATGCTCAGCGACGGCTTTATCGACCACTTCATCAATCAATAATGAATGTGTTATGTAACTCTGGCGCTGTTCGTTAGAGAGTGTGTCAAACACCGCATCACCCAGAACAAGCTGAAACACACCGTAATAAGCGCGTGCGTGTGGATTCTCAACAAGTGTTTTTGGCATACCCGGCACTCTTCTGTTTTCTACCTGTTCTTCCAGATCTTTGAACAGGGCATATTGTTTATAGGGATGATCAAATTTCGCCTCGGCTTCCTGAATCGCTTCTTTCAGCAGTTCTGAAAATATTTTTTGCGCATAAGGATCATCCTGAAGATCCTGTTCGATGGTTTTTTTGAGGCGTGTGCGGATGATATCTGTTTCGTTCCGGGTTTTTTCCTCACTCCATTCTGATGGCTCGTCTTTTTTGCCCAGTTCATTGACGAGGTAAAGCCCATCGGGTTCCCGGATATTTTCACCCACCACATGTTTATCAATGAGTTTTTTAATGCGCGCAGCATAACTGGAATAGTCCACCGCCTCTCCGGCATCCTGTTGTGCGGTGCGTCGCAGGTCGGTGAAGTATGCCAAATCCCGCTTATAGGTTTTGATATCCTCTTCCGTAAAGCTTTGATCCTGGTAAAAACTGGCAGAACCCAACGCCACTCCCAGACAGCTGCTGAAACTCTGTAACGCTTCGTAAAAATCTTCCCGGGTCTTTTGGCGGGCGTCAAAAAGCACACCGGCTTCATCCTCCTGATAGTGCGGAATAAGCACCTGCCGGAACTGTTCCTGGTCACCCCGGTTTTTTACTGTGCTGAATAATGCCCACAACTGATCGTGGAGCATGGGCAGTTTTTTATATTCGGTACTGATTTTCCGGTAGAGCCCGGCAAGATCATCAACATCAAAGCCCCCCTGAGTGTGTTCTTCCAGCTCTTGATAGGCCACCAGTGCGGTATCCAGTGCTTTCAGAATGCCGCGATAATCAATCAGCAAACCAAATTTTTTCGATTCATGTAACCGG
>VAPK010006962.1_pt1 | contig 10901 bp, 13 predicted proteins | sample 3395031 | NCBI WGS metagenome assembly VAPK01 (sample SAMN08290443, study PRJNA428436) | hydrothermal vent metagenome | isolation source: Deep-sea hydrothermal vent chimney 1 | place: Pacific Ocean: Juan De Fuca Ridge
TCCAGATATTGCGGCGATGCGGCGGACAGGTGCGGCTGGATGAGAACGTTTTTCATGCCCCACAGGGGAGATTCTGCTTTGAGGGGTTCTTGACCGAACACATCGAGATAGGCCCCGGCGATTTCTCCATTTTCCAATGCGTTCACCAGATCCTCCTCTTCATAGACATTGCCCCGCCCGACGTTATAGACAACACTTGATGTAGGGAGCATTTTAAAATGTTCCGTTTTGAGGATTCCCTGGGTCGCGTTTCCTCCGGGCAGTACCAGAACAAGATGGTCGGTGGTCTTTAGAACTTCCATGAGATGATCCACCGTTACCACCCTATCCTCTTTAGAAAAATACTCCGGCGGTTCGCTGGCAACCCGTTTCACTCCGGTGAGCGTGCATTCGAAAGGTTTGAGCGCCCGACCGATGATAGTGCCAATCTTCCCGAACCCCAGAATGGTGACTCTTGCTCCGTACAGAGAGCGCAGGCGTTCGGAAATTTTTATCCTGGCCCATTTCGCCTGTTTTTGCATGGCGGACGAAAAAGCGAACGCCTTGCAAAAATAAAAAATGGCGCCTGTTACGGATTCGGCGATCATCCACCCATGAAACCCGCCGTGGGATATCTGCAAATTTTCGTCAGCCGACACTTCTATCCAGTCGGTTCCCGCCGCCGGGGTGGCGATCCATTGCAACTGGAGGGCTTTGTCCCGCCACTCTTTTTTGAAATACCAGACGACAACAGCCTCGGCAGTGGGAAGGAGTTTCAAAAACTCGGCTGAATGATAACAAACGGTCACTTCCAGGCCGGGAACCTGAGCTTCAAGAATTTTCTTATGTTCCGGCTTGAAGTTCCAGGCATCTACATGCGGGTGGGTCAGATAAACCAGCAAGTTATTTATCATTTTTTAATATAGTTGACTGAATGGTTGAGTGGATAGTTCCGGCATCCCTGCACAGGCTTCAATACCCCGATCAGGGGGAATATGGACACCAAAATACCAGGAATTTCCTGAAAAAACAGGGGCCGTTTATCAGCCCAATCGCCCTCTTCACCTAAAGCATTGATAAATCCCAAGCATCACAAGCCCGCCGGAATTTTACCACCAACTGTATACTTTTGTTCACACTTATTAACAAAATACAGAAACTTGTTGAAGGTTCGGACCTTACCTAAAATCAAGTAACTTTTTGATATATATACATTTACATGATAATTTTCGTTTTGGCCTGATTTTTGCTCCCTTATATTGTCACAATCACAAAACATCTAATCTGGGGGGGAAGGCAAACGATGACTCGATCTGATTTGACCACAAAATTATCATTAAGAATGAATGTCTCGAAAAAAGAAGCGGATAAATATCTGACGGCTATTCTAGACACAATCATGTTCAACCTCGAAAAAGAGGGTCGAGTTGTTGTTCAGGGTTTTGGTTCATTCCGCATCAACGAACATAAAGCGAGAGTTGCTAAAAAACCCATTACAGGTGAGCCTCTCTATTTACCTCTTAGGAAAAAACCGGTTTTCCATGCCGGCAAGGAATTGAGAGAACTAATCAATCGAGATTCTGATAATGTGGATTTTGAGTCAGGTAGGGTCAAGGAAGAAAGACAGGTTTTCAACTCGGTTCACGGAGTTTCCCAAACCACCCCCCAATCAAAATAATAAACCCGCCTAACACGCCCTTCTTGACTTATGCTATAATTCGGCACAGGTTAAGAGGGGCGTTTTATTTTCCTTCATTCCTCATAAATCCCGCAAGTTTCCAACCTGAGGAGGGCATCATGTCCAGCACTCAAAATGCATGCGCCAAGTGCGGTGAGCAAAGTATCGTCAAAGGTGAAATCGGCTTACGGACCAGTAAAGATCTTGAATTGATCATGATTGTCCGTCAAGACCACGGTGTCGAAAAGAAAGTTCCCCTCCAACCGAGAGTATGCGGGAAGTGCGGGTTTGTCGATTTCTTCGTTCAATCACCTGAAAACCTGAAAATCGTTTCCACAGACAAGCCCATCGATTCCGGGTCCAATGACCGACCTATTTTAGAATACGATTTCTAATTTCAAGGACGATCCAAATTTGCACGCAGGCTTTTGATCGGCCTGCAAAATCAAAATCCCTTTATCTCCATCGAAACATCTTGCCTTATCCGATATTTTGCTCCAGAATATCTCCGCCTGGATAAAATTCAGGCATTTTTGTAGTCATCAGAAATGAACCGTTCCCGCTTTAACTCCCGACGAATCATCTATGGCTAAAATCACCCAGGATCAGGCCCACTTTTTCCTCCTCAAGATCAATTCCCTGATGGGCCTCGTTCCCATCGGCGTTTTTCTGGCGTTTCACCTTGGCATCAATGCTCTCAGAACAGTCGGTCCCCTGCAATATCAGTTGAGCATCGACCTGATAAACAACCTGCCATTTCTTTTTGGGATCGAAGTCGCCTTTATTTACGCTCCCTTGTTGCTCCATTCCATGATGGGCTTTTACATTTATTTTTCGGGCAAACGCAACGTCCGCCACTACGGCTATACCAGAAACTGGCTGTACACCCTGCAAAGAATCACCGGCGTCATAGTTTTTGCCTTCCTGATCTACCACTTGGGAACCACGGTTGCGCCCAAATTGTTTTACGAAAAACACCTGTTCCTGGCGGCGCCATTTTTGATGGATATCATGAATGCGGAATTTCAGACCTGGGGCGGAAGAATCATATACATGGTTGGCATCACCTCCGCGACATTTCATTTTGCCAATGGATTGTGGGGGTTCTGTGTTTCCTGGGGAATCATTATAGGGCGCAACGCGCAACGAAATGCCAGCATCGTTTTTGCGATGGTGGGCCTCGCCTTGACTTTTCTTGGCTTTGCCACGGTACTGGAGTTTTCAATCAACCCTGTTTCGGTGACTCCAACGGTGGGAGGATAAAAGCATGGCTAAACGTAAGAAAAAAATCATCATCATTGGAGGCGGGCTGGCCGGGTTGTCCGCCGCCATGAAGATCTGCGAGTCCAAAAAAGCCGAAGTCATCCTCGTTGCCTATCAGTCCCTCAAGCGGTCTCATTCCGTATGCGCCCAAGGGGGCATCAACGCGGCGATAGACTCCAAGGGAGAAGGCGATTCTCCCGACAACCATTTTTACGACACCATCAAAGGAGGGGATTTTCTAGCCGAGCAACCTCTTGTCAAAGACATGTGTTTCAAAGCCCCCTCCATCATTCACTTAATGGACCGTATGGGCGTGGCTTTCAATCGAACCCCCGAAGGCCATCTGGCGTTTCGTAGGTTCGGAGGCACTCTTTACTCCCGCACCGCCTTTTCCGGAGCCACCACGGGCCAGCAGTTGGTGTATTCGCTGGACGAGCAAATCCGCAAATACGAGCATGACGGGATGGTGCAAAAAATGGTGTGGCACGAATATCTGGGAGCCGTCCTCGACTCCAAGGGAATTTGCCGGGGCGCCATCATCCACAACCTCAGGACAAACGAGATTTTCACGCTGGCTGGCGACGCGGTGATCCTGGCCACTGGAGGTCCGAGCCAGGTGTATGCCGGTTCCACCGCATCCACTGTCAACACAGGCGCCGCCGCCACCATGGCCTATATGCAGGGAGCCAAATACGCCAACGGCGAGTTTATCCAGATCCACCCCACCGCCATTCCAGGCCGCGACAAACTTCGCCTCATGAGTGAATCGGCCCGAGGGGAAGGAGGACGTATCTGGGTTCCCAAAAGAGCGGACGATAACCGCGATCCCCTGGACATCCCCGAAATGGAGCGCTACTACTTCCTCGAAGAAAGGTATCCACTATTCGGCAATCTGGTTCCCCGTGACGTCGCATCCAGAGAAATTTACGACGTGGTCTACAATCAAAACCTGGGGATCGGCGGTCAACCCATGGTCTACCTCGACCTCACGCACAAATCCAAGGAATTTTTGCAGGACCGGCTGGGCGGCATCCTCGATATTTATAAAAAATTCACCGGCGACGACCCCAAGTTGACCCCCATGAAGATCTTCCCCGCAGTCCATTATTCCATGGGAGGTCTGTGGACCGATTACGAAACCAACTCGGAAGGATTGATCGAACCCAAATCGCCGCGCAATCAAATGACATCCATTCCAGGGCTGTACGCGGCGGGAGAGGCCGACTGCCATTACCACGGAGCCAACCGCCTGGGCGCAAACTCGCTCCTCAGCTGTATCTACACCGGGTTGATGATGGGCCCTGGAGTTTTAAATTACACCGAGAATCTTTCCGAATCGTCTGAAGACGTGCCCTCCAGCATTTTTGACGACGCCAAATCCTATTGGACAGAACGATTCAAATCGATCGGCAAAATGGATGGCAGTGAGAACCCCTACGAACTGCATCGGGATCTGGGCGAAATGATGATGGCAAACGTGTTGATCGTACGGGACAACAAAACCCTGGAAAAAGCTTACAACAGCATCCCCGATTTTGAGACCCGGTTCAAAGACATCAAATGCGTGGACAGTAACGATTGGGCCAATCCCACTCCCAGTTTTATCAATCAACTGTATTGCATGATTCAGCTATCCAAAATCATCACCAAAGGAGCTTTACAGCGGGATGAATTCCGTGGCGCTCATTTCAAACCGGAGTTTGATTTGAAACAACCTCCAGACTTTGACCCGCATGAGTACATCCACTATCAGGAGCAACAAAACTTTGGAGAGGTTGCAGACAACGCCTTCCCTAAATCGCATCTGGATTATATGAAACGGTTCGAGGCAAACAATAAAAAATGGTTGAAAACTTCTATCGCTCAATTTGAAGACAATCAACCCAATATCACTTATGCGGACGTGAATACCTCATTGATGATCCCCCGTCCACGCAAATACGATTGAGTCCACCCATGAGCCAGAAAACCATTAAACTCAAAATCAAGCGCCAGGACAATCCGCGGTCAAAATCCTACTGGCAGGAGTTTGAAATTCCCTACCAGCCTTTGTCCAACGTCATATCCTGCCTGCAAGATATCCAAAAATCGCCTAACTCCGTCAATCACATCGGGGTCAATCCGGTTGTGTGGGATTGCAGTTGTCTTGAAGAGGTTTGCGGTTCCTGCACCATGATAATCAACGGGCGCGTCCGGCAGGCATGCACCGCACTGGTGGACCAGATCGAGGGTCCCATCGTGTTGGAACCCATGTCCAAATTTCCTGTGGTCCGGGATCTCCTGGTGGACCGCAACCGGATATTCCGCGCCTTAAAAAAAGTCAAAGCCTGGGTGGACATCGACGGCAGTCAGGATCTGGGCGAAGGCCCTATCATGGCGGACAGCGTCCGGGCCACACGCTACACCCTTTCAGAATGCATGTCGTGTGGGTGTTGCCTCGAAGCCTGCCCTCAATACACGAAAGACAATGCCTTTCTGGGAGCGGCGGCCTTCAGCCAGGTGCGATTATTCAATCTGCACCCGACAGGGTCCATGAACGCGGATGAGCGCCTGGAGGAAGTGATGGGAAAAGGCGGGATCGCCGATTGCGGCAATGCCCAGGCCTGTGTGGAAGCGTGCCCCAAAGACATTCCGCTGACGGATTCCATCGCCGATATCAGCCGGCAAACATCCTTAAAGCTATTGAAAGATCTATTATTGAAGTAAATCGGGCGGGAATATCAGTTACTATTTAAAACTCCATCGGGTTTTGTTAATATAAAGGCTCGAAAATAGCCGTTCAGCGCGATTTTTCCGCTGGAATATATTCTAAAAGGGATGTTAAATGAAAGTTTCACTCGCAAGCGCTTTAGGAACCTGCTTTGGCGTTCAGGACGCCATCAACATGGCAATGGCCCCTGAGTTTCAGGATGACCTGACCATCCTCGGACAATTGGTCCACAACCCGCAAATCAACGAATCGCTTGAAAATAACGGTGTTGCCGTGGTCAAGGGAATCGAGGACATTGACCAGATCAAAACCAAAAAGGTGATGATCACAGCCCACGGGGCCGCAGAAAAAACCAAACAAAAACTGGACGACGCAGGCTTTACCGTTTACGACGCAAGCTGTCCCTTGGTCATGCGCGTGCACAAAACCATCAAGGGCATGGTGGAAAAGAATTTTTTCCCTGTGGTCATCGGTCAGAAAGATCATGTGGAAGTCCGTGGCATTGTGGGTGATCTCGACGATTATCTCGTCATCAATGGCGAGGCGGATCTCGAAAAAATCAGGGAAAGGGGCAAACGCAAGCTTGGAATCGTGAGCCAGACCACTCAGCAGGTTGAAAAAGTCGAATCACTGGTAAAAAAAATCATGGCCATGGATTGCGTGGACGCCGTCTCGTTTGTCAACACCATTTGCCAGCCCACCCGTGACCGCCAGGTCGCTGTCTGGGAATTGGCCGATCAGGTGGACCTCATGATCGTGATTGGCGGTTTCAACTCCTCCAACACCAAAAAACTGATGCAGGTTTGTGCGGAAAAAAAGATTGAAGCCCACCACATCGAATCCTCTTCACAATTGGACAAGTCCTGGTTTAAGAATAAGGAGCATGTCGGCATCACGGCGGGAACCAGCACCCCGGAAAATGTAATCAACGAGCTTCATGAAGAGATCTTAAATATCGCCGAAGCAATGAAAAAAACCGAGGAGACCGTGCCTTCCTGATCCCCCTCCTTCCCATTCGACCCAATAATCGCGCATCGTCCCCCGGAAACCCCTGTCATCACCGCCAGTTTTCGTGCTAGACTTTTGTGATACGCTGAGTTTTCGGCTGAAAGAAAAAGTTTCCGTCACTCTCCAAAAGGTCGGGAGTTTGACTGGTCGCTTTGTTTTTTGAGGCGCAAGCGGATGATTTTATTTCACGACAAATATCTTAAAATATGATGAACGATTGGCAATATTGCGTGAACACACTTCCCAAGGTGAGCCGGACCTTCGCCCTGAATATCGCGGTGCTGAGAGGAGAAATTCACCGTAGCGTATTGATCGCCTACCTTTTCTGCCGGATCGTGGATACGGTAGAGGATGCCGGAAAACTGGAAGGTAAAATTAAAATCAAACTCCTGCTGGAATTTGCCCATCTACTGGAAGACCCGGCCCACCGTAAAAAAGCCCTGAGCCAATGGATTGCAGATATTGCCGTGGTGGATGGAAGCGTAAGCGACCTGGAACTGCTTTCACAAACAGAGCGCGTCTTCAATATTTTCGACAGTCTGGACGAAAAATATCAACAGCAAATCATTCCTTCCGTCTCCAAAATGGCGCGCGGCATGGCCCATTTTCAAAAACGCTTCGAGCAGGGCAAAATGACGCCTCTCGAAGATGAAGAAGAGCTTGAGGAGTACTGCTATTTTGTCGCCGGCCTGGTGGGAGAAATGCTCTGCAACCTCTTCATTCTGGAACTTCCGTACCTGTCAGACAAGGCTAAGGAAACCATGCGCAACAACGCCGTGTCCTTTGGGTTGGGACTGCAAATGACCAACATCTCCAAAGACATCGTCGCCGATCGTGAACGCGGATGGTCCTACATTCCTAAAGGACTCATCAAGGAAAAAGGCCTGACCGTCGAAGAATTTCACTCGGGAGTTTCCATCGAGAAGAACCTGGAGATACTCGAAAAACTATTACAAAAAACTACGGGACATTTAGAGGACGCCTTGAAATTTTCCCTGGCCATTCCAAATCATAAGATGTCCCTCAGGTTATTTTGTATCTGGCCTCTGTGGATGGCAATGGAAACGGTGGCGGCGCTTCACAACAACCCCAAACTCCTCACCTCTTCCGCTCCGGTCAAAATTTCCCGTGGCACGGTGAAAAGGATATTGTGGTCCACCCCTCTGTTTGCCTATTCAGACTTTTTACTACAGCGTTCCTTTCAAAATATTCTCGCAACCAGAGATTTAGCAAGTCCGGCCCGTTTCAACCTTGAAAACCTCAAGAAACGATTGGAAAAAATTCCTCTAAGCTCTGTGACGACCAACACTCAACCCGTATGAGACAACAATGACCGAACGTTTTACCGACAATAATAATGGCACCATTACCGACCAGAATACAGGGCTGACCTGGAGCAAAGAAGACTCCTGGCAAAGCGATGCAAAATGGGTGTCCTGGGATGAAGCCGTCGATCATGTAAATCATTATCGCGATGTGAGATTCGGCGGAATTTCGGACTGGCGGATGCCCGCACAAGACGAAGTACTCAGTTTGTATGATCCATCAGCGGTCAACACCGACAAATACGGCAATGAAATTCACTTGCACGCCGTTTTCCCCTCGGGGCCTTTGTCCACGATCTGGGTTCACGAACATTTCACCGGCAATGAGGGCTATATTCTGGATTTCAAGACGGGAGAAATTCGTAACCTGTATAAGAGTAAAAGTGGACGGATGGCCGTGAGACCGGTGAACGGCACCATGAAAAAAGCGGAACCCGGTGGCTCGTAATATCATCTTTGATAAATCCTTTTTCCACCAACAACCATCTTATAAGCTTAAATCCCCTGTCATCAACGGACCGATATTTTGAGTAAAAACAATCTCATTTACATAGCCGGTGGGTTATGGACCTTGATCGGCGTCTTTTTGATCTACCGGGGGACGAGCATGTACCAACTCGCGGTCGATGAACAGAACTCCACCCAAATGGGAATCGTTTTTTCAGTGCTCATCGGAATAACCGTTGGTTTTTTCAAGGGCCTTTTTGTATTGAGCAAATCCGCACGGAAAAACAGATCGCGCATTCAGGGTTTGGAATCGCCTGTGAAAATCCATCATATTTTTTCAAAACCGTTTTATGGCCTGATCGCCAGCATGATGCTCTTAGGGATCCTCATTCGAAATTTCAACGAATATTTAGGCGGCTATATTGTCGTTGCCGGAGTCTATTGCGGAATCGGCGTCGCCTTGATGGTGGGAAGCAGGGCTTACTGGAAATCTGAAGTTCCTGTTACTGAGCCCCCCCAATAACTCTAACTCTTTTTTAATATACCTTAAACAGATGAAAAACTTTTTTCTCACATTGCATATGATCTCCATGTCACTGGTGATCGGAACTCTTTTTCTGCAATCGCTCACCGTTGTATTTCGTCTCCGACTAAAAAATGACACCGAAGTTCTGGGACTAAAAAAAACGCAGGCGCGCATTCACAAGTTCATCTACTACCCCATATTGGGCGTGACCCTCATTTCCGGAATTTTCCTGGCGGTAAGCACAGGAGTGTTTCAGGAAGCCAGCTGGATCAAGGTGAAAATGGTTCTTCTGATCGTGTTGATCGGCCTTGGCGTCATGAATGGAAAACAAATTTCCCAGGACGTATTGCCTAAAAAATATGCGATGATGGTGCATATCCCAATTTTCATCGTCGGCGCGGGCATGATTTACCTGGCCACCATAAAACCGTTTTAAATTTTTCAAGTTTTTATGCGATGGTCTTGAGGCTCTCACAATGGTTCGGTGTGAACTAAGGAATCGCCAAAAAACTTAAACGACAGTAAAAATTTCATGGACATCATCCTCACCATCATTGCCAGCACCCTCCTCACGGTGGGTTTTTTTGTCATCTGCAAGACCAGCGATGATGACGAAGAAGAGGACGAGCCCTCTCCCGACGAAAACAAATCCTGATTCATGCCAAACCGGGCAAGTGCTTTCAACCGTCTGACAAAACAGGCGGCTGGATGCAGAGACTGCCCGAATCTCGCCGATCAATCCGCTGTTCTAAGCTCAGGCAATGGGTCGCTGACCGCCCAGGTGGTTTTTGTAGCTGAAGCGCCCGGCAGATTTGGAGCCGGACGCACCGGCATTCCATTTTCAGGCGACCAGTCGGGGAAAAATTTTGAGATCCTGCTCAACCACACCGGATGGACCCGCGACCAGGTTTTCATCACCAACGCCGCGTTATGCAATCCCCTGGAAAACGGCAACAACCGCCGTCCCACGTCTAAAGAAATACGAAATTGCTCCTTTTATCTGGAATCCGTCCTTAAAATTATTCGGCCCAAAATCGTCGTCACCTTAGGCGGCGTGGGTCTTCAATCGATCAACTTGATCTTGGGGACAAAACACCAGCTTGGAGAAACCGTCGCCCACCCCGCTTGTGATATCCTCTTCCTTAGCTTTCATGCCCCGCAGGGGTACACCACGCCCCGGTTCATCCTCATTCCCCTGTACCATCCCAGCCCAAGAGTCACCCATTGGAGACGCACCCTGCCCCGGCAAAAAAGAGACTTCAAAAAAATCGTTTCGACGCTGAAATCGTTGTAACCCGCAGACCGGGACGGGCTTGACAATTGCCTCAGACGATCTTATTTAAGTGAGTAGGATAGGAAAGGAATTTTAGAGATAAGGAGTGTGTCATGATGAACTATTGGGGTCATTCAAACGATATTTTCGATCAGGGATACAAAGCCTTGAGAAAAGGCGTTCTGCTCTTTGGATTATTTTTTACGACACTTGGAATCCTGATTTTCATGTTTCCCAAGCTGATCGCCTATATGTTCGCATTTTTCATCCTGTTCACGGGAATCTTCGGCCTGCTACTGGGATACAGGATTTGGAAACTGCGCAACGAGGCCCGTCCCTTTGATTGGAAAAATGAGCCTTTCAAAACCTCGGTCAACGCCGAAACTCCGGCAAGCCATCGAAGAACCATCACCTTTATCATGAGATGAGATGCGAACCGTAACCTGCGACGGCTTGAAAAAAGACTGGAGCGTCATCACCTTCGGGTGCTGGCAAATCGCCCCGAGCGCGGGCTGGGGAGACGTTTGCTCTAAAAAAGAAGCGGATTTCGCCGTGCAAGAGGCGCTTGAGCAGGGGATCACCGCCTTCGACACCGCCGAAGGTTATGGTGACGGAGAATCCGAACGCCGACTCGGACGGGCTTTGGGTACAAAAAAAGACGACGTTATCGTCATCTCAAAAATCTGGCCCGA
>VAPK010357574.1_pt1 | contig 10901 bp, 6 predicted proteins | sample 3395031 | NCBI WGS metagenome assembly VAPK01 (sample SAMN08290443, study PRJNA428436) | hydrothermal vent metagenome | isolation source: Deep-sea hydrothermal vent chimney 1 | place: Pacific Ocean: Juan De Fuca Ridge
ACTCACTATTCCAGGCCCGTGGGACAAGGTCGGTGGGGATCATAAGATCTGATACCGACGTCCAGCTCTGTTGGGCGGGGGACAACACCGTGCCTGCGGCCGGAGCGAGATAGCCGACGTGCTCATGGCCCCAACGCACGACCGGATAGGCAACGTTGACTTGATTGCTGCCAGCCCACAAGGCGAAACGATCCATCGGTGTGGCAGCCGGAACCGTCGTGGGGTAGAAGGTCATGACTGCCTGGACCTCGGTGTGGTCCAGACGTCGTCGAACGGCGGCCCCAATGGCTTCACCTCTGGCCGCTCCGAGAAGGAAAACTCCCATCACAACGGCAGAAAACCAGGGAGACAGTGGGCGATCAAAGGCCAAGAGGGCGACCAGGCCAACTACAAGGAGGGTGAGGCCAGCAATAATCCCACAGCGAGCGGAGTAGAGGCGGGCGGTCTCGGCGTCGCCGATACGCTTCCACAGGGCAGCGGTAAGTACCCGGCCGCCATCCAAGGGAGAAGCGGGGAATAGGTTGCTGCCAGCAATCAAGATATTGACAATCCCCAGCCAGGCGAGCACGGCCGGTAGTGGGCCAACGATGTCAAAGGTGCGGGCCCCAAGGGCACCTAGGGAGAAGGCCAGTCCGATGAGCATGCTGGCTAGGGGACCCGCGATGGCGATTTCAAATTCGGCCTTGGGTGTTGGCGCTTGACGATTGAGTTTGGCTACACCACCAAGAACCCAGAGGCTGATGCCATCGACCTTGATGTCGTGACGCTTGGCCAGGAAGGCATGTCCCAACTCGTGTCCGAGAATTGAGAGTACAAAGAGAAGAGCGGAGGTGGACGCTGCGAAAAGCCGATCAATCAGAGGAGCCGTTGGGTAGAGGCGGGGGAGGATGGTGAAGGCCAGTGAATAGATGACGAACGCGGCAATACCGAGTACGCTCCAGTTGGCCGAAATGGGGATTCCGGCGATTCGTCCAATTCGGATCTCTCGCACTGTCTAGCCTCGCACTGTCTAGCCTCGCACAGTATCGTTCGGTTCGTGACCCACCCACCAGCAAACGATCCGGCCCTGCCCCCCGCTTTGTTGGAAGCGGTCTTTACCGGTCCCGGTCCGAGTGAGGCCTCTGACGTTGTGGTCTTTGTTCATGGGATCACCGCCAACTCCCATTCATGGCCTCTGGTCACCGGCCGACTGCCCGAAGATCTTGCCACCATCTCGGTTGATCTTCGTGGGCGGGGCGATAGTGCCGGTCTTCCGGGCCCTTGGGGGATGGGAACCCACGCTGATGATCTCGCACAACTGTTGGACAGCCTGGGGATTACGGCCCCGGTTCTGATGGTCGGCCATTCCATGGGTGCCTTTGTCGTTTCAACCTTTGCGGTGCGCTATCCGAATCGTATTCGCGGAGCGGTATTGGTTGACGGGGGAGTGGAGTTGGTGGATCCGAGTGGTCCGGCTGGGGGCATGATCGATCTGGACGAACTACTGGATATGGCTCTTGGTCCGGCCATGGAACGATTGTCCGTCAGCTACGAGTCCCGAGCCGAATACCGCCTGTTCTGGCAGGCCCACCCAGCGTTTGCCGATAGCCCCTGGACCGAGGACCTTGAGCGCTACATCAACCACGATCTGGGTGGTATGGAACCAGTTCTCATGAGCCGAGTTGTTCCCGAGGCCGTTCGCCAGGACGGTTCTGAGGTATTCTCTGACCCGGACGTTGCTGGAGCGATCGAGAGAATGAGTTGCCCGGTGGAGTTGCTGCGAGCCGAACGAGGCATGTTCAACCAGCCGGAACCGCTTATTGCCCAGGCCGTGGCCGAGCGGGCCTCGGCGGCAAATCCACAACTTCGGCTCACTGCTGTTCCCGGAGTGAACCACTACACCATTGTGATGTCGCCGGCTGGTGGGGATGCGGTGGCCGCCGCAGTCCGGCGCCAGCTCTAAGAACCGGGGCCTCAGGAACCGGTCAGCCCTAAGAGCCGGTCAGTGAGATGATCACCATAGCGATCAGCATGACGGTGATGAAAGCGACGAAGAGCCACTCCATCCGGCTGCGACTCATTCGCTCAGCGTCCAGGTAGGTCTGCAGAATGTCCGAGCGACCATGCACGTCTTGGAGCTGCTTCTCGATTGATGCGATTCGGAACTGCTTGGCGGCGGCGGCACGCCGCGACTGGTCCAGCTGGTGGGCAAGGTCGCTCAGTTCGCCCTGCAAGTCATCGAAGGCGGCCTCGGTCTCACCCAGTTGTGTTTGGAGTTCCAGGGCATCGACTGGCGTGATCGGATCGGTCTTGGAATCGCCGATCTTGGGGTTCTTCAGCCGGGTTCTGATCTGGCGTAGACGGCTGACTCGCTCCGGGGCGACTGGAGCCAGCACACGTTCCAGGGAGAGGAGAATCTTGTCGATATAGGCGGCATCGTCGGGCAGGTTGAAGTGAGCCCAGAGATTCCTGGCCTCGATGATTTGCCCAATAATGCCTCGCAGGTCATTGCCGAAGAATTCAGCGAAAACAGGACCCCAGAAGCGCCGCAGGACCAGCAGTTGGAAGAGGGGATCGGTTGCCCCGTGTTCGGCGGGGCGCCCCATTCGGTTGGCCGCCGTCTCGGCCCAGCTGAACTCACCGGGGAAATAGGCGGCCATTCGGTCATCGATGAAGGGACCCATACCAACGGCAAAGGTCTCGAACGCCTCGGCCAATTGGCCGTGCTGGCTTACAGCAAGATCGGGAGTTGTTGGAGAATCGTTCGGCATCTCTTACTCCTATCGGCCCCACATCCGCTGACCTGAGCGGTCAACGGCGAGAGAAAAGTGCCAAAGGTGGGGTTTGCTGGCTGACGTGAGGAGACTTACCTGTTTGTGGTTGATTGCTTAAGTTCTGCCTGTTTCAGCCGTAGGAACCCTGTGAAGCAGACTCGATTAGCAGCATCTCCGGGGGCGGTCGTCACCGCTGGGCTTGGCGCGACTGCGGTGTTCGCTGGGGTGTTGAGTCTCCTAGGAGATGTCCGATCGCGGGACCTGCTGTTTTGTGTGCTGACGGGGGTCTTCGCCACCTCTGGAGCGGGTGCAGCCGCCATTTGGTCCGGCTGGCGAATGAAATTCACCACGGCGGATCTGGCTCGGGTCGAGCACGATGCACGCCATGACAAGCTCACCGGACTCTACAATCGGAGCGCCCTATTTGATGAGTTGGAGGCGGCGGCGAAACTGGCTCGGAGCAACGAGACAACGTTGGGTGTGCTCTTCCTCGACCTCGACCGCTTCAAGGTCATCAATGATTCCCTCGGGCATGAGGCTGGCGATGAACTCCTGAGGATTGTCTCTAGTCGGCTTCGTTCGTCGGTCCGTAGCTTCGACGTGGTTGCCCGCTTTGGGGGCGATGAGTTTGTGGTGATCTGTCGGGATCTGCTCTCGGAAAAGTCGGTAGTGGCGGTGGCCCAGCAGATTCTGCGTGCCTTTGAGGAGCCCGTTTCCCTGTTCGGCAAGGTTATGACCGCTTCGACCAGTATCGGGATCACTATTGCCAAGCCCGGCGATACACGACGCGCCGACGAACTGGTTCGAGACGCCGATGCGGTGATGTACAAGGCCAAGCGGGCAAAGAGTGGGTTTGCCGTCTTCAATGAGACCCACCGGCTTGAGGCCGTCGAACGCTTGGATATCGAGAGGGATCTGGTTCGGGCGTTGGGTGAAGATGAGCTCGTTGTCTACTACCAGCCCTTGGTTGATGTGGCGGGCAAGCGCCTTTACGCCTTCGAAGCCCTGATTCGGTGGAACCATCCGACCCGCGGGATGATCGGACCCGGCCAGTTCCTCGCCGTTGCCGAGGAAACCGGGATGATCGGGACCATCGGGGAGAAAGTCTTGCGCGAGGCTTGTGCCCAGGCTGCGGTGTGGAACCATCTTTCGCCCGATGCTCGATTTGTGAAGATGAGCGTCAATATCGCCGAGCAACAGTTGGTGGACGCCAACTTCCCGGCTCAGGTCGCCGAAATCCTCGATTGGTCCGGCCTACCCCCCGAACAGCTTGTTCTGGAGATTCTGGAGGATGTGGTGGTTGACCACCTTGATGGCCTCTCTTGTCTGCGAGAGCTTCGTGCCTTAGGAGTGGAGCTGGCCATCGATGATTTTGGAACCGGTCAGTCCTCGCTGAGCTACGTCAAACAGTTCGATATGGTGTCGGCCCTGAAGATCGACAAGACTTTTGTTGATGAGATGGCGACCAGTTCCAGCAACCGGGCCGTCATCGAAGCCGTGGTAGCCATGTCCAAGGCAATGGACTTGCGGGTCATCGCCGAAGGGGTTGAGACCGCCGAGCAGATGGACCAGTTGCTGGATTTCGGTGTGGAGATCATGCAGGGCTATCTTTTTAACCGACCTGTCGCGGCCAAGGTGGTCGATCCGTTGTCCTGGTTCAAGCCGCGGGAGCACGGCTCGGCCGGCTTGAAAGGGGTTGAGGTCAGTAGGGCCTACAGCAAACCAGAGTCTCTGGCTCGTCCGCCCCGGAGAGTCTGAGCGACTTTGTCCCTAACCTAGTTGATGGGAGGAGGAGCGACGAAGTCGATTAGTTCTTCTACGGCCCCGATGAGTCCAGGCTCCAAGTCCTTGTAGGACGAGACCTGCTTGAGAATCTGTTTCCAGAGTGCCCCGGGTTCACCGGGGAAGCCGAAGGCTTGGCAGATGCCCCGTTTCCAATCGGTTCCCATGGGGATGACGGGCCACTCCTTGATCCCAAGGGTTGAAGGCTTCACCGCCTGCCAGACATCGACGTAGGGGTGGCCGGTGATCAATACGTCGGGATGGTCAATGGTATTGGCAATCCGGGTTTCCTTGGTGCCATCAACCAGGTGGTCCAGCAGTACGCCGAGTCGGCGACCGGGTCGGGGTTGGAAGGTCCGCACGATCTTTGCCAGGTCGTCGGCACCGTGCAGGGGTTGAACGATGACGCCCTCGATTCGAAGGTCAGCACCCCAGACCTTCTCCACCAATTCGGCGTCATGGATGCCCTCTACGAGAATTCGACTTGGCTGTGCCACCCGGGCTTGAGCCTCATCGAGGGCCACTGAGCCCGAGGCCGTGACGCCACTCGTACCGTTGTTGCCGCCCCTGCTGGCGGGAGGTGGGCTGACCAGGGTTACGGTCTTACCAGCGACAGAGAAGGCTCCCCGTTCCACCCGTAGGGTCTGAATGCGGCCGTCCTGATCCTTCATTGAAAGCCAGTCCGGACCGAAACGGATAATCTTGCCAACATAACCGGTGTCCCGGTGGCGAATGAGTAGACCCTTGGTGGCGGGCAGGGTTGGCCAACTCGGCTTCTTAGACCGAGGTCCGTCCAGATCGATTGGCTCGCTCAGTATCCCAGACATGGCCGAGAGCTTACTGGCCTCCAGTAGCCTCACCTGGTGATTCTGGTTGACGCAGCGAACGTGACAATGACTCGGCCCGATCGGGCCCTGTTTTCCGAGGTTTCGCTGACGGTCTCAACCGGGGATCGTCTGGGTGTGGTCGGTATCAACGGAACCGGCAAATCGACCCTGCTTCGGGTCCTGGCCGGCAGGCTCGAGCCCGAATCGGGAGTGGTGATTGCCGGGAGCGGTGTGCGTGTTTCCATGTTGGATCAACAGGATGCTCTACCCCCAGGGACCGTGCTCGAAGCGGTAACAGAGGGCCTAGAGACCGAGAGGTGGGAAGCCGAATCGGTTCTAACCCGTTTGGGTATGGGGGCATATCTGGAGCGCGCCACCGACACCCTGTCCGGAGGTGAAACCAAGCGAGTGGCCTTGGCCCGAGCTCTGCTCACCCCGAGCGATCTTCTGATCCTTGATGAGCCAACCAATCATCTTGACCTGGAAGGAATCATCTGGTTGGAAGAGCACCTGGCCAGCTATCGCGGCGGCCTTCTGCTGGTCACCCACGATCGTCACGTCCTGGATCGGGTGACCACCCGCATGTTGGAACTTGACCGGGGCCATGCTCATGTGCACGAGGGAGGATATGACAGCTACCTGGAAGCCAAGTCTGATCGCGACGACGCCGCCGCCAGTGCCGAGAGCATTCGTCGAAATCTGGCCAAGTCCGAGCTGGCCTGGCTGCGCCGGGGGGCCAAGGCCCGGAGTTCAAAACCCAAAGCCAGGGTGGATGCAGCCAAGGCGTTGATTGCCGACCGGCCCGATGGTCCCGCGCGGCCGGCTGATCTCCATCTCGAGTTTCCGACCCCTCGCCTTGGTGACGTGGTGGTGGAGTTGCACGATGTTCGTGCGATCGCCCCCGATGGAAGACAACTCTTTGACGGGGTAGATTTCTTGCTGGACCAGCGCGAGAGGCTGGGCATCGTTGGTCCCAATGGTGCGGGCAAGACCACCCTGTTGAACATTATGGCCAAGCTGTTGGAGCCAACGGCCGGTGAGGTTGTCTGGGGGACAACCGTCCAGGTTGGCTACTACCGCCAGTTGGAGAGCGGCCTGGATCCAAACGCCCGGGTTCGCGAGGTGGTGGCCGGTCCGAATCGTAAGCCAGACTGGACCGATGCCCGGTTGTTGGAGTCGTTCTGGTTCGATAAGGACGCCCAGTGGGCCGAGGTTCATACCCTGTCCGGAGGTGAGCGACGTCGGCTCCAACTGATGACCATCTTGGCCTCCAAGCCCAACGTTCTCTTTCTAGATGAGCCGACCAACGATCTGGACTTGGAAACCCTGAGGGCGCTGGAGGATTTCTTGGAGGATTGGCCAGGAGCGGTGGTGGTCGTGAGTCACGACCGATCCTTCTTGAATCGGGTGGTAGCCGATGCCCTGGTCATCGACGGCAAGGGAGGCGCCGTCCGCTGGCCGGGAGGGTTCGACGCCTGGTCCGAGCACCGGCGGGCCGAGCTCTCTGGTGCGGTGGCGGTCGAGTCCTCCAAGCGGGGTCGTAGGGGCGATACCCGTAAGGCCACCGAACAAGTGGGAGCATCGGTCAAGCGTTCGGCCAGCACCATTAGTCGGCTCCTGCGCCAGGTGGAGAAAGATGTTGCCCGGCTGGAAAGGAAGAAGGCCAAGCTGCACGACGACCTAGTCGAGGCGGGGAGCGATCATGAGAAGCTGACCACCATTGGGTCGGCACTGGCCCAGATCGACCAGGACCTGGCGACAACCGAGGACCAGTGGATGGAGCTGGCCGCTGAGCAGGAACGGTTGTAGTTTCTTGGAGTGCCACCATTCGAGCGAGGAACCAGCCTAGAGACCGACCTAATCAGGCTCCAAGGCCTTACCGGGATCAAGTGGAGTCGATATGACGATGATGTGCTGCCGGCATGGGTGGCTGATATGGATCTCGCTCCACCGCCAGTGGTGAACAGCGCTATTCGAGCGGTGCTGGATCGAGGCGATCTGGGCTACAACTTCGACGCACTCTTCCAGCTTCCCAAGGCTTTTTGCAATTGGCAGGCCGAACACCATGGCTGGCAACCGGATGAGGACCAGGTTGTCCACTTCAATACCGTCCTGCACGCCATCGAGGTCATCTTGTGGCAGGCCACCAATCGCGGTGACGGTGTATTGCTGATGACCCCCATCTATCCGCCCTTCTTGGCAGCGGTAAAGGAATCTGGACTTGCGGTTGTTGGGTGTCCCCTTGATCCGGAGACCGGAGCCGTGACTGCCGAAGGCATTGAGGCTGCGTTGGCTCGTGGGTCTGCGGCTGGTCATCGGGTGTCAACCATTCTGTTGTGTAACCCCCATAACCCCACGGGTCGGGTCTTCAATCGGTCAGAATTGGAAGCGGTTGCCGACAGCGCCGAGTCCCACGATCTCCTGGTGATCAGCGATGAGGTCTGGTCCGATCTGGTTCACGCGCCTGAAGAATCGGGTGGGCGGTCTCCCATCCATGTTCCCTTCGCCACCATTTCGGAGCGGGCGGCAGCTCGAACAGTGACGGTCTTTGGCGCCTCCAAGTCCTTCAATCTTGCCGGAATGCGGGTGGCGGTTGCTCACGTGGGAAGCGAGAGAGTGGCCAAGGCGGTGAAGGCCTTACCGGCCCACATCCTGGGAGGAACCAATGTCTTGGGGGCCGAGGCCACCCTGGCTTGTTGGCGTTCGGGACAGCCTTGGTTGAAGGAGACAAAGGCCCATCTGAGGGCCCAACGAGATCACCTGGCCCGGCGTCTAGCCACCGAGCTGCCAGCAGTGGGTTTCCGGGTTCCAGAGGCCACCTATCTGGCCTGGTTGGACTTCCGCGCCCTGGACCTGGGGGCCGACCCGAAGGAGTTCTTTCTGGAACACGCCCGCGTGGCCCTGGGGACCGGTCCACGATTTGGGGATGGAGGCCAGGGTTTTGCCCGCTTGAACTTCGCTACCACGCGGCTCGTGCTGGATGAGATCGTCGATCGGATTGTAGCATCCGTCGACAGATAAAGGTGGTTAAATATAGCTAACTACGCTTGACTCTTGTAATACTCTGGCCTAAAACGGTGGGGTGTGGCGAAACGAGCGGTCTCCAGAATGGTCCTATGAACCAATCGATGTCGTTGTCCAGCGAGACGGCCGAACCTTCGATGCCCGTATCCCGGCGCGTCATCCGGCCCTGGCGGGGCGGCCTCGACCGACACGAGGCGACCATGTCCGCCTCGGCTCTGAGGTAGGTTCGCAGCGAGCACCACGCCGGAGGCCCGATCATCGGGGTCTCGTCACCGTCGTCCGTCGACCGGAGCCCCAGTCATCGGGTCCGCAACAACTCCACTTCGCCCCGGAGATTCCCGAGCCAGCCAAGGACCCGATCGGGATTCCCTGGTCGTCTCTAATCCCGTCGGTGATTGGAGGCCTGGTCATCGCCATGCTGTTCTCCCCCTTGTTCGCCATCCTGGCCGGAGTCACGGCGGCCGGCCTCATCGGACGATCATTGGCTTCGAGGTTTCAGCATCATCGCCGGACCAAGAAGCGTGTTCTTGCTCTGGCCTTGGCCACAGAAGAAGCCTCGAGGGTACGTGCCAGCTGGACGGTGGTCGAAGAGGCTCGCCGACGTGAGGCTGATCTTCCTGTCAAGGCTGATGTCGCCGTCGAGTCGATGCCCTGGTCCAAGAGGCTGTTTGAGGGCCGGGACCCGGTCCTCCATCTGGGTGTTGGAAACATCCTGCTTTCTCCCGAGCTAAGTCCAGGCACCAGTGAGACTCTCGAGAACGCTCCCGAGTTGGCGAACCAAGTAGAGGCACCCACGCTGTTAATGGAGGTTCCGATTGAGATCGAAATCTCGGGATCGCGCGGCCTGGCCCTCTGTGGCGATCGAGAGCCGGTCTTGGACCTGACCCGCTCGGTTCTATTGAGGCTCTTGGGTGAGATCGGGCCCGCCGATCTCGGCTTTGTTGTTCTGACCACCCCCGACCGGCTGCAAGATTGGGATTGGCTGAAGTGGTTACCGTCGCTGGCGGGAACCGCGGCATCAGCGGCGGAGATTCAGGCTCTGCTGGAGCTTGTTCTTCCCGAAAACGCGGAGCCTGCAACCAGTCGACCCATTCTGGTGTTGGTTGACGGGCCCGAACCATCAGGCCCGGGTTGGTTGGCCAAGGCATTTGCGGGGCGGGCACCTCTGGTTCGTTTGCTGTGGCTGGGTGAGTCCGCAGAAGTTCCGGCTGCTTGCATCAGCCAGGTCGTTGTCCGCCCCGACGGTTCGTTCGTTCTCGCCGACCTGATTGGTGGCCGGTTGCAGGCTGGTACCGCTGGGCGGCTCTCGGAGCCGGAGGCACTGGCCCGGGCTCGAACCCTTGCCCCCTTCGATGATCCAGAGTTGGAGGAGATGACACTGAGCCTGCCGGGCCGTGTCAGCCATGAGTCTCTGTATCCCGGTCTGGCCGAAGCCGGATCGGTTGGGGCGCAGGACTGGTGTCGAGTGTTGGAACAGAGCTGGGCCAAGGCCGATCGGCATCGCCTCACGTCGGTGATCGGTCTAGATCGGGCCGGGCCCGTGTCGATCGATCTGGTGGCCGATGGTCCTCACGCTTTGGCGGCAGGAACCACCGGCTCGGGCAAGTCCGAGCTGCTTCGTTCCCTGATTGTTGGTGCCTCTGTTAGCCAGCCACCGGACCAGGTGTCGTTTGTTCTGGTGGATTTCAAGGGGGGAGGGGCCTTTGATCTGGTGGCCGATTTGCCCCACGTGGCTGCGGTGGTCACCGATCTTGATCCGGGGGAGGCGGGTCGGGCACTCCAGAGCTTGCAGGCGGAAATGAAGAGCCGGGAGGAGGTACTTCGTGAGCACGGCTGTTCCGACATCGCGGATCTAACGAGCGCGGATCTAACGAGCGCGGATCTAACGAGCGCGGATCTAACGAGCGCGGACCTAACGAGTGTTGATTTCACAAGTTTCGATCGGCCAGAGCCCGTGACCCTGCCGCGGCTGGTGATCGTGGTGGACGAATTCGCTTCGCTGGCCGAGGAGCTGCCGGAGTTTCTTGATGGCCTGATTGACATTGCCCGTCGTGGACGTTCGCTGGGTGTTCACCTGGTGTTGGCTACCCAACGGCCAGCCGGGGTGGTGACGGGGCAGATCCGGGCCAACACCAACCTTCGGATCTGCCTTCGGGTCCAGGACCAGGCCGACAGCATGGACGTCCTCGAGATCGCCGATGCCGCCCGATTGCCAGCGGTGCCGGGACGAGCCATTCTCCGCCGGGGAGGAACGAAACCCACAACCTTTCAGTGTGTCAAGGTCGAACCGGACCAGGCACGAGAACTCCAGCCCTTCGTTCTGCATCCAGGCTTGCTGGGTCACACCCCCGGACCAGTGACCGGGGACGAGGCTGGGGATGAGGCACCAGTCTCAATCGCAGAACTGGTGGAGGCCTGCAATCTGCTTGCTCCGGTTGCCAACGAGGCCCCCTGGTTGGAACCCCTCGGGGAGGTCGACATGGATGAGGTGGACGCGGAGCTTAGGGTGCTTGTC
>VAPK010529420.1_pt1 | contig 10900 bp, 11 predicted proteins | sample 3395031 | NCBI WGS metagenome assembly VAPK01 (sample SAMN08290443, study PRJNA428436) | hydrothermal vent metagenome | isolation source: Deep-sea hydrothermal vent chimney 1 | place: Pacific Ocean: Juan De Fuca Ridge
AAAGATTTCTATATATTGCTAAGGCCTCTATTGGAGAATTAAGATCTCAATTATATTTATCAACTGATTTAAATTATATCTCTAATGACAAATTCGAAGAACTATATGATAATGCAACAGATATTTCAAAGATGCTTAGTGGCCGTATAAAATCTCTTAATAAATTAGATAATTAAATCTCTTTATAACTTTTAACATTACAACTTTCTAACATGAATAAATATACAGAAGACGATTTAAAAAAAGAATTAGAAACCAAAGAGTATGAATATGGTTTTTATACAGATATCGAATCAGAAACCTTCCCGAAAGGGTTGAATGAATCTGTTATTCGTGCTATTTCTAAAAAGAAAAATGAACCGAAATGGTTGACAGATTGGCGATTGGAGGCTTTTCATATTTGGCAAAGTATGGAAGAACCTGATTGGGCCAATGTTAGTTATGAGAAACCCGATTTTCAGGGTATTAGCTACTATTCGGCACCTAAGCCTAAAAAGGAATTAGACAGTTTAGACAAAGTAGACCCTGAATTATTAAAAACCTTTGAAAAACTAGGTATCTCCATCAACGAGCAAAAACGTTTGAGTGGGGTGGCCATGGATATTGTAATTGATTCTGTTTCTGTTGCAACAACATTTAAAGAAACACTCGCAGAAAGAGGTATTCTTTTTATGCCAATTTCTGAAGCCATTCAAGAACATCCCGAATTGGTGAAAAAATATATTGGCAGTATCGTCCCCAGAACAGATAATTTTTATGCAGCTTTAAATTCTGCCGTTTTCACGGATGGCTCTTTTTGTTATATCCCGAAAGGGGTAAAATGCCCTATGGAATTATCAACTTATTTTAGAATTAATGAAGGCGGAACCGGACAATTCGAACGAACCTTATTAATAGCAGATAAAGATAGCTATGTAAGTTATTTGGAAGGCTGTACAGCTCCTGCTAGAGATGAAAATCAATTACATGCTGCTGTGGTTGAACTAATAGCTTTAGATGGTGCCGAAATTAAGTATTCAACCGTTCAAAACTGGTATCCGGGTGATTCTGAAGGTAAAGGAGGGGTTTATAATTTTGTTACTAAAAGAGGTATTTGTTATACAAATTCTAAAATCTCCTGGACACAAGTAGAAACCGGAAGTGCAGTTACCTGGAAATACCCAAGTTGTATTTTAAAAGGCGATAATTCGGTGGGTGAATTTTATTCTATTGCAGTCACGAATAATTTTCAACAAGCAGATACCGGTACCAAAATGATCCATTTAGGTAAAAATACAAAGAGTACTATTATTTCAAAAGGAATTTCGGCCGGGAATTCACAAAATTCTTACCGTGGATTGGTTCAAATAAATTCAAGGGCCAAAAATGCTCGTAATTTTTCACAATGTGATTCTTTATTAATGGGAAATCAATGTGGTGCACATACTTTTCCTTATATAGAAACAAAAAATAAAACAGCTCAAATTGAGCATGAGGCTACAACTAGTAAAATTGGTGAAGATCAATTATTTTACTGTAATCAAAGAGGGATAGATACAGAAAAAGCGATTGCATTAATTGTAAATGGTTTTAGTAAAGATGTACTAAATAAATTACCGATGGAATTTGCAGTTGAAGCACAAAAACTCCTTGAAATTAGTTTGGAGGGGTCGGTTGGTTAAATTAGTTGAAAGTTAAAAAGTTTAAATGTTAGAAAGGAAATAATTTAGAATAAAACTTTAAACATGAAGATTTTACAAACATTAAAACATAATAAATGCTAGAAATAAAAAACTTACACGCTGGAATAGAGGAAAAGGAGATTCTAAGAGGAATTGATTTAAAGATCAAGCCTGGTGAAATTCATGCCATCATGGGACCTAATGGTTCTGGGAAGAGTACCCTTTCTTCTGTAATTGCAGGTAATGAAACCTATGAGGTACTCGAAGGAGATATCTTATTAGACAATCAAAGTATATTAGATCTGAGTCCGGATGAAAGAGCCCACAAGGGTATCTTTTTGTCTTTTCAATATCCTGTTGAAATACCCGGTGTCACTACTACAAATTTCATTAAAACCGCCATCAACGCAAAAAGGAAAGCCAATGGTCTAGAAGATCTTCCGGCAAAGGATATGCTAAAAATGATTCGTGAAAAATCTGAATTATTAGAAATGGATAGAAAATTTCTTTCCCGATCTTTAAATGAAGGTTTTTCGGGAGGAGAGAAAAAAAGAAATGAAATATTTCAAATGGCTATGCTTGAGCCTAGTTTGGCAATATTAGATGAAACAGATTCCGGATTGGATATTGATGCTTTAAAAATAGTCGCGAATGGTGTGAATAAATTAAAAAGCAAGGATAAGGCAGTAATAATTATAACGCATTATCAACGCCTTTTAGAATATATTATTCCAGATTTTGTACATGTTCTTCACGATGGAAAAATAGTTAAGTCTGGCGGTGCAGAATTGGCACATGAATTGGAAGAAAAAGGATATGATTGGCTGAAATAGATTATTGATTTGAAAAATGATAATAGAACAAAGAAAAGAGACAAAATGAGATTGGAAGAAAAACTAGTTGCCTCATTTATGGCATTTGAAAATAAAGGGAATGTCGATCTCGACTCTAAAGTTCATGAAATTCGAACTAAGGCGATGGAGACCTTCGAAAAAAAAGGATTTCCTTCAAAAAAAGATGAAGAATGGAAATATACTTCACTAAACACACTCATAAAAACTGATTTTAGTGTTTTCCCAAATAATGAAGCTACTATAGAATTAAAAGATGTAAAACAATATTTTTTACATGAAATTGAATCGTACAAAATAATTTTTGTGGACGGAGTTTATAACTCCTTTTTATCTGACACTACGCATGAAGGAGCGGATATTTGTCTGCTTTCATCCGCTTTAAAAAAACCAAAATACCAAATGATCATCGATCATTACTTTGGAACTGTAGCTTCAAGTAGTGATAGTTTGACTGCATTAAATACGGCTTTTTCAAAAGAGGGCGCATTTATTAATGTTCCTAAAAACACAGTATTACCTAAGCCTATTCAAATTATTTATTTTTCAACAGGTAATGAAAGTAATATCTTATTACAACCGAGAAATCTAATTATTGTTGGTGAAAATTCACATGTGCAAATTTATGAAAGGCACCAAAGTTTAAATAACAATGTTGTTTTAACTAATGCAGTGACAGAGATTTTTGCACACAAACGTTCTATAATTGATTTCTATAAAATTCAAAATGATAGAAAAACAGCTTCTTTAATAGACAACACTTATGTGCAACAAAAAGACAATAGTATTGTATCTGTAAACACCTATTCGTTTGGAGGAAAATTAACAAGAAACAACTTAGAGTTTTATCACGAAGGAGAATATATAACTTCTAACCTTAACGGAATTACAATTATTAAAGATAAACAACATGTTGATAATCATACCTTAGTGAATCATAAATATGAAAATTGTGAAAGTCATGAGCTTTATAAAGGAATTTATGATGATGCATCAACAGGCGTGTTTAACGGGAAAGTAATTGTAAATAAAGAAGCTCAAAAAACCAATGCCTTTCAGCAAAATGACAATATATTGATTGGTGACAAAGCTAGTATTAATGCAAAACCACAACTTGAAATATTTACCGATGATGTTAAATGCTCGCATGGTTGTACCATCGGTCAGTTGGATGAAAGTGCTTTGTTTTATTTACAATCTCGTGGAATACCAAAAAAAGACGCTAAAGCATTAATGCTCTTTGCTTTTGGGAATGATGTAGTTGAGAAAATTAAAATCCCCGCACTGAAATCGAGAATTTCATCTTTGATTGCTAAAAAATTAGATGTTAAATTAGGGTTTGAAATGTAATCTTAGTTTAATGTTAAGGTTTGTACAATTTAGAAATTTTTCTTTTTGCTTTCTACTATTTAATATTTCAATCAATACTTGACAAAATATCACTTAAAAACATATTAAAGTCAAATTTAGATCCTTCGGTTAAACCCATTCTAACTACAACCATTTCTTTCGAAGGAATTATAAAAACCCTTTGTCCTTGAAATCCGTTCATAGAAAATACATCTCTTGAAACATCGGGGTAATAACCCCCTGCATTCAACCAAAATTGAGCTCCATATCGTCCATCTGATGTATTAGTAGGTGTAGAAACATAATCTACCCATGTAGAATCAATGATTTGTTCGCCATTCCAATTACCTCTGTGTAAATAAAGCAAACCTAGTTTTGACCAATCTCTTGTATTGGCCCAACCATAAGAAGATCCCACATAGTTACCTTCCATATCTGTTTCAATTAAAGAAGAGTGCATACCTATTTTGTCTAACAATTCCCGATACCAAAAATCTAAATATTCTTGATATGTTTTAAATTGTTTCCTCAATAAATTTCCCGCAAGCAAATTGGCCGTTCCGGATGAATAGTTCCAACTTGCATCCGGATTTCCTGTAAGTTGTTTTTTTAATTGTACTTCACCCATATTGCTTTCTAAAAATAGCATTTTAGTTACATCCGACATGGTAAAATAATCTTCATCCCATTCCAAGCCGCTGTTCATATGTAAAAGATCATTATATGTAATGTTCTTTCTATTGTCATTTTTCCAATCTGGTATGTTTGTTGTATTTTGCACATCAACCTTCCCCTGTTTTTGTAAAATACCATATATTGTTCCCGTGATACTTTTGGTCATAGACCAGCCCAAAAGAGGAGTATTTTTATCAAAACCGTCTGCATATTTTTCAAGCAATATTTGATCTTTATAAATAACCAATATCGATCTTGTGTTTTTCTTCTTTCCATCTTCCTTATCCATTATCTGTTTAACAACTTGCTTTAATTTAGAATAATTCACATTTGTAAAAACCGTATCATTTTGCTCTAATTCACCATAAGGAAAAGCCAAATTATTCAATATTTTATTTCTTCTTGGAATATTTAATTTTTTATGAAAATCGAATTTTTCATTTATTAAAACAGCGCCTAATCCATCAACATAAACAGTTTCTCTTTTTTTCAAACCAAAAACAGTAGAAGACACCGTTTTACTTTCTAAATCGACATTGTTTTTTGCTAAGTTTACTGGAGAGAAATCATTATCACTTTGCTCAACCGACTCTTGGGTACGATGTGCATAAAAAATCGCTGAAGCCGTATTTTTAGATGAAAATCCAGTAATAATATTTAAACGGGAATAATTGGAATAAACAAAATAAGCAGCTGCCAAAAACAATAATATAGCTAATAGTTTTAATATTTTTTTCATATTTTTAATCTTCTTTGTTTTATAATAAGATGAGTGTAATGATCTAGTTAGGTGATTTATAATCAATTATGATGTACTGCAAAAACAAATGTACTTTATTTTTTGTCAAAACAAAAATTATTTATACTTTTGTCAACCATTTGGTTAAACCTATTAGTTAAACTATATGATTAAAACAAAAGACACTTCCACAGAAGAAAATATATTGAATGCCGCGAAACGAGTATTTGAAAGTAAAGGTATGGCTGGCTCAAGGATGCAAGAAATTGCCGATGAAGCAAAAATTAACAAGGCCATGCTACATTATTATTATCGTAGTAAACAGTTATTATTTGAAGCGGTTTTTAAGATTGCATTTAATAAACTAGCTCCAAAAATAAAAGATATTCTTAACTCAGATAATTCTTTGTTTGAGAAAATAATTAGTTTTTCACACAACTACAACTCCTTTATTATCAAACATCCTTATTTACCAAATTTTATTTTACAAGAACTAAACAGAGACCCTGAGTTTGTTAAAAAATTATTCTCTTCAAAGTTGTTTCCAAACATTAAAAAATTTAAACAACAAATAAATACAGAAGTTGAGCAAGGTAAAATAAGACCCATTCAGGCAGAACAGCTTTTTATAAATATTCTTGCACTTAATATATTCCCATTCGTAGGTGCTCCTCTAATAAAGGGGTTTATTGATGCCTCCGACAAAAAATACAAGACTATTTTAAAGAATCGAAAAACGGAAGTCGCAGATTTTATTATACAATCTATAAAAATAAAATGATGAGTCAAGTTTGTAAAAAGATTATAGTAACAAAAATGTTACTAAGCAATAGACAGATGACCAATAAAAAAAATAGGAACTCATGAAAAAAATTATTTATTTACTGTTTTTGATTATTTCCACCAGATCTGTAAGTCAGGAAGAATTGAGTTTGTCCAAATGCTATACCCTAGCAGAAATAAACCACCCTTTGGCCAAACAAAATGAATTAATTCCACAACAAAATGAGTTAAATACAGATATAATCAAAACAAAGAAATATCCAAAAATTGATTTAGATGCACAAGCTACTTATCAATCGGATGTTATTCATTTCCCTGTCGAAAATCCGGGAATCATTTTTGAGATTCCAAACAAAGATCAATACAGAGCCACTGCAACAGTAAATCAACTCATTTATGGCGGAGGTTCGGTAGATGCTGCAATCGAAGATGAAATTGCAAAATCAAAAACCCAAAATCAAATTGTACACGTAGAATTGTATCAATTGAAGCCACAAATAAATCAACTGTATTTTTCCATTTTATTATTGCAGGAAAAAAAACAACTCTTGCTCGCAAAGCAGAAACAATTAAATGAAAAATTAAATGAAGTTAAAGCCGGTATAAAATACGGTGCCGTTTTACCATCATCCGATTCTGTTTTAGAGGCTGAATTATTGAAACTAAAACAACAATTAACTGAAATAGAAAGTTCGAAATTAAATTTATTTCAAACTTTAGAGAAATATATTGGTATTCCAATAGCAGAAACATCTACTTTGATTTATCCTCAGTTTTCCAATAATTTATCAAGTTCATTAAGCCGACCCGAATTAGATCTTTACAAATTACAAAAAGAACAAATCGACAATCAAGCTACAGTCTTATCAAAAAACAGGTTTCCAAAAATCTATGGTTTTGCTCAAGGTGGTTATGGAAATCCGGGTTTAAATATGTTAGATAATTCATTTCAAGCATTTTACTATGTTGGCCTCAAAGTAAATTGGAATGTTTTCGATTGGAACAAAACCAAAAAACAGACCCGTGCACTAGAAATTAACAAACAATTCATCGATACCGAAAAAGAAAAATTTGAATTAAATACTTCTATCCAATTGGAACAACAAATAATAGAGATCAATAAATTCAGTGACTTTACTCAAAGTGATCAATCTATAATCGACTTGCAAAAGAAAATTCTCAAAACCGCCGATTCCCAGTTGAAAAATGGTGTGATCACTTCATCCGATTATATAGAAAAACTAACTGATCTGTACGAAGCAGAAAATAATTTAAAAACACATCAAATTCAGCTCTTATTATCTCAGGCTAACTATAAAACCATTCAAGGAATTTAAATATTTTATTATGAAATCAACCCATTTAATATATCTTCTTATATCCATTATTTTTTTAAATTCTTGTAATAACAATAACGACCTGGCAGATGGATATGGAAACTTCGAGGCTATCGAAACAACAATCTCTGCAGAAACAAATGGCAAATTGTTAAAATTTAATGTTGAAGAAGGTCAGGAATTAGAAAAAGGAAGCATTCTTGGATATATTGATACCATTCCTTTAGCTTTAAAAAAAGAGCAATTAATAACTTCAATAAACATCATATCTTCAAAATCAAAAGGTGTCCTTTCTCAAATTGAAGTTTTAAAGTCGCAGTTAAAAACTGCCCAAATATCAAAAAACAGAATAGAAAATCTAATTGCGGCTAATGCAGGAACCCAAAAACAATTAGATGATATCAACGGGAAAATCGATCTTATCAATCAACAGATAATTAGTGTTGAAATACAAAATGCTCCTATTATCAATGAATTAAAAAGTATAGATGTACAAATAAAACAAATCGAAGATCAAATTGAGAAAAGTATCATTACTAATCCCATAAATGGTACAGTTCTAGTAAAATATGCCGAACCAAACGAGATAGTTTCTTTTGGGAAACCCCTATTTAAAATTGCAGAATTGAACCTAATGCAATTGCGTGTTTATATTAGTGAAATACAATTGGTTGAAATCAAAATCGGTCAAGATGTTACGGTAAAAATTGACACTAAAGATGGTATGAAAGACTATAATGGTACAATATCCTGGGTTGCTTCTGAAGCTGAGTTTACACCTAAAATAATTCAAACAAAAGAAGAAAGAGTAAATCTGGTCTATGCGATAAAAGTTGATGTGAAAAATGATGGAGGGCTTAAAATTGGTATGCCTGGTGAAATGTGGATAAAATAAAATTATCTTTTCGTGGAGTAAATCTTAATTTCCTAATAAATAAAAACTATAAAAATGAACAGACTAATTGCAACAATAATATTTTTATCCCTGATTACTGGCTGTGTTGAATCAAATAAAAAAGATACCAACAGTAAAAAAGTTGTCGAAGAACAAAAAGGCAAAAAAAAAGAAATAGTATCCAATTCTCTAAACAACAGTTGGATAGAAGAAATTGAATTAAACAATGGAATTAAATGGAACGCTAATATTGAAACTACACAAGGAGTAAATATGATGTTAGAAGAAATAAATAAAAGTAGTCCTAAAACAATACAAGAATATATTTCTTTAGCTAATAAATTGAATGATGAAAAGAATATGATTGTTGAAAAATGTACTATGAAAGGAGAGTCTCACGATAACCTTCACATTTTTTTGCATCCCTTGATTGAAAAAATAAATTATCTCCTAAAGGTAACATCAACGCAAGATGGTATGAAAATAACGAACAGTATAGTAGAAAATTTAGAGGCTTACACTTATTATTTCAAATAAAAAATGGACAGATCAATCCAACATATTCGAAGTTACTCAAAAATAATTGCAGCAGTTTTAGCCTTGTTCATAGGTATGATGTCTATTCTTGCAGGTTCTATGGTGCTTCTAGGAATAGATGCTAAAGAATATAACATACTAACCTGGCTCGTATCCTACAATGTTATTTTTGGTGCTGTCTCTATTTATGCTGCATATTTAATTTGGAGGAAGAAAGAACAAAGTAAATTAGCTGTTATTTTTATTTTAATCTCGCATTCTGTTATACTCCTATATTTATTATTTTTTGAAAATAATGTCGCTTTACAAAGTGTTAAAGCCATGTTTTTTAGGATTGCAATTTGGTTGATAATCATGGTTCTTTCTATACTGGTTCCAATAATTTATTCAAGAAAAACAAACAAATTGTGAGTATTTCAGTCAAACAAATTTCGAAATCATTTGGTGACACAAAAGCTGTCGACGCCATTTCTTTTGAAGTGAAAGAAGGTGAGTTATTTGGTTTAATAGGCCCCGATGGTGCCGGGAAAACTACCCTGTTTCGAATATTAACCACCCTTTTAATTGCCGATAAAGGAGAGGCAACTGTTGCGGGTTATGATGTTCAAAAAAACTATTTAGATATTAGGACCCACGTGGGTTATATGCCCGGTCGTTTTTCTCTTTACCAGGATTTAACCGTTGAAGAAAATTTAGAATTTTTTGCAACCATATTTGGTACAACAATTCAAAAAAATTATGAATTAATTAAAGATATTTATATTCAAATCGAACCTTTCAAAGATCGTCGTGCAGGAAAATTATCGGGTGGAATGAAACAAAAATTAGCATTGTGTTGTGCATTAATTCACAAACCAAAAGTGTTATTTTTAGATGAGCCTACCACAGGAGTTGACCCGGTTTCAAGAAAAGAATTTTGGGAAATGCTAAAACGACTTCAAAAAAAAGGTATTACAATATTAGTGTCAACACCATATATGGATGAAGCTGCTCTTTGCGACAGAATTGCATTGATTCAAGATGGTAAAATCCTAGACATAGATACACCTGAAGAAATTGTAAAACACTATCCAAAAAAAATATACAATCTAAAAGCAGATAATATGTATAATCTCATCTTAAGTTTAAAGGCGTATAAACATAATTACAGCGTATACCCTTTCGGGGAATTTGTTCATTATACCGATAAGAGAGATAATTTTAAAAAGAATGACCTTAAATTGTATTTAGAACAAAATAATATAAAAAATATAAGTATTTCTGAAACTCCAACGACCATTGAAGATACTTTTATGGAATTGGCCAAATGAAAATGGAAAACGAAAATATCATACAGGTTAAAAGTTTGACTAAAATTTTTGGTGATTTTACTGCAGTAAATGCCATATCGTTTGATGTAAAAAAAGGTGAAATTTTTGGTTTTTTAGGTGCGAATGGCGCAGGTAAAACAACTGCCATGAAGATGCTTATTGGCATTTCAACACCTAGTTCTGGGGATGCCAATGTCGCCAACTTTGATGTTTATACTCAAGCAGAAAATATTAAAAAAAATATAGGTTACATGAGTCAGAAATTCGCCCTGTATGACGATTTGACGGTAAAAGAAAATATTACTTTTTTTGGTGGAATATATGGACTTTCCCTATCACAAATTAAAGAAAAGAGAAATCGGTTGGTTGAAGAATTGGGCTTGCAAAAAGTAGAAAATGAGTTGGTAGGATCTTTACCTTTAGGATGGAAACAAAAATTGGCTTTTTCTGTTGCTCTATTACACGATCCAAAAATCATTTTTTTAGATGAGCCTACAGGAGGAGTTGACCCTATAACCAGAAGGCAATTCTGGGAAATGATTTATAAAACAGCCCATCAAGGCACAACAGTTTTTGTGACAACCCATTATATGGATGAAGCAGAATATTGCGATCGTGTATCCATTATGGTAGATGGGAAAATTGAAGCATTAGATTCACCAAAAAAATTAAAAAAACAATTTAATGCAGAAAATATGAATGAAGTGTTCTTGAAACTGGCAAGAGGGTGATTTTGAATTATGAGTTATGAGTTATGAGTTA
>VAPK010248311.1_pt1 | contig 10899 bp, 5 predicted proteins | sample 3395031 | NCBI WGS metagenome assembly VAPK01 (sample SAMN08290443, study PRJNA428436) | hydrothermal vent metagenome | isolation source: Deep-sea hydrothermal vent chimney 1 | place: Pacific Ocean: Juan De Fuca Ridge
ATGACAAAAATACATGGATTAATGTTAATATAGAATTAGTTTGGATAATTTGTATAAAGAAATTTTATATTGAAATAATTTAAATAGATGAAAACAAAATTTTATTATTGAATTATTTCTTATTTTTGCTGTACAAATGACATCAAAATTACTTTCCATATTTATTTCGGGTTTAATTCTTTTTCAAAGTTTTAATATTCATATTAAAGACATTGCCTGTTTGAATGATTTGCTAGTACATGCTCAATTTCATAAAGAGAAATATGGAGATAATATTTTTGTATTCTTCTCTAAACATTATGGAGAATTAAAAGAGAACCACAATAAAAAACATCAGGAAGAAGATCATAGTAGATTGCCGTTTAACGACAATTTAAGTTTTGGTTTATTAACAGCTTTTGTCTTAAATGACAATAAATATTCTATCGAACACAAGGATCAATTCTTTTATCAAAATTCTAATTTCTTTTATATAGAAAATTACACTTCTTTAGACGAATTTGATATATTTCAACCTCCAAAAATTGCTTAATTCACTATAGTTATTATTGTTAAACAACTTATTTATTATAAAATTATAAATAATATAAGTGTTTAATATGTAGCTATATATCTATTGTTTATTCAATTATTTATTTATAACAATAATTTTAATAATACCAATGAATTATGCTATCAAATATTATAAAATTTAGCCTAAAAAATAAACTAATTATTTTTTTATTTACTGTGTTTATCATCGGATTCGGATTCTATTCTCTTAGTCAAATTCCTATAGGTGCTGTACCAGATGTAACAAATAATCAGGTTCAGGTTATTACTACTTCCAAAAACTTATCAACTCAGGATATTGAACAGTTTATAACCTATCCGGTAGAGATAGAAATGTCTAATTTACCAGGTGTGCTCGAAATAAGATCAGTCTCTAAATTTGGCCTTTCCGTTGTTACTATTGTTTTTGAAGATAGAATGGGAACTTATCTCCCTAGACAACTTATTTCAGAAAAGATAAAATCTGCACAGGAGAAAATACCAAAAAGTTTTGGCATCCCTCAAATGGGCCCCATAACCACTGGTTTAGGTGAAATATATCAATACATATTAGATACAGAACCAGGTTATGAAGATGAATATTCTGTAACCGAACTAAGAACTATTCAAGATTGGATAGTCAAACGACAACTAGCAGGAATTCCCGGTGTGGTTGAAGTAAATACATGGGGAGGATATTTAAAACAATATGAAGTTGCAATAAATACTGAAAAATTAAAGGCAATGAACATTTCGGCCATGGCAGTTTATAATGCTCTAGAGAAAAATAACAGTATTGCAGGTGGTGGTTATATAGAAAAGTTGAACAAAGCCTACTTTATTCGAGGTGAAGGTCTTGTTAAAAACTTGGAAGACATAGAAAATATATTAGTAAAATCATCAAACGAATTTCCTATTTATATTAAAGATGTTGCAACAGTTGGTTACGGAAGTGCTGTTCGTTTTGGTGCTATTTCGGGTAACGGAGAGGGTGAAAAAGTATTGGGACAGGTGATGATGTTAAAAGACGGAAATTCTAAAAAAGTTATTGATGCAGTGAAAGATCGAGTTGCATTGATTTCTAAATCACTTCCGGAAGGAGTAATTATAAATCCGTTTTTGGAACGTAGTGAATTAATTGCAAAAACAACTCATACGGTTGCAGAAAACCTTCTACTGGGTTGTTTGATAGTTATATTTATTGTTGTTCTATTGCTGGGAAATATTCGCTCGGGTCTGGTGGTTGCTTCGGTTATTCCGATGACCTTACTTTTTGCTCTGTCTATGATGTATCTTTTTGGAGTAGATGCCAATTTAATGAGTTTGGGAGCAATTGATTTTGGAATTATTATTGACGGATCGGTGATTATAGTAGAATTTATAGCTTTTCAAATAACATCTAACCGACATGAGTTGTTAAAATTGAATTCTACCGAAAAGCAAATTGCTATTGATGAAATAACTCAGAAAAGTTCATCAAAAATGATGAATTCTGCAATTTTTGGGCAATTGATTATTCTAATAGTTTTTATACCAATTCTTTCTTTAACTGGTGTGGAAGGTAAAATGTTCAAACCCATGGCATTAACTTTTAGTTTTGCTTTAATTGGCGCCATGATTTTCGGATTGACCTATGTACCGGTAATGTCTTCTGTTTTTCTAAAACCAGTAAAAGTTTCACCCAAAAATATTTCTTACAGATTGATGAAAATGCTGAGTGATTTATATGAACCATCCATTAAATGGGCCTTAAAAAGTAAAAAAATAATTTTGGGATTGGCTTCTGGCTTACTATTGTTCAGCATTTACCTTTTTACAACTATGGGAGGTGAATTTGTACCCACACTCGATGAAGGAGATTTTGTTATTCAACCAATTCTTAAAACAGGTACATCACTAACTAAAACCATTGAGATGACAACAAAGATCGAGAATATTCTATTAAATAATTTTCCTGAAGTAGATCAGGTAGTAAGTAGAATCGGTGCAGCTGAAATACCAACAGATCCAATGTCAATGGAAGAGAGTGATGTAATAATAAAATTAAAACCAAAAAATGAGTGGGTTTCAGCTGATTCTAAAGATGAGCTTGCCGATAAATTTAAAGAAGCATTAAAAATTATTCCGGGATTGGAAGTTGAATTTACACAACCAATAGAAATGAGGTTCAATGAATTAATAACAGGTGTTAAGGCAGACATTGCAATAAAAATATTTGGCGAAGACCTTTCCGTTTTGAGTACGATGGGAAATGAAATTAAAAATTTGATAAAAAATGTGGAAGGTGCATCTGATATTTCGGTTGAGAAAATTGAAGGATTACCACAAATGAGTATAGTGTTTAACCGTAAAAAAGTAGCGAGGTATGGTCTTGACATTGAAGATATTAATAATATGATTTCCATGGGTTTTTCAGGTGCAGTGGTTGGAAATGTATTTGAAGGTGAAAAGCGTTTTGAATTGGTAATTCGATTAGATAAAAATAGTAGAGCCGAAATATCTAATATTGAAAATCTTTATATAAATACCCCAAATAGAGGTGCCATTCCGCTTAATGAATTGGCAGAAATTAATTATAGCAAAGGGCCTGCTAAAATTTCAAGAGATGATACAAAACGAAGAATTGTTGTTGGTATTAATGTAAGGAACAGAGATTTGAAATCTGTTGTTGATGACGTTCAAAAACTTATTGAAGAAAATATTAGCCTTCCTGTAGGCTATTCTATTTCTTACGGCGGTCAATTTGAAAATTTGCAAAGAGCCAAAGCCAGATTAAAAATTGCTGTACCAATTGCCCTAGCATTGATTTTTTTACTTTTATATTTTGCTTTCAATTCAGCAAAAGAAGCCTTAATGATCTTTTCAGCTATTCCATTATCGGCAGTTGGAGGTGTTCTTCTATTGTGGATAAGAGATTTGCCATTTAGTATTTCTGCAGGAGTAGGCTTTATTGCTCTTTTCGGAATTGCCGTTTTAAACGGAATAGTGTTAATTGAACATTTTAAAGAGTTAAAGGAAGAAGGAATGGATGATATAAATGAAAGAATTCTTAGAGGAACAAAAGAAAGACTTAGACCCGTAATCTTAACCGCTGCTGCTGCTGCTCTTGGTTTTTTACCAATGGCGATTTCGACAAATGCAGGTGCTGAAGTACAAAGACCATTGGCAACTGTTGTAATTGGAGGCTTGGTCTCAGCAACATTATTGACAATGCTCGTTTTACCTGTACTATATTCAATTTTCGATAAGAAAAGAAAAACTGGAAAAAGAAAGAAGATCAATATTAAGATCATTGGAATACTGATTTTACTTTTAAGTATGAATTTACCAGGCTATTCTCAAGATACTAATTCTTTGAATTTAAGTGAAGTATATGATCTGGCCTTAGAGAATAATGCAAGTTTAAAAGCTTCTTCATTAAAAGTATCTAAATCACAAGCTCTGGTTCGCAATGCCTTTAGTTTTGATAAATTGGAAGTGTATTATTCCTATGATGAAAACAATACAGCAATCAATAATTTACCCTTGAATGTATTTGGTGTAAGACAAGACTTTTTGTTCCCAAGTATTTATTTTGTTGGAAAAAAATTAAATGAAGCCTCATACAATGTAGAATCCAGTACTTATGATATCAAAATGAAGATATTAAAAAGAGAACTCACCTCAGCATTTCACCAATTGCAGTATGAATTAGAACGGGAAGATGTTTATAGAAGGTTAGATAGTTTCTACAAAACTTTTGCTCATGCAGCAAAACGAAGATTTGAAACGGGGGAGACAAATTATTTAGAAAAAATTACGGCTCAAGCAAAGCAGAAACAGGTCCAAACAACCTACAAGCAATCTCAGGAAGATGTTAATTTGGCCTATGTGAATTTGAATAAACTCGTGCAAAACGAAAATGAATTTACTATTGAATCAGAAGAAATAAAAAAGCTTGATCTTGAAATTATTTCATTAACAGATGATTTAGGAATAACCTATTTCGAAAATAAGAAATCTTTATTTCTGGCGAAGAATAGTTTAGAAAAACAAAAATTATTACCCGATATAAGTTTAAATTATTTTCAGGGTTCCAATTCAGATCTGAACTTTAATTTATCAGGTTATCAGTTGGGATTAAAAATACCGCTATTCTTTAGCGGTAACTCATCAAAGATCAAAGCATCAAAAATTGCAATGCAAATTGTAGATGAAGAGGCAAAAGATTATAAAATAAATATAAGGGCAAAACAAGATAAATTATTAGCCGAATTAAAGAAGTATGATGAAGCCCTTCAATATTATGAGGAAGAAGGAAAAACATTGTCTGAAGAAATATTTAAAACTGCCAATTTTAGCTTTAAAAGTGGTGAAATTGACTTTTTTCAGTATATACTGAGCCTGGAAAATGCCTTTGGTATATTATTAACCTATTTAGATAATTTGAACTTATACAATCAGACTATTATTAAAATTAATTATTTAACACTGTAAAAATTTAAAAATGAATAATGCAAAAAAATATGTTTACGCTCTTTTGGTAATACTTATCTCAATGAGTTGCAGAAAATCAAATAATGACCAAGAAGTTTCTATTGACTCATCCAAAAACGACAAAATTATAGGTGATAGTAAATTAGTGAAAGTTTCAATCGAGCAATTTCAAAGTGAAAACATGAAATTAGTAAGTATGGAAGAACTCCCATTTCCATCGCATATTAGAACCACAGGTATGATAGATGTACCGCCGAGCAGTAAAGCAGTAATTAGTGCATATATAGGTGGTTATATAAAAAATACACCTTTGTTAATTGGCGATAAAGTTAAAAAAGGACAAGCGCTGGTTACTTTAGAAAATCTTGATTTTATTCAAATGCAACAAGAATATTTAGAGGTTTCAGAACAATTAACTTATCTAAAGTCTGAATATGAACGTCAAAAGGTTTTGTATAATGAAAAGATATCTTCAAAGAAAAACTATTTAAAAGCAGAAAGTAATTTCAAAAAAGCAAATGCACAGTACAGTGGTTTACATAAAAAATTGAAATTGCTAAATATAGACCCCAACTTAGTAAGTAATGGAAAATTAACTTCAGTATCTACCATATTCGCCCCAATTAGTGGTAGCATAACAAAGGTGGGAATAAGCTCAGGAACTTATATATCACCAGCAGATAAGATCATGGAAATAATTAATACAGATCACATTCATATAGAATTAAGAGTGTTCGAAAAAGATATATTAAAAATAAAAAAAGGCCAAAAGGTTAGTTTCAGAATACCCGAATCATCAAATGAAAATTTTGAAGGAGAGATTCATTTAATAGGAAAATCAATTGATGAAAATAGAACGGTTAAAGTTCACGCCCATATTGATGATCATATCAAGCAAAATTTTTTAGTAGGTATGTTTGTTGAAGCCGACATTGTAATTAGCGATAAAATGGCAAATTCGTTGCCAGAAGATGCCATTGTTGACATAAACGAAGAGAATTATGTGCTGGTGTTTCAATCGAAAGATAAAGATTCTTATACTTTTATTAAAAAGAAATTGAAAACGGGCAACACCTATAATAGATATACTGAATTAATAAATACAAATTTTCTTGGGGAGACCGATCAATTCTTAATCGGAGGTTTCAATTTAATTTCAGCAGAGTAAATAATATGGAATTCAAAATTTATGGTTACACGGTGAAAAAGTTTAAAAATTTGATTTTTATTACTTTAATTAAGGTCTAGAAATACTTGTAAAAACTTATAGTTTATGATTAATTTTAATAGATATCAAAATTTATTCAATCTAAATAATCAAATTTAAAAAATAATCCAAAAAATTAGTAACCTTTTCGTAAATTGTAGCACTAATAATAAAAACGAATAATTCAATAATCAATCATTATGAAAACATTAAAATTACTTGCCTTTGCATTAGTTATGGGCTTAGCTTCATCGATTAATGCACAATCTGTAGACGAAATTATTTCAAATTATTTTGAGAACACCGGTGGAATAGAGAACTGGCAAAAACTAAACGGTGTAAAAATGTATGCAAAGATGAATCAAAATGGTATGGAAATACCAATTGAAATTACCCAATTAAAGGGAGGAAATCAAATGACAGTAATTAGCTTTCAGGGAAAAGAAATAAAGCAAGGCGTGTTTAATGGAGAAACCCTGTGGGGTTTAAATTTTATGACCCAAAAAGCAGAAAAAAGTGACAAGGAAGCAACAGATAATATGATGTTGGAAAAAAATGATTTTCCAGATCCTTTTTTAAATTATAAAGAAAATAATTACACTGTAGAATTGTTGGGAAAAGAAGATATTGATGGAACAGAAACTTTTAAGATTAAGTTGGTGAAAGAGCCTATTTCTGTTGATGGTAAAAAAGAAGAAAATGTTTCATTTTATTATTTTGATACTGAAAATTTTGTTCCTCTTGTCGTTCAAAGTGAAATTAAATCAGGGCAAATGAAAGGACAAATTTCTGAATCTAAATTCAGTGATTATCAAGAAGTTGAGGGTATTTACTTTCCATTTTCTATGACACAAGGTTTAAAAGGACAAGCAGGTCAAACTATTACCTTTGATAAAATTGAGGTAAACCCAACAGTGGATGCCAAGGAATTTGAATTCCCTGAAGAAGAAGCTGCAACTTCTGAAGAAGGTGAAAAATAAAATAAACTTAATATGAAAAATTTATTTTTAACCTTAGTAGGGATTATTCTGATAATTCCGGTAATAAGTTATGGGCAAAGAACAGATACTTTAAGTGCAAAAAATTTATTTGGTGATTTAAGAGCCAGACACATAGGGCCAGCTCTGATGAGTGGTAGAGTAAATGACCTTGAAATTCACCCAAAAAACCCTAGAATATTATATGCGGGTACAGCAGGTGGAGGAGTATGGAAATCTAATGATGCTGGAACTACTTTCAATTCTATTTTTGACGATTATACGCAATCTATTGGAGCTGTTGCATTAGATCCAAATGACCCGGATAACACTATTTATGTTGGAACAGGAGAAACATGGACTAGAAACAGCGTTTCTATTGGTGATGGTTTGTACAAATCTGTAGATGGTGGAGCTAACTGGAACAAGATAGGTTTAGAAAATTCTGAACGGATTGCAAATATTGTTGTAAACCCAAAGAATTCAAACGAAGTCTATGTTGCTGTTTTAGGAGCCCTATGGTCCGATAATGAAGAAAGAGGTGTTTTTAAGTCAACTGATGGTGGAAAATCATGGGATAAGATTTTATATATAAATCCTAAAACAGGTTGTGCAGATTTTGTGATGGATCCTAATGATCCTAATATTCTTTATGCATCTATGTGGGAATTTAGGAGAACAGGATGGTCTTTTGAATCTGGCGGAGAAAATAGTGCCTTATATAAATCAACAGATGCAGGTAAAACCTGGAATAAAATTCACAATGGTTTCCCAAAAGGGAAATTAGGCCGTTTGGGTATTGCCGTTGCACCATCCAATTCAAAGATTTTGTATACGGTTATTGAATCAGAAGAAGATCTAAGAAAAGGATTGTATAAAAGTGAAGATGCAGGGCAAAATTGGAAACAATTAAATAATGATTTTGGAATAACGGTTCGTCCGTTTTACTTTTCAAGAATTACTGTAGATCCTAAAAACCCGGATGTGATTGTTAAAGGTGGTTTAAGTGGTTCTATCTCCAGAGATGGAGGTTTAACCTTTAAAGACCTCGGAAATATGCATAGTGATATTCACGATATTGTATTTGACATCAACGATTCCGATAGAATTTATACAGCTACAGATGGTGGTGTATATCGTTCTTGGAATGGTGGTACTACATTTGAAATTGTTGAGAATTTACCACTTTCCCAGTTTTATCATATAAGTGTTGATAACGAAGAACCATATAATATTTACGGAGGCTTACAAGATAATGGATCTTGGTACGGGCCCTCAAGGGCAACAGGAGGAATTAGAGCAAGAAACTGGAATTCTGTAGGTTACGGTGATGGTTTTCGAGTTCTAAAACACCCGACTAAAAATATTATTTATTCAGAAATGCAGGGTGCCGCGAGTATATGGCGCTATGATGTAGATAAAAAGTTGGTTAAAACCATACAACCGCTTCCTAAAGAAGGAGATCCGAAATTAAGATTTAATTGGAATACACCCATTGCTGTAAGTGCTTTTAATCCTGATAGATTTTATGTTGGCAGTCAGTTTATACATGTATCAAATGATATGGGTGAAAGTTGGAAAATTATTTCTCCTGATTTAACTACAAATGACAAGTCGAAACAAGACCAGGAAGATTCTGGTGGACTTTCAAAAGATAATTCAGGAGCAGAAAATCATACAACCATATTTACGATCGCCGAATCACCTTTAGATGAGAATGTAATATGGGTAGGTACAGATGATGGAAATGTACAAATTACCCGTGATGGTGGTAAAAACTGGGAAAATACAATTGAAAATATTTCTGGTTTACCAAAAAATACCTGGGTATATCACATTGAAGCTAGCTCTCATGATAAAGCTACTGCTTATGCTGTTTTTGAAGGTCATACCACAGGAGATATGAAACCTTATACCTATAAAACAACAGATTATGGTAAAACCTGGAAAAATATTATTACCGATGATGTTAATGGTTTTGTTAGAAATATTCAGGAAGATTATGTCAATCCGAATTTATTATTTTTAGGAACTGAATTTGGATTGTATATTACTCTGGATGGTGGAAATAGCTGGGCTAAATTCACGCAAAATATGCCAGCTGTGGCAGTCCACTTTATTGATTTACAAAAAAAGACCAATGATCTGGTAATGGGAACCCATGGTAGGGGAGTTATTATTATAGACGATATTTCTCCTTTGAGAGAAATTACTACGGAAATAATGAAAGAAAAAGTTCATTTCTTTAATTCAAAACCTGCAATTATGGTAGATCAAAGCGGATTTGCAGGCGGTTTTGGCGGTGAAACTCAATTTGTGGGATCCAATCCAACAACTTCTGCTCAAATTAAATATTTTTTACCTAAAAGGCATACGTTTGGTAAAATGAGCCTGGAGATTCAAGATATGGATGGAAAGAAACTAACAACTTTAGGTCCGGGTAAAGCAAAAGGAATAAATATTGTTACATGGTCTTTCAGAACTAAACAGCCAAAAACCGCTAAAGGTAAAACCTTTAGTTTTGGTTCATTTACTTCTCCAACTGTAAAAGCCGGAACTTATAAAGCCGTTCTTACAAAAGGTAAAGAAACCTACGTACATGAGTTTGAAGTTGTTTATGATGAAAGAACTGGTTTATCACTAGCTGCCAGAGATGCAAAATACAATACAACCATGAAATTATTTGATATGACAGAAGAGTTGGCATTTTTAGTTTATCAACTCGATGCTGTTATGGAGGTTTCAAAAGGTAAGAATAAAAAGGTTTATGCTAAATTAAATGATCTTAAAGAAACTTTGGTGGTTACTACCGGAGATAATTATGTTGGGACAGCAGAACCTCAGTTGAGAGAAAAAATGGCTGATCTATACAGTAAAGTTGCAGGAAGTTATGATAAACCTTCAGCTTCAGATATGGATAACTTAAGTGTAATAGAAGCTCGATTTGAAAAAGCAAAGGTCGATTTTGATAAGTTGAAGAAAAAAGCCAAAGCAAATGACCTCGAGTTAAAAACTTATGAAGAGTTTTTAGCAGAGTAGTATATCATTTTTAAATAAGAAAACCGGTTTTAAACCGGTTTTTTTGTTTTATAGATATTATCTTTATTCGGTATTTTATTTTAAACCTAAATCTAACCCAATGCGAAAATATTTCTTTCTTTTAACAATTGTTATTGCTTTTTTTTCTTCCGGAATTGCTCAAAATTCCAACAAAAACTTTTCTTATCTCGATGTCTTTGATCTTGAATATGTATCAGATCCTCAAATTTCTCCTAATGGAGAATGGATAGTTTACAGGAGAATGGGTTTCGATATAATGAAAGACAAAAAGAAAGGAAATTTATGGATGATCAGATCCAATGGTAGCGATCATCAAAAATTGACATCAAGAGAGGTGAGTGAATCTTCTGCAAGATGGTCACCAAAGGGGGATAGAATAGTTTTCACCAGTAGTACTGATGAAGGCTCAGAAATATATATGTATTGGGTAAATACTGGTAAAATTGCTAAAATCTCTCAATTACCTTTTGGACCGGGTTCTTTAACTTGGTCACCCGACGGAAAGCAATTGGCATTTACTATGCATATTCCAGAAAAACCACCCGTATCTGCTAAAATGCCCAATAAACCAAAAGGAGCAAAATGGGCAGAAGCACCTAGAATCACAGATAGATTAAAACATGAAGCCGATGGGAGAGGATATATAAA
>VAPK010239251.1_pt1 | contig 10896 bp, 5 predicted proteins | sample 3395031 | NCBI WGS metagenome assembly VAPK01 (sample SAMN08290443, study PRJNA428436) | hydrothermal vent metagenome | isolation source: Deep-sea hydrothermal vent chimney 1 | place: Pacific Ocean: Juan De Fuca Ridge
ATTTACACCAGTACTGCTTTAGAGAATTCTTTGCATTATTCAGCTCAAACATTTGCTTCAAGTTATATTGAAAATTTAGGGAATGGTAAATTCCAACTATCACCTCTACCAAATTTTGCTCAATTATCTTCTATAAATACAATTATAACAAAAGATTTTAATAATGATACTATACAAGACCTTTTGGTAGCAGGAAATCTATTTGCTTCAGAAATTGAAACACCACGTAATGATGCAAGTATGGGATTGTTGTTATTGGGTAAAGGAAATGGAGAGTTTTTTGAAGTACCTACACAACAAAGTAAATTTATTGCTTCAAAAGATGTAAAGAGCATGTCCTTATTAAAAACAACAAATGGCTTTAGTGTATTGATTGCAAATAATAATGATGGGTTACAAATATTTAAAATAAATAAAAAAGAATGATTTGGTTGGGGGTAAAAAAGAAAAAGACCATCTAAAAAAGACGGTCTCTCTCAATTTAAAATAAACTTATAATTCAACTATATTAATATCCACTATTTTGTACAAGGTTTCCATTACTTACAGACACTTCTGAAGCAGGAAAAGGTAATAGCATATGTTTAGTTGCATCAAATATTAAAGCTTGATCAGAACTAAAGTCCAACGTAGAAATATCCATTTTACCAGCTTTACTCCAACGAATTAAATCATACCACCTCCAAGCTTCTTCTGCAGCTAATTCAACAGTTCTTTCTTCCATAATCCAGCCTAAAATAACATTTTCATCAGCTTCGGCTGTGTTCCTGTCAGCAGGTACAGCGCTAGCAGGATCTGCAGAATTCCTTGCTCTTTCTCTTACGGTATTTATCATTCCAATTGCTTGTGATTTATCTCCACCAGACATTAACATCGCTTCAGCTTTCATTAATAACACATCGGCAAGTCTAATTACTCTGGCATTATTCAAATCTGTAGGAAATTGGCGTACATTTTTATCAATATACTTTTTAATTTGTCCATCTCTAAATGTCATGTCCTTTCTTGGATCTCCATCTTCAAAAGCATTTTGAAGTTTTGTAGAAGGCAACATTAGTCTAGTTGTTAAAAAGGCATCAAAGAACCCCCAAAAACCGCCTAAATCTGCTACAGGAGCAAAATCATCAATTGGAATCCAAATATTATTTACCGCATTTTGTCCAAATTGAATTTCAAATAATGATTCGGCAGTATTTTCATTTTCTCCATCAAAATTATCTGCAAAATTTGGTAATAATGAATACCCCAAGCCATCAATTTGATTAAATGCAGCCATAGCTAAACTTAAATCACCTGAGTCATAACCATTAATAGTTGCTCTATGTAAAAGAGCCTTTCCTAAAATACCCAAAGCTGAACCTTTTGTTGCTCTTCCAATATTCCCACCTGTCCAAGTAACATTTAACAAATCAGCAGCAACAGTTAACTCACTAATAGCAAAATCTAACGTTTCGCCAGCGGTACTATTAGTTGGTAAATAGGCTAAGTCAGTAATAGATTCCTTTACTAACGGAGGTGTATCAAAATTTAAAGCTAAATGAAAATACATAAATGCTCTAAGAAATCTTGCTTCACCTTCAAAAGTATTTTTAAGTGCTGCGTCATCAACAAAAACCACATCACCAAACTCTGCCAGTTTACCTAGCGTAAGGTTCATTCTGTTAATTAATTGATAAGCCAATCTATAATAATCTGAAACAGAAGAATTCGTAGCATTTAACGAACCGAAAACCTCAAAAGGATCAGGTTGATTTGAGGTAATTAAATCATCTCTCATCGTATTGATTGCCTGTAAATAATTTCGTGGAGTGGCATTTACACCAGTATAATTCTTGTAAAATTGCGATAATTTTGCATAACCTCCAATTACTGCTTTATCATAACTTGCAGTCCCCTCTTCTGAGAAAAAACTATCAGTAGTTTGTCGAGAAAAAGGCACGTCATGTGCTTCATCAGTACATCCCTGTACAATGAGTACAGTAAGTAGAATAGTAAAAATCTGTTTTAATAGATTAAATTTTTTCATAATTTATATTTTTATTTCTTTAAAACGTTAAATTTATTCCTAACAACCAAGAAGTTGCAGGAGGGTTAAAATCCGGTTCATTAAATAAATTCACTTCAGGATCTAAACCTGAATATCCGGTAATCAATGCAACATTATTACCACTTACGTATAACCTTAAGTTTTGCAAACCAAGTTTTTGTAAAGTATTTTCATCGAAATTGTATCCAATTTGAAGATTTTGCAATCTTAAATAATCTGCATCTTCAACAAAACGGCTAGAAAATCTATTATTAGATACAACATCATTTCGCAATGCTCTTGGAATCGTATTTGAAGGATTCGTTGGAGTCCATCTACCAAGAACCGTTGATAATTGATTTGCATGACCCGCTTGACCTTCACCAGCAAGTCTAAATTGATTCACTTTTTGAATATCTCCTACACCTTGCCATTGCATTGAAAAGTCAAATTGTTTATATTTAGCACCCATATTTATTCCATAAAAGTAGCCAGGTATGGTTTTACCAAGTACGGTTCTATCATTAGAATCAATTAACCCATCAGGGGTGTTACTTCTAAATTCACCAGGATCAGGAACTCCAAATATGTCGGCAAATCGTACATCACCAGGAGAGATATCTGCCTGTGAACCAACTTGGTCAGTATGTGTAGCTCTCCAAGCGTCAACCTCTGCTTGTGTTTGAAAGATACCTTCCATTTGATATCCATAAATAAAACCTATTGAGTTGCCTACTTGTGTTCCATAAAAACCAGCTTGAATTATTCTTCCGTCTGCGGCTTCATCAGTTAATCTTTCTACTTTATTAGTAACCGTAGTTAAATTCATTCCAATATTATATTCAAAATCACCAATTTGATCATTCCAATCAAATTGTAGTTCAATACCTTTATTAGAAACTTCAGCTAAGTTGACTACCGGACTATTGTTAATTCCTATAGTAGCAGGTAACGGAAATGGCTGAAGAATATCTTCGGTTAAACGGTAATAATAATCAAATGAAAAACCTAAACGACGGTTGAAAGCGGATCCATCAAATCCAATATTTGTAGTAGAACTTGTTTCCCAACTTAAATCTGGATTTGGAAATCCTGGTTGAAAAGCCCCTAAAATAATACTATTATCAAAATTTCCTGTGGCTAATCTTGGATTTAATGAAATAGAAGCTAAATAAGAAAATGCTTGTGTTTCTTGGTTTCCTGTTTGCCCCCAACTAACTCTAAATTTCAGATCATCTAACCATGATACATCTTCCAAAAATGCTTCATCAGAAACACGCCATGCGCCTGAGACCCCATAAAAATCACCAAAACGATTACCAGGTGCAAATACAGAAGAACCATCTCTACGATAAGAAGCATCTAAATAATATTTTGAATTAAAATTATAAGAAAACTTAAATAGTAATCCACTCAATATTTTCCGTTCTTTAAAACTTTCACCGGTTTGGCTATCACTTGGGCTTAAACCTACTCTTTCTCTATCCTCAAAAAGAGGATTAATAGCTCCGGATTGTATCCAGTTTGTACCAATTTCTTGCTTTGAAACATTCATTAAGACATTAAAATTATGATCGTTAATTTCTTTAGTATAGCTTGTTAAAAATTCAGTCAAAATACTAAAGTTGGTTAGATCTCTAATTAAATAGTCGGTTTGATCTTGAGAGTTTACATGAAAACGAAAATATCTTCTTGATCTGATACGTTCTCTTTTATTATTATTCCAGTCTATACCCAGTGTACCTTTGAATATCAATCCTTCAAAAGGGGAAACTTCAGCATATACTGAGCCTAAGTTTCTAAGTATATTATATTGGTTAAATCCGATATCGCCAACGGCTAAATGGTTAATTCCGGTGCCTCCATTAGTATCTCCCCATAATAATGTACCTGCAGCATCTCTCACAGGTGCAAATCCAGTAGGGTCATTGGCATCAAAAATAGGTTGCCATGCAGGTTTAAAAGCATTTGCAATTAAATTCAAATCACTTACAACACCTTTAGAATCATCATTTTCAGAATAAGCAATTCTTAACGTTTCACCAATTGTAAGCCACTTATTAACTCTAAAATCAGAAGTCAACGTTGCTGTATACCTTTTTAGTTTATTGTAAATCAATGTACTTTCTTGATTAGAAATAGCTCCAGAGAAATAAAAGTTAGCTTTTTCATTTCCACTTTGAGCACTAAAACTGTAATCTTCAGTTAATGCATTATCATTTGTAACAGCAGATTGCCAATCATAAGTTTGACCATTACCAAGAAATGCAGCATCACTTGGGTCAATAAATCCCGGTAAAGCTAGACCTGCATTATTATATTCATCAGTAAGTAAACTTGTATATTGACTTGTATTTAATACATCGTAGTTTTTACGAATATTTCTAATACCTCGTCTGGCACTAACACTAAATGTAGTTTTATCGCCTTTACCTCTTTTTGTCTCTATTAAAATAACACCATTTGAAGCTCGCATACCATATACTGCTGTTGCAGCAGCATCTTTTAATACAGATATTGAAGCAATATCACTTGGGTTAATTAAATTTAAAATATTTTGTGAACCTCTAATGTCATTTGCACCAGCACCAGAAGCCAAAGCGGTAGCACCAGCTCCAAATTCAGAGATTGGTATACCATCGATAACATATAATGGATCGTTAAATCCTAATGTACCTACACCTCTAATACGTATAGTTGGTCTTGCATTAGGGTCACCCGTTGCAGACTGAACCAAAATACCAGAAGTTGTACCTTGTAATGCAAATTCAGGTGAAGCTTGAACGCTAATTTCAATTTGTTTCGCTGTTATTTGTGATACAGCAGAAGTAATATCCCGTTTCTTTTTAGTACCATACCCTACAACAACAATCTCATCTAATGCACTTGCATCTTCAGCCAAAGTTACGTTGATAGTAGTATTGTCTCCAACAGTTACTGTTTGGGTTTCCATACCTACAAAAGAGAATTGTAGTACATCTCCTTTATTGGCAGTAATTGAATAGTTACCATCAAAATCTGTTTCAGTACCATTCGTTGTTCCAACTACTAGAATACTTACACCGGGAAGAGGTGAGTTGTCTGCACCGGTAACAGTACCTTTAATTTCTTGTTGTTGAATTGTGAACTCAAAAGAAGTATTAGCATACATTTGAGAGGTTACTACTAAAAACATCAAAAAAGATGTCAGTAATAATTTTAATCCTCCATACACATTGCTACTTTGAGTACCAACCCTTTTGTTTAAGAATTTTTTCATAAAAATTAATGTTAAGTTTAATTGTATAATTGAATTAGTATATCATTAGCAATGATACATACATCTTTGTCGCTAATTATCCTGTACTGTCCTGTAAAGTTGGTTTATAACTGACAGAAGATTATTCATTATCTATTTTAGGCTATATTTGGAAAATATGATATGCTCTAATGGACTGTTTTATGGTTAAATTACCACAAACTTTTTTTGGAAAAATAAAATCTAGAAAATAATTTATACATTTGAAGTTATGAAAATATACCATAAATATTTAGTGCTAGCTTTTATAATTAGTTACTCACTATTCAATACAAATCAAGCCAACGCCCAAGAGGTAGGGCTACAACTATACAGTCTTCGGAATCAGTTTAAAACTGATGTTATGAGTACTTTAGACTCCATTCAATCATGGGGAATAACTAAACTTGAAGGCGGAGATACCTATGGGTTATCTTTAGAAGAGTTTAAACAAGCAATTTTACAACGTGGAATGCAGGTAGTAAGTGTAGGTGCTTCTTTTGAAGATTTACAGAATAATGTAGATAAGGTAATTAAGAGTGCTAAAGATTTTGGTGCAACTTATGTGATGTGTCCTTGGATACCTCATGATGAGAATATTTTTACTATTAAAGAAACACAATTGGCAGTAGAAGTATTTAATAAAGCAGGAGAATTATTAAAAGCTGAAGGTATAACGCTAACCTACCATCCACATGGATATGAATTCCGACCTTATAAAGAAGGTACATTGTTTGATTATATGGCACAAAACTCAACACATTTTAATTTTGAAATGGATGTTTTTTGGGTAAAACAAGGTGGAGTGCACCCATTGTCATTGCTTAAAAAGTATCCAACTAAGTTTTTATTGATGCACTTAAAAGATAGAGCACTTGGAACAAAGGGAAATCAAAACGGTAGGGCAGATGTAGAAACTAATGTAGTTTTAGGGACAGGTGATGTTGGAATTGGTGATTTGGTTAAGGAGGCGAAAAAGCTAGGTCTTACATATTTATTTATTGAAGATGAATCTTCAAGAGTTGTAAAACAAGTTCCAGAAAGTTTACGCTACCTTAAGGGATTGAAATAAATTTAAAGCAAAATTTTATCAAAAATCAGCAAGCATTATTGATTCAATAAGAGTAGCTAATTCTTCTGCATCCATTTTTAACTTTAAATAGGAGTGATTAGAATTATCAGTTTTAACCCACTTATTTCCGCCTTTTTCATCAGGGAGGCAGGTATTACCCGATATCTTTGTCCAATACTTGCCAACACCATTTCTCACCGCATATAAAACTGCTGTTTGATCAAAAGAAGCATTGTCAATTATTTTTCCGGTATAGTACTTTTTCATCCACGGAGCATTATTGCTAAAATGTATAAAGCCAACATATAATGGTGTGTTTTTATCTATTTTATTAAATACCAAACCGGTTTTTATGGGTAAGCCTACTTCAAATCCTGAAAAGGTAATTGGTACTGTAATTTCTGGTATTACAAACTTTGTAACACCTTCCATTGCTCCTGAAAAGTTCCATTCCCATTTACCTGATGGATATTTTCCTCCCATAATCACAAACTCTTTCACCTTTTGTTCAATCAGTTCTTTTCCTGTAAATTCTGAAATTGAATCTGGTTTAGAATTGATTAAGTTTTGAATGTTTTTTAGTGGACCAACAGTAATAATCGTAATATCTTTCTCTAAACTTTTTGCTAATATTTGTCTATAAAGAACAGTAGCATCCGGTACATTTTGATGAGTTCTTTTATGAGGAAATTTATCTACAATTGGTTTTGAATAATTCCATGCTACGAATTGAATACTATCCTTTCGTGTTCCCATGGGGATATCAGGATGTTTATAAAATCGATTTACTGCATCCATAGCTGATACAGCATACATTTCTGTTGACCAGCACATGATAGCCAAGAGATCACATTCTTTACTCTCAATAAAACTATGTAACATAGCTAAGGCACCTAAATCATCTGCATCTCCACCGAAATCAGTATCAAAAATTATCTTTTTCTGTGCAAAAGAATTACTTGACAATAAAAAGACTATCCCAAAAAATAATACAATTTTTGATGTTTTCATTTATCAATTTTATTATTCGACAGCATTATCCTTTATAGATTTTTCATAATCAGGCATCGTCTCCTTTGCTCTTTTTCTTATAAAATGCATCAAGCTTTCTATTTGCTCATCTGTCATATCAGGAAAAGAAGGCATTCCCATGGTGTTTTTTAAACCATCACGAACTATTGCTGTAAATACTTCTTTATTTAGTGGTATCGGAGAAGCTCTCATGTCTGGAGCCATTCCACCACTAAACATATTGTCTCCATGACAAAGGAAACATTTCCAATACTCATTCATTCCTTCAGCTGCTTTTTTTTCGTCAATTTTAAAATTAACATCAACAATGGGTTTAGGAAAATGGCGAGGCGGTAAAGCTGGTAAATCAACTGTTCCTTCTAAAGAGAAAGTGATGAGTCTCCTTTTGTGTGTATTATAAGACCATCCTAAATTGTAGGCATCTAATCCACCACGAGCATAACCTCCTCCAAAACCAACTAATAGAGAAATGTATTGTCTTCCGTTTATTTTATAGGTAATAGGTGGTGCTGAAATTCCTAATCCGGCATCAAAAGTCCAAACTATTTCACCAGTTTTTGCATTGTAGGCTAGTAATTTACCATCAGATCTTCCTTGTAAAACAAGATTACCTCCTGTAGTTAAAATACCGGCATTCCAAAAATCTTTTTGAGGTATTGACCAAACATGTTTTTGCGTAATAGGATCTATAGCCTCTAACGAAGATGGATGATCACTAAACTGTTTATCCGCTGGAGACAAATTTACACCAATCCCTCCAGAGAATTCTTTCGATTCCCAACCTTCATAAACGACACCTTCGTCTGAGTATTTGTCAGCTTTATGTAACGTGGGTATATATACTAATCCGGTTTGCGGACTGTATGCCATAGCATGCCAACTATGACCGCCCCATGAGTCTGGCGCAATATCTATAGGACCTTTATCATATCTTGCTCCGTCCACTAATACGGGTTTACCAGTTTCTAAATCTATATGTGATGCCCACGTCACTTCAGTAAAAGGCTCAGCCGAAATCAGCTTACCAGTTTTACGATTGATTACATAAAAGAAACCATTTTTTGGAGCATGTAGAATAGCCTTTATATCCTCACCTTTAATTTTTAAATCAGCCAACACAATATCCATAGTAGAATTGTAATCCCAAGCCTCACCGGGTGTAGTTTGGTAATGCCATAAATATTCTCCTGTATCAGGTTTTACAGCAACTATCGAACATAAAAACAGGTTGTCATCAACCTTAGGGCTTCTAATTCTAGCATTCCAAGGACCTCCATTACCTGTACCGAAATACAATACATCTAATTCTTCATCATAAGTAACTCCGTGCCAAGCATTACCGCCACCACCATTTTTCCACCATTCGCCATTCCAAGTTTTTGCTGCCATTTCCATAGCTTTATTTTCAAATCCATCAGCAGGATTCCCTGGAACAACATAAAATTTCCATAATTCTTTTCCTGTTTCAGCATCATAACAGGTAACGAAACCTCTAGCTGGACCTGCTTCTGATCCTCCATTACCAATCAAAACTTTACCTTTAAAAGCTTTAGGTGCTCCTGTAATATTCAAAGCTCTATTGGGATCAAAAGTAACGGCTGTCCATATTTCTTTCCCTGTTTTAGCATCAATTCCAATCAATCTACCATCCCAAGTAGCGGTAAAAATCTTTCCTTCATAAAAAGAGATACCTCTACTATGTGCCCAACCTACTTGTCGTTTCCCTTTGATAGCCTCTCTTACTTTTGGGTCAAACTCCCATATTAATTTACCTGAAGTAGCATCTACAGCTCTAATAATATTCATGGTTCCAGTAAAATACATGACACCATTCACCACAAGTGGTGTGGATACTAAACCAACGTCATTTGGTAAATCTATAAACCAATCTACCTTTAAATCTGCAACATTACTTATGTTAACATCTTCTAAAGGGCTAAAACGTCTTTCGTTATGGGTGCGCCCGTAGGCCAGCCAATCAGAAGTTTGATTTTCATCGGCAATAGCCTTATCATCAATAACCTTAATAGTTGCTTCTTTTTTCTTTTCTACACAAGAAATAAAAAGACATAGACTCAATAGAATTAGTAGTCCATTTTTTATTAAATTATTTTTCTTACAATTCATTGAATCCAGATTTTAAGTTTACATTTTTCCCATTCCATATAAATACACCGGTAGTTCCTTTTGGAAGTAAAACATTTCCATTTACTTTTCCTTTTTTATCTAAACTAAGATCTAATGAAATAATGCCATTTACAGTAGGGTAGTTGGTCTTCATTTTTTTCAATTCTCCAAAATTAGGAGCAATTTTTACCGTTTTAAAGCCTGGGCTTGTAGGTTTGATTCCCGCTACTAAGCTGAAATAAAAATGTACTGGATGCGCAGTCCAAGGATGAATTTCTGAACGAGGATGCTGTTCAATTCTTTTTTCTGGTGTACCAGACATTCCCATTTTAATGATGTCATTCCAAGGTTGTAATTCTTTGGTAAAATTACCAACGTTGGTCTTTTCCATTGCTTCAAAAAGATAGAAAAGATAAAAGAGATTTGCTTCACTATCAAAATGAGTGTTATCATCTAACATGATTTGCATCATAGCTTTATTTTCTTCTTCAGAATGCGCACCACTTAACACAGCTAAGATACTAGCTCGTTGGTCATAATATGTTTTTTCAGGATCATCAGCATAGATACCTTTATCAGTATCAAAACAAAGTTTTCTTGTAACTTCAGCATATTTTTGTCCTTGATCTCTATATACTTTTGCTTTTGCCCTATAGCCCAACCAGTCCATAATATTTGCCGCATTTTTTAGTGTATAAGCATAATTTAGCGTCAGGATAGCTGAGTTACCATCTTTGTTTACTTCAGAATTACCTCCTTTAGGTAAATACCAATCAATAAACATTTGATATTGTGATTTTCCTACCAATCCGTTTTCGTTAATAAGTGATTCATAATAATCAAAGACCTCTTGAATTTCTCCTGTATACGATTCTATGATGGTTTTATCTCCTTCTAACAACATTAAATCATGCAACATATCTATCCACATTAATGAATAAGTCGGGTGCACAAATGTAGCTTTAAGCGGATAGCAACTGGTAATATTGCCATCTGGCAATCGTGAATTATTAAACTGTTCCATTGCACTTTTAAAATAGGTAAGGTCACCTGTAAGTGCTGTCCATCCTTTTAAATGTGGACGTAGATCACCAACATATTGCATTTGCTCATAATAGGCATCACTCATTAAATTGTCTTGAGCGCAAATTTTCATAGTATGCCAACTGAGATCCCAAACTTGTTGATATAGTGGATTTTCAGTTTCAAAAGAGGCTTTAACAGGAAAAGCGGTATCAGAATATATATTATAGTAATCTTCAATAATAAGAGGTTGATCTTTGGTTTGAATTTCTAATTGAATAAAGCGGAATGCTCTAAACCAGATAGGTTGGAAAACTCTGTTTTTACCACCATCCATAA
>VAPK011112242.1_pt1 | contig 10896 bp, 7 predicted proteins | sample 3395031 | NCBI WGS metagenome assembly VAPK01 (sample SAMN08290443, study PRJNA428436) | hydrothermal vent metagenome | isolation source: Deep-sea hydrothermal vent chimney 1 | place: Pacific Ocean: Juan De Fuca Ridge
TAAAACTTCTAAGACTTTTCGGTCAAATTCAGGAAGTTCATCAAGAAAAAGAGTGCCATTATGCGCCAGAGAAATTTCACCTGGTTTTGGGTTGCTTCCTCTGACAGTTCCAACAATTAATGCTACACTCTTAGAAAATATCAATAGCTTACACCTCTTTATTCCAACAATTCATGCTACAGATTCCAGTAATTAGTACTACACTCTTGCTGTATTCCAACAATTAACGCTACATTCTTGCTATTGATAATGATAAAAGTATGAAAATATCACAGAACAATAGAAAAATTGGTTATACCCACAGTAGTGTATCAGGGTCATTCCCATTTCGTAGTGAAAAAAGTATATGTTTTGAATCAACTCTTGAGCGTGATTTATTAATGATATTGGAGTATGACCCCTGTGTTGTTGATGTCATTGAGCAACCCGTCACTATTGAATACACAAATAAAAATGGTCGTGATGTAACGTATACGCCTGACTTTTTAGTTCACTATCGTAGTGACCATTCAACCAATAGCAGTCTTTTAAAAACGTCAAAGTTAATAGAAGTAAAACCACAAATAGTATTAAAGAAAAAATGGAAAAAATTGAAGCCTAAATTCAAAATAGGTACCTCTTATGCTAAGCAGCAAGGGTGGAGGTTTTGTATTTATGATGAGTCTCGAATTAGAGGACAATACCTGAAAAACATTCGGTTTTTAAGTCGTTACAAAAATTACCAGTTTGATGTATATGAAGAAAAGCGAATGATAGACCATCTTAATGCCGTTGGGCATACTGCAATAGATCATATACTGGAGGTTTTATATGCAAGGGAAGATGACAAAGGAATTGCTTTATCCCAGATTTGGCAATTGCTTTCAAAGCAGAAATTCGCTTGCGATATGACACAATCTTTAAATCTTGGAACTGTTGTTTGGCTCAATATAGGTGAGTCTAGTGAGGGCTTGCTTTATGACTGAACAAAGTAATGATAATGCTGTAAAACCAGATAGAAAACGGATTATTATCAAACCTAATGAGTTTGTTAAGAGTAATGGGAGGGACTATAAAATAACCCAGATTATTGATTTTGATTCAATTGTTGGGGTTGATGTTCAAACAGGTGAGGCTAAAAAATTACCTATTCACGCTGTTGCTTCCACTGACCATGAAACTATAGACAATGGATACATCAATAGAGATATAGAGGAAATTACTGATTCTGATTGGCGAGAAATAGAGCGTCGATTTGAACTTATACAGCCTCTATTAAAAGGTGCTAAACGTAAAGAGATTGAAGAGTATTCAAAAAAAATTGATATACATTTCACCACGCTTTATCGCTGGTTACGAAATTATAATGCAACAGGTGTAATAACAGGGCTATTACCGAAAAAACCTGGCAGTTCTCCAGGAGCCGTTCGAATTACAGAGGTTGGTGAATCAATCATACAAGAAACGATTAATAAGCATTATTTAACAGCCCAGAAACTATCACCTCAGCGTATTATTGATTTGGTGCGTATTGAATGTAAAAAAAGAAATATAAAGGCACCGAATAAAAACACCATTCGATCAAGAATAAGTGAAATTTCAGAAAAAGAACGATTAAAAAGACGAGGAAATAGTTCTAAAGCGAGAACTCTTTATAATCCTGCCCCAGGTTCTTTTCCGAATGCTGATTTTCCTTTGGCCGTGGTTCAAATTGACCATACGCCCGTTGATATAATTTTAGTGGATGATGAAAGTAGATTACCTATTGGTAGACCTTGGATTACAGTAGCTATTGATGTTTATAGCAGAATGATTGTTGGTTATTATCTTTCTCTCGACCCTCCAAGCAGTAACTCTGTTGCGATGTGTATTGCTCACTCAGTATTGCCGAAAGATAATTGGCTGGTTTTGCATGGCGTTGAGGCAACATGGCCAGTTTGGGGTTTTATGCAAGTGATACATGTTGATAATGGAGCAGACTTTAGGGCTGAGACCTTAAAAAAATCTTGTTTGATCTATGGTATTACTCTTGAGTTTCGCCCTGTTGGACAACCTAATTTTGGAGGTCACATAGAGCGTCTATTAGGGACTGTTCTCAAGCAGGTTCATTCTCTTCCTGGTACAACTTTTTCAAATATTAAAGAACGTGATACCTACGATTCAGATAAACATGCGAGTATGACGTTTTCTGATTTTGAAAAATGGTTAGTTACTTATATCACCAAGGTCTATCACAAGAAAAGACACTCAACGCTGGGAACTTCACCAGAAGAACAATGGAAAAAAGGTGTTTTTGGTGATTTATCAAATGATGGTGTTGGGTATTTACCAAAGCCAACAAGTCCTGAAACTGTTTTAATTGATTTTTTACCCCTATTTAATAGAACTATTCAAAAAAATGGGGTCAATATTGAAGGACTTAATTACTACGATAATGTTTTACGAGTTTGGATAAACGAAATTAACCCTGAAACCAAGAAAAAACAAATTTTTATTTTTAGAAGAGATTCAAGAGATATAAGTTATATCTGGTTCTTTGAGCCAAAGCTGCAAACCTATTTCCGTCTTCCCTTAGCTAACCAGGCAATACCACCCATGAACCTTTGGGAATTTAGAGCAGCTAAAGAACGAATAAAAGAAAAAGGAATTAGTGCTATTTCAGATAATGAATTAATTTCAGCATTAGAAGAGCTTCATAATCGTGCGAAAGAGTCTGTAAAAAAATCTAAAAAAGCGCGACGTAAGCTTCAAAAGAACAAGGTTCATGAGAAATCAAAAAATATTACAAAAACAAATCAAGACCTCGTGAATTTGAACGATAGTGAAGAAAAAGAAGTCGAAAACGACTTTTGGGATGATAAAAACATTACGGCATTTGATTGATGGATACTACGTTAGATAATAATTACACGCATATCAAAAAAGAGTATCGTCATTTGGTGAGTGATAGCGAAGAAAGTCGTATTCAATTTATAAAAGAACCTTTATGGATTAACTATCCCCAAACGATAGAGATCAATAATGTTTTAAAAAACTTGATGAATCAGCCAAAAAAGCCACGAATGCAAAATTTACTTCTTATTGGCGAACCTAATATGGGTAAAACATCATTAATACAACAATTTGCGATCAACAATCCTGACTATAGTTTTGAGGATGATTTAGAAATATCTCATCCATCAAAGCCTGTCATCATAGCTCAAGCACCTGCATCTGCCGATGAAAAAGGTCTTTATATCGCTATTTTAGAAAGTTTCTGGACACCTTATCGCCCGACAGACACAATTGCAAAGTTAAGACATCAAACTATCCATTTATTGCGTGAGTGTCATGTGAAGATTTTAATATTAGATGAAATTCATAATTTTCTTGGTGGAACAGCTGCAAAACAGAGAATGGTTATGAATGTGTTAAAAAACCTAGGAAACGAACTTTTGATTCCTATTGTGGGTGTTGGAACACAGGATGCGGCATTAATTTTACATTCTGACCCTCAACACGCAAGTCGATTTGATGTGATAACTTTGCCCAAATGGGATATGAATAAGGATTTTAAATCGTTATTAATGGGGTTTGAGGGAAGATTTCCACTTAGAAAACCATCTAATTTAGGAACACGAGAAAAAGGAACAGCTTTGTATGCCATATCTAGTGGTAATTTAGGTGATTTACATCGACTTCTAATTGAGTGTGCTATTTGTGCGATCAAGGAGGAAAGGGAGGAAATTACCCTGGATATTATAAAACGGCATAATTGGTTAAAACTAACAGATGGTATTCGTAAAAGACGAGTTTGATGTATAGCTGGCCTATTAAGCTAAAACCCTATTCAGATGAATTATTAACTTCGTGGTTAATCAGAACTTCATTAGCCAATGGCACAGATCCTACAAGTTTAACAGGTGCTATTTGGGGGAGCTGGCGAGCATGGACGGTCGATATTGATAGAGCAATCCCAGTTGAAAAACTCACTTCTCTAATTAAAGCTTCTGGGCTATCCCTTGAAGCTCTAAAGGAGCTAACCTTACAGCCGACAATTGAGCAAATTACAAATACAAGCGATGTTGGCTTAAAGAAGGCTTGGACTTGGGTTATTCCAACAGGTACCAGAAATAGAACGCGCACTAACGGGTTACATTTTTGTTCAAAGTGTTTACAGGATGATTCAAAGATATATTTTAAAAAATCATGGCGGTTTGCGTGGAATACGGTTTGTCCCACTCATAAAATATTATTATCACTTTCTTGCCCTACCTGTGGATCCGTCATTGCTCCTCATCTAGTAACATACAAAAATATTGATTTAACTCGCTGTCAGTTCTGCCAAAATGATTTGTCTTTAATCAAAACATTTACAACGGATGAAGAAGTTGTAAATTTACAATCCACATTAAATATTGCAAGTGCGAATAAACCTATCTCGCAAGAGTTTCCATTCGGAATAACTGATTATAGAGAGTTATTCGAAGTGACTCATCACCTTCTAGTATTCATTCACAAAGCATATAGAAAGTCAGAACCCTTTCAAAAATTTTTTATAGCATTAGGTTTAACGTTAGATGATGTAAGCTTTTCTCATTTCAAAGGAAGTACTTTTGAAACGTATCCAGTTTTGGAGCGATATTTTTTAATGCTCAGTGTTTCCAGAATGTTCCAGTTTTCAAAGAAAGAGTTTATCGATATATTGCTAAAAGCTGGTATTACCAAGCAAATGCTATATATAAGCGAAAAACAACCAAAGACTATTAGTGATATAGAAAAAATCCTTCCAAGCAATAGTTACAGAGTAAAGGCTGTAAAAAGTGCCAAAAAAAACATTCAGGCACGCTCAAAAGCGGAGGTCGATATTTTAATGCAGGAAATTAAAAAATTCCTTTGAGAAAAGTAAAGTGTAAGCACTGCAACTCAGTAATCTCGGGACGAAAATACTGTTATCAAGGAGGGTGCTACTGTACGGGGTGTTATTCAATCTATTTTAAATTAAAAGTATGCACTAATTGTAATAAGAGAAAGCGCATTTTGGATAAAATGGATGTGCCTGTTTGTAAAGCGTGTCTATATGAAAATGCTTTATGCATTCGATGTAATAAGGTCGTTTCCAATAGATATAAAGTGACAGAGTATGGTGCAGTCTGCCATTCTTGCAGTAAATATTTTCGTGAATTAAAGCGATGTTCAGGATGTCGTAAGAAAAAAACGTCTGTTTCTAACAGAAGGCTAGGAACTGGAGATATAAAGCTTTTCTGTGGTTCTTGTTATACAAGTACGTTGCCGATATGTTCAAAATGTAAATATCGACGTAAGCCTTTACTATTTGATTTTAGTAAAAAACCAATTTGTAGACTTTGTTTATTGGAAGAAATAAGGCTCTGTATATATTGTAATACGGAAATTTTATTTGCCACAGGGCATATATGCCCTACTTGTTCCCAGCTTAAAACATTTAATAAGCGAGTGAAGTTTGCTCAATCCACTCTATCGCCTTATCTAAGTGATGCTTTCAATAAATTTTGCGAATGGCTTCAAAATACACGGAATATCCAGTTTGCAGCCGAAAATATAAATTTGTATTTTGCCTATTTTATGTCACTCGATAAATTGGCAAATAACTTAGGGAGAACCCCTTCTTATGAAGAAGTTGTTAAGCAATTATCTGTTGCTGAAACTAGAAAGAACTTGTTAGTAACTCGGTTTTTAGATCAAGAAAATATCATTATAATAAATCAAGAAAATAAAGATTACTATGCTAATAATGATAGCATTCTTCGTTATTTGGGTTGCTTTGATGAGAATTCATTTTTTAAGAAGTCTATTAGTCATTATTATGATATTTTGGATAAGAAATTGAAGGAAGGTAAAACCTCTATTCGTTCCATTCGATTAGCATTGACACCAGCAGTTAAATTATTCAAATGTTGTGAACATTATGGGTTGGAAAAACCATGTAATAAAATATTGTATGGGTTTTTATGGGTAAGCCCTGGACAAAAATCTGCAATTACAGGGTTTATTAACTATCTAAACAACCAATATAAATTAGGATTGGAGTTGCCAGAAAAAAATACTATAAAGCTGATACGGCCTTCTGAAAGTCGTAAGCAACTTAAACAAAAGTTTTTAGCAATGCTTAGGAATAAGCAAAGTACACAGCAATATCAAGAGAGTTTGTTAATTAGTGCGCTAAATTACTTACATGGTGTTTCTATACCTAGATACGCTTGGGTTTATATTGACTTAGTAAAGACCAATAAGAATCGTGATTTTTATATAAGGTTGGCGAGTCAAGTATTTTATTTACCTGATCTAGTTGTTACTTCTATAAAATAAATTGCTCAACATACTAAATAAATTCACCATATTTGATTTTTCTATTTTGGACAACTGATGCTATATATTTTTGATTAAGTATATTGCTTCATAGCCAACTTGATGCAACCGTTTTAAGTTGATTAAGGTTCTGTATCCTGGTATCCTGGTATCTCAGTACCCTTAATGGAGTTTTCTAGATGGCTATAAAGTTTTTGGACTTATTTGCTGGAGCCTCCGGCTTATCAGAAGGTTTCGTGCAGTTAAACTTTAAACCTATTGCTCACGTTGAGATGGATGTAGCTGCTTGCTATACAATCAAAACAAGAATTGCATATCATTGGTTAGTTTCAACAAAAAATGAAAAAATATACGATGCTTATTTAAATGGGAAAATCTCTAGAGATGAGCTTTACTCGCAAATTCCTGACAGACTAATTTCTTCCGTAATAAATGAAGAAATTGATGAAAAAACACTCCCCCACATTTTCTCAAAAATAGATTCTATATTGTCAAATAACAACCTTGATCTAATAGTTGGCGGCCCTCCATGTCAAGCCTATTCTCTAGCTGGTCGATCAAGAGATAAAAATGGCATGAAAGGAGATAAAAGAAATTATTTATATCTTTACTATGCTCAATTTCTAGAAAAATATAAACCACGATACTTCGTTTTTGAAAATGTTATAGGTCTATTATCAGCGAAGGATGAATTTGGTCAATTATATTTCGATAAAATGCTAACTCTATTTAAAGAACATGGCTATACCACCAAATATAGGGTCTTGGATGCAAGTGATTTTGGTGTCCCTCAATCGAGGAAACGTATTATTCTTGTTGGTAAATTAAATAGTAAAAAAGATTTTTTTCCTTTTCCAGAGAAATTAAATAGCAAAGTAACTGTTGAAGAAACGTTTTTAGATTTGCCAAAATTAAAGGCTGGACAAGGAACTCATCAGTTACAAAAATTAACAGCTATTTTAAAAGATGCTTATTTAGTTAAATCAGGAATTCGATCTCCAAATATAAATAACGTCACTTGGCATCTAACACGACCACACCATAACAGAGATTTAGAAATATATAAGATAGCAACTAGGTTGTGGAGTCGAAATGGTAAACGATTAAAATATAATGACTTACCTGACAATTTAAAGACTCATAAAAATAAAGAATCCTTTCTAGACCGGTTTAAGGTTGTTGCTAGCGAGCAACCGTGTCATACAGTAGTGGCGCATATTTCTAAAGACGGACACTATTATATTCATCCAGATAATAGTCAAAATAGATCTTTATCTGTCAGAGAAGCAGCTCGGATTCAAACTTTCCCAGATTCTTTTTACTTTGAGAGTATTTCAAGTAAACCATCTAGAACGGCTGCATTTAAGCAAATTGGTAATGCTGTACCAGTTGTTTTAGCAAAATCTATTGCCTTTAAGTTGAGAGAATTAATTATTTCCTAATCGGAAGGAAAGTTCTTATTTATATACTCTTCAATAATTTGTTCTTTATTCAAGTCAGGGCTGCCTTGTCTGGCATAGTATGATGAAAATTTAGATTGAATGTCTTTAAAAAAACTTTCTGAAACTGTCGCTATCCGATTAAGCTCCTTATATGCAATAAAATCTATGACTTTTAGGTTTTGAAAGTTGATAATTCCTTCGTTAATTTCTTTGTAGCAAGGAAGAAACACATACTTTGGATCTTGCCCTTTTACTAATTTTGAAACAAAGCTTTTCGTATCGCGTTTATTTTTCTTTTTTATAAGTCCATTAGATAAGAGTGAATCTGGGTCTGAATTATGTACCTTTCCAAGAATTAGAGATTTGGCATTAATTGTTTTTTCTTCCTTATCTGCATTACTTCTAAGCTCAACATCGCAGGCAGGTGATAATAAAATAAATCTTTCATCATTTTTAGGGCAACATAATATGTCTCCTGACGCAATAGTCTCTTTTATGGGGGGTTTTAAGTAGAATTCAGCTTTATGAAAAACAGTTAAGTCATTTTTAGATGTATTTAAATGGGCTGAAAGGTGGTTAAGAGTGTACCTTAATAGCGTATGCTCAGTATTTTCAGTATTAAACCAAGCGTCTATATCCTTTGACAAATGATTCCAAAAAATAGTGTTAAGCTTTTCTTCTATTAGTCCAGTACCACCAATAATTTTTAGAATTCCCGTCTGAAAGATGTTTATTATTTCTTGAAAAATCTCTTTGTTTGACGCGGAGCGTTCAAAGGTCTTAATGAATTGATTGTCTTCCGTTATGTTAAAATCAGGTTCAAAATTATCTATGTTCCCAGATACAATAATTATAGGAATACGAAATTTTTTATGTATTTCTGACGCTACTTTGTTTCCTGAAGCGTCATTTGGGTGAGTTTCCCCTAATAAATTAAGATCAATAATGGCTCCTTGAAATACGTCTTTAGATAGCCTTTGTATGGCTTCCTCAGCAGATTTAGACCTCGAAAGAATTATTTTTAAGTTATCGGTTGACAGTTCAACGGACTCATCGCTGTACCCATTAAATGCAGTATCATCATCTTCAACAACTAAAATATTAAGAGCTTCCATGAATAACGATTCCTTCTTTAAATGTAATTAAAAATTCAGCACCCTTATCTGTATTTATTGCTCTTATTTGACCGTTGCTTCTTTGAGCGGCTTCCCCTGCTAAGGCTAGTCCAAGACCCGTTCCTTGTGGTTTGGTACTGTAGCCAGGGTCAAACATAAGATCCAAGTTATCACCTTGAAAACCAGAGCCAGAGTCAATATAAGAAATTCCAATTTCATGGTCATCCATAGAAATATGGATCTTAATTTCTTTAGGGTTAATGTCGTCAACTGTTAGCCAAAAAATACTATTTTCTACTAAATTTGTAAAAACAGTCATCAAGTCAATTTCATTCGCCAAAATAGCGTAATTTTTTTCAGTTTTTATTTCAAAGGTAATTTTGTGTTCTTGAAGGTCTGCTTGAAAAATATCGAAAGAGGCTTCAATAACTTTTTTTAAGCTAACTTCTTTTGGTTTTATTCTTTTAGTCCGTGCTAGTGGTTCTATTTTTTTAAATAAGTGCCTTAATGCTTCTGTGCTAGTTTTAACTTGATTCCCTCTATCCTCGAGCTTTTTTTCTTGATTAATGTTTGATTTGACGCTTAACTCTTTTGCCCAGCGGATAATTCGGGGAATCGTTTCTGAAAGATCCTTTATATGTTTTCGACCTTCATGGATGAGGACGTGAGTTAATCTCCCTAACATAGCGTGATTTTGATAAGTAGCTAAAGTCTCTTTTATTTTTTCAGCATAAGCAGATTTTTTTTTCTGTTCTTTTTCGATTACAGTATCGATAGATTTTTCTATTTTTTGAATGGTCTGTTTGGGAACATTTAGATTCACAAGTGAAGATGATAATTGTAGTTTCATGTCGGAAAAATCAAAAAGCAAATCAACATCTTGCTCAATGTTACGGTGCCGACCTCCTTTTAGTGTTTTATCTCGGTAACGCTTTCTTCTTACATCAAGTTCTACCTTAACCTGAGAAACAATATCTTTTAAGCCTGTATAAAATACATTTTCAACTAAGCCGTCTCGCGCACTTTTTTCTGTAATATGAGATTTTTCTTCCGATTGAATAAAAATAAAACCAACTATCTGATTGTGCCCAAGCTTTGAAGATGGATTTTGTACTCTCTTTTTATCTAACTCCAACCAATCGAAAGCCTGATCACCATAGGGTCGAATTCTAAATTGCTGCCTATAAATGCCTATCCCGTAGATATTGTTAAGAATATCTTTAGCATTTTTTTTCCCAATATATTCACCTGTTTCAGGGTCTTTTAATCCTCGTTTAATTAGGTTTTCTATGCTGATAGGGTCTCGATCAAAACCCATTAAATTAATATGTAAAACCCCTGGGTATGCTCCGTCTGTCAAAATTTGAATATTAATTTTTTCTATAGGTAACTCTGGAATATTCTGATTAATATAATTTAGAGTTGCTTTCCCCGATTCGTCAATGGTGCCATAAATTCTATAATCGTATAGCTCTAAGATAGGATAAGGTGTTAATGATATTTCAGTACTAAGAGTTTCAGAATCCTTTACAGGAAAGTTCTTAAATTTCAGCTTAATCTTAAATTTCTCACACTGAACTTTCTTATCAACTTCAGAATAAATTTCAAAAGGAGAAATAAGTGATCGTAATTCATGTTGTAATTTTTTAAGGTTATCCTTATTCCACAGAGATAGAAGGTTTTCTTTTGATATTTTCTTTTCTACTTCAATAATAGTTCCATTTGAAGAGGCTGATGAAGTTTGATCAATATCAATTTCATATTCATCTAAGAAGGTAACTTTATTTAAAGCGTCTATATCTAGAAGTAAAGAGGTTGTTTTACCATTATGTGTGGTTTCAAGGTTAATTATATCCCCCAAAATCATAGCTGAAAAACGACCAATACCTTTTCGCCCTTGTAAAACTCGTCCTTTCTTACTTTTTTTTCTTTTCAGTTTGTCATCTGTTGCTGGAACTAGCCATATGTTTTTATCAGTGTCATATTCCATTCCATGACCATGGTCAGTAACTTTACTTGAAAGCCTTTCTTTA
>VAPK010123154.1_pt1 | contig 10892 bp, 9 predicted proteins | sample 3395031 | NCBI WGS metagenome assembly VAPK01 (sample SAMN08290443, study PRJNA428436) | hydrothermal vent metagenome | isolation source: Deep-sea hydrothermal vent chimney 1 | place: Pacific Ocean: Juan De Fuca Ridge
GCTTCAGGCTCTTCGATTTCTTCCGGCGTTTCGTCAGCCTCGGCCGTAAAACCCTCTTCTTCAACCGGCTCTTCATCTGAAAGCTCTTCGGTTTCAGAGAAATCCTGAACGAGCTCTTCCTGAACATCTTCTTCAATATCGCCGTCAAACGCGGCTGAAATCGGTGAAGTGTCAAACATACTGTCAGACTGTGAGTCTTCAGCAAATGCGGTGTCGTCTTCGCTGTCGGCCGTTACCACGGCGCGAATACGTGCCAGCTTGGCGGCAACGCTTTCAGTTTCGATCGGCCCCGCTTCATTCAATGGAGCGACGTCAACCGGGTCATCAACAACTGGCTGAACCGCAGCAATTGTAGCCGCTGCAACAACCGGTGCCGCCACAGGGGCAACGGGAGCAGGTTCTTCTTCAGCCACGTCTTTTTCGACCTGGCGCAGGATAACGCCATTGTCTTCAATCTGCGCTTCTACACGACTGTGAACATCGCGTTGCGCGATCCGGTGCAGCATTTCTGCGTCCGGTGTTGGCGGCTCAGCACCAAAATAGCGATCATCGGCGGCGAGATCGCGAAAATATTCTGCAATACCCCGCATTGTCGAAAACGGGTCATCAAACCCTTCCAACGTACAAGAAAATGTACCGTAGGACACGGTAAGTATTTTGCTCGGCCCCATCATAGTTCTTTCGCTTTCTCCCCCGATCCAGCAAGATTGTATTTACCATCCTTTGGTTCGTAAATAGGACCGGAATCGGGTAAATAACGTGATAATATTGAGGTCAGAATATGGACTGTTTCCAAATTCGACGTAAATTGTGACATGAATCCTATCATTGTTCGGACATCTAAAAACGTAACTTTGCTCGGCGCGGGCGAGGCCAGCAAGGCATTATTGGCAACAGCACTGAAATTCGCCCCCTATTTGGTCGCCGCTGATGGTGGGGCTGAAATGGCGCTAAATTGTGGCGAAACCCCAAAAAAAGTAATTGGCGACTTTGATTCTTTAAGTAGGGCCACATTGGCGCAAATTCCAGTTGAACGGCAACACAAGATCACTGAACAAGATAGCACGGATTTTGAAAAGTGCCTGTCACGTATTGTTTCGCCGCTTATTTTGGGGGTTGGGTTTCTTGGGGGCAGGGTCGATCATCAACTGGCGGCATTCCACGCCCTGGTGCGGAATACCATATCGCCGTGTGTTCTGATTGGCGAACATGATCTGGTTTTTCATCTGGCCGGCTCGATTGAGCTTGATCTAAAGCCCGGTTCCCGAATTTCGCTGTTCCCGATGCGTTCGGTGCAAGGTTGTTCATCGGGAATAAAGTGGCCCACCAAAGGCATAGAATTTTCGCCCGACAAAAAAATCGGAACTTCCAATCAGGTACTGGATGGTCCGGTGCAGTTGAATTTCCCCGACCCCGGAATGCTGGTCATTCTGCCGCCGGAGGCGCTGATACCGGTTGTGCATGCACTGCTTGCGCGTTCAGACGCTCGCGCCAGATAACATAAAGCCCCGCGGCAACTGTTATTAGGATGCCAACGGCGGCCAATCCGTTGGGCAGGTCTTTGAAAATTAGCCAGCCGATTGCAGTAGCGAACGGGATTTCCAGATATTGCATCGGGGCAAGGGTGGTGGACGGTGCGTATCGCAGCGACCAAGTCATTAATAAATGCGCCAAAGTTCCAACCAGCCCCATAATGACCATCAACGTCATATCGAATGTACTGGGCCAGAATATTTGTAGGGGAGCCCAAGTGGCGGGCGCGAATACGACCAGAGGGATCAGAACAAGTGACGCCGCAATACCGCTGATAAACTGCAGCGAAATCGGATCAACGTGTTTGGCGATTTGTCTGGTGATAAGCATGAAAAACGCGAAATCCACCGCGACTACCAGCGGTAGTAGCGCAGGTGCGCCGACATCTGCAAAGTTTGGCTGGATCACCAGTAAGGTGCCAAGAAACCCAACCGCGCAGGCCAAAAGCCGGTGCATGCCGACCTGTTCGTTTAATACGGTTTTACCAAGCAGCAACATGATGAACGGCATCACAAAGGCGATAGCGATGGCGTCGGCCAGTGGCAGGTAGCGCAGGGATAGAAACATCGCGCCTATACCGATGATGTGCAGTACCGTTCTGATCAGGGTCAGCGTGAATACCCGGCGTGTCATTGTCAGAGGTTTTCTTGCCAGCACAATAACAGGGGCCAGAAACAGGACCTGCAATCCAAAGCGTGACGCAAGTAGCATGCCCAATGGAATGCTGTCGCCCAGTATTTTGGCAATGGAATCCCCTAAGGGGGCCAAAAGGCAAAAGCCGAGCATCAACACAATGCCTAAAAGCGGGCGGTCCTTGATCATTGGTGGACGCTACGGCTGGGGTTGGGAGGATGCAACAAGGAGGCCCTTACGGGCCATTATTTTGTCTCGCCCTTACAGGGCTCAGGATGCCTCCGGCGGGAGTATTTAGGAACAGAAGAATGTGGGATCAGCAGTTGGGGACATTCACCGCCAGACCACCAAGTGATGTTTCTTTGTAGTTTGTGCTCATATCCACCCCGGTCTGGCGCATGGTTTCGATGGCAGCGTCCAGTGGCACCAGATGTTGCCCGTCTCCGCGCATCGCCAGCGAGGCGGCGGACACCGCTTTGATGGCGCCTAAGGCGTTTCGCTCAATACAGGGCACTTGTACCAGCCCGCCAACCGGATCACAGGTCATGCCCAAATGATGCTCCAGCGCGATTTCAGCGGCGTTTTCAACCTGTTCCGGTGTGCCACCCAGAACCGCCGCCAACCCGGCCGCCGCCATAGCCGAGGCAGAGCCAACTTCCGCCTGGCAGCCACATTCAGCGCCCGAGATTGAGGCGTTATGTTTCACCAGCCCGCCAATGGCGGCCGCCGTCAGCAGGAATTCCCCGACATTTTTCACCGACGCACCTGGCACATGGTCCAGCCAGTACCGGATCGTCGCCGGGATCACCCCTGCCGCACCGTTGGTCGGGGCGGTTACTACCTGACCACCCCCTGCGTTTTCCTCGTTCACCGCCATTGCATACACGCTCATCCAGTCGTTGATGGTGTGCGGCGCTGTCAGGTTCAGACCACGTTCCGCCAACAGTTGTGCGTGGATCGGCTTGGCGCGGCGACGCACGTTCAGGCCACCGGGTAATATCCCTTCAGCTTCGAGGCCGCGGTTAATACAGCCATTCATCACCTTCCAAAGCCGGGAAAGGCCATTGTCGAGTGTGCTGGCATTCAGCCGTGACAGTTCATTCAAACGCTTCAACCCGGCGATAGGTTTGTTGTTCTCCCTGCACATAACCAGCATTTCAGCAGCGCTGTGAAACGGATAAGGCACAGGTGCGCCGTCATCGGTGTTTTTGCCTTCCGCCAATTCCCCTTCCGTCAGTACAAAACCACCGCCGATCGAATAGTATGTTTCCTGCAAAATCACGTCGCCCTGCTGGTCGATGGCCATCAGGATCATGCCGTTGGCATGCCCGGGCAGGGCGGCGCCATAGTCAAACCGGATGTCCGCCGTTGGATCAAACACCAGCGCCTTAAGCCCGGCAGGTGACACCCTGTGTTCGGCCTTGATCTGTGCAAGCGCAGCATCAGCCTGTTTTTGGTTGTAGCTTTCAGGCAAAAACCCTGCCAGCCCCAGAATAGTCGCGCGGTCAGTTGCGTGGCCAACACCGGTAAAAGCCAGTGAGCCGTGCAAGGATGCCTTCAGCCCATGGGCTGTAAATGGCGAGATGCGCAGCTTATCCAGAAACCGAGCAGCAGCAACCATTGGGCCCATTGTGTGGCTTGATGACGGGCCGACACCGACCTTGAACATATCAAAAACAGATAAAAACACGCGCGCTTCCTAAGTATTGCAAACAGACCTGCGCCCTGTTGCACAATAGTTCATTGTCCAATGCGACAATCTATTGCGTGTATACGATCTAAACTGCGTAGCAACCAAGTTATCGGGCGTTGTGCCGCCAACACATGTCACAAACGGCGTCGCCTTTTGATTGGGTTAGCTTGCGTTGGTAATGGCCCCTTTCACCGTCCCCTGCCATTAGGTCAGCACCCGGCCAGTCATATAGACACCATGACCGGTAGAATGCGTCCAATTCACCGCGGTCACCGTCAGTTTCCGTAAGTGAACGAACAAACGCCTGGGGTGGACACCATGTCCAGTGGGTCAGCATTTTGCCATCCTGCTTTTCAACACTAACCTCATACCCAGGGCGTCCGGGGGCACTAAACGGAAATACCAACAGGGCATTCACCGAACCTTCAATACGTTTGCCCGGATCGCGCGTAGTGGCCCGAAACAGAAATGAAACCAGATTTATTCCCAATTCATAAATTTTCCAGCCAACGTCTGCTACCAGATCTGCGGCGCGTGCCTTGCTCTGACCTCGCTCAAGTAAAACTTGATAAGCTGCGGTTGTAAGGACAGAAAGATACACGTTATTTCGATTGCCAAATGTCGGAATAGTTCTCAGATCAGCTTTACCGACAAGCCCGTCGACGCGGTCCCAAATAGCGACCAGAATTTCATTCACCTCGCCCCGGAGCCACCGGCCGTTTTCCGGGATATCCGGATTAATCATCCTGCCTTGTAAAATGTGGTGAGCACTGCGCCGGATCAGCGGTTTGTAAAGGAACTTGAATATTCGTATCTCGGCTGTTGTCCTGAAAGTACTAGTAACCATCTGACTATACTCCTGAAAAAAGACAAATATTGTACTCCGACAGTTGTTGAAATAAGTTTTAATCCTTCCAGTAACTGTAATGTCAAGCGCCCCAGACTTCCAGTTGCAAAAGTTACCCGGTGTTTTCATCAATTCCTGCTCGCACCATCGGGGCAACTTTCCTATAAGGCGTGCAAAGATTACGGAGTCGCTGCCAATGACCGATAACCTGTCCCCGATAGACACCGCCAAATTTGTCGCCGCCAAACGCGCTAGCGAAATGGTTGAGGATGGCATGAAAGTCGGTCTTGGTACGGGATCCACAGCCGCCTGGCTGGTGAAATGTTTGGGCGAACGCGTTCAGCACCAAAGCCTGCGCATTATTGGTGTGCCGACATCCAACCGAACAGCTGAACTGGCGCGTGAAGTTGGTATAAAGGTTGTGACACTGGCAGAGGCGCGCTGGCTTGACATGACAATTGACGGCGCCGATGAATTTGACCCCGATCTGACCCTGATCAAGGGTGCAGGTGGCGCACATTTACAGGAAAAGATCGTGGCAACCGCCAGTGACAGGATGATTGTGATTACAGATGCTTCAAAACGGGTCGATACGCTTGGTGCTTTTCCTTTGCCGATTGAAGTAATTCCTTTTGGCTGGCAGATTACCAAAGTGCTGGTTGAGGAAATGTTGAACGGTCTGCCGGTGCATGGCCACAAATCCATGCTGCGGATGAATGGTGACACGCCTTTTGTGACCGATGAGGGCAATTATATCATCGACATGCACCTTAAAGAAATCGAACAGCCGCGCCAATTGTCGATGGTTTTGAATCAGGTGCCTGGTGTGGTGGAAAACGGCTTGTTCATTGATATTTGCGATCAGGTTGTGATCGGCCACGGGGACGGGCGGGTTGAGATTGTGAATGTTGATCTGGAAGCTGGCGAAATTGAACCTGCCAGCGCCGGTCCCCTTGAAACTGAAGACAGCGAAAATATTTTCCGGGACCCGACCCAAGCGGAATAAACCCAATAAGGGGGGCTTATGGCCTTTGACTATGATCTGTTTGTAATTGGCGGTGGCTCGGGCGGTGTGCGCGCTGGCCGGGTGGCGGCTGAAACCGGCGCGCGCGTTGCGCTTGCAGAAGAATACCGCATGGGCGGCACCTGTGTAATCCGCGGCTGTGTCCCGAAAAAACTGATGGTGTTTGCGTCGGGCTATTCCAGTGCGGCGGAAGAGGCCCGCAGTTATGGCTGGGATTTCACCATTGGCGGTTTTGACTGGCCAAAGTTTCGTAAGAACCTGCATAAAGAACTGGACCGGCTGGAAGCGATTTACCGCACCAATCTGGCGCGCCCCGGTGTTGATATTTATGACCAGCGCGCGGTGTTGGAAGATGCCCATACGGTAAAACTGGCGGACGGCCAGACCTATACCGCCAAGCATATTCTGGTCGCAACCGGCGGCTCGCCGTTTATCCCCGATATTCCGGGGCGGGAACTGGCCTGGACGTCAAACGAAGTCTTCCTGATGAAAGAGCTGCCCAAACGGGCGCTGATCGTTGGTGGTGGTTATATAGCCTGTGAATTTGCCTGTATTCTGAACGGCCTGGGGGTTGAAACCTCGCAATATTATCGCGGTGCGCAAATCCTGCGCGGCTTTGACGGAGAAGCCCGTGGCCATATCGCCGAACTGATACAGGGGCGCGGTATCACGCTGCATGTCGGCACCGATGTTGAGCGGCTGGAAAAACGCGATGATTGTATCTGGGTGAAATCCACCGACGGGCGCGAAGCAAAATTTGACGCGGTAATCTACGCCACCGGGCGCAAACCCAACAGTGCAGGGCTGGGACTGGAAGAGGCCGGCGTCAAACTGGGCCGCTGGGGCCAGGTAGAGGTGGACGATTATTCGCAAACCTCAGTGCCCTCCATCTACTCGGTCGGCGATGTGACCGACCGGATCAACCTGACACCGGTGGCGATCCGCGAGGGTGCAGCTTTCGTAGAAACAGTATTCAAAGGCAATCCAACCAAGCCGGATCACGAACTGGTGGCATCCGCTGTGTTTACTCAACCGGAATACGCCAGCGTCGGTATGACCGAAGAAGATGCCCGCGTTGAACGCCCTATCGAAGTCTATTCAGCCGCATTTCGCCCGATGCAAAACGCTTTCATCGACAAAAATGAGCGGGTGCTGTTCAAACTGATCGTTTGCACCAAGTCGCGAAAAGTTTTGGGGTGTCATATTATATCGCCCGGAGCCGGTGAAATGATCCAGATGGTGGGTGTTGCGATCAAGATGGGTGCGACCAAAGAAGATTTTGACCGCACAGTTGCAGTTCATCCAACAATGTCGGAAGAAATTGTGTTAATGAAGACCCCGGTAAGAACGGCTTGAATTCTGTCGCACAAATGTACAGATAACATTGGAAGCTAGAGACCTGAGAGGAATGACCAAAAATGGCCAGTAATAACGGCGGACCCTGGGGCGGCGGTGGCGGAAATCGCGGCAACGGCGGTGATAATGGCGACGACGGCGATAAACGCCCCGGCGGACAACGTCCCAATGACCCACAAATCCCGGATATCGACCAGATCGTGAAAAAAGGGCAGGAACAACTGCGCGTCCTGATGGGCGGTCGCGGTGGCGGCGGCACTAATGGTGCTGGCCCGACCGGGCCGCAATTTACCCGTGGCACACTCGGGCTTGGATTGCTCGCGATTGTCGCGCTCTGGCTGTTTGCCTCGTTTTACCGGGTGGATACGTCCGAACAATCGGTTGAACTGCTTTTCGGTAAATATAGCTCCACCGGCGAAGAGGGGCTGAACTTTGCCCCCTGGCCGATTGTAACCCGTGAAATTTTGCCGGTTACGCTGGAAAACCGCGAAGACATTGGCGTTGGCCGTGGCTCACGCCTAGAGGAGGGTCTGATGCTGACCGGCGACGAAAACATCGTCGATATTGATTTTCAGGTGATCTGGAACATCAGTGACGCACGAAAGTTCCTGTTTAATCTGGCCGGCCCCCGCGAAACCATCCGCGCGGTGTCTGAATCGGTTATGCGTGAAATTATCGCCCGCTCACAGCTTGCACCGATCCTGAACCGGGACCGGGGCATCATTGCGCAGGAACTGGAAGAACTGATCCAGCAAACGCTCGACGGCTATAACAGCGGCATCAACATCGTGCGTGTTAACTTCGACAAAGCCGACCCGCCGCGCGAAGTTATTGATGCGTTCCGCGAAGTTCAGGCAGCTGAACAAACCCGCGACACGCTGGAAAAACGCGCTGACCTTTATGCCAACCAGGTTCTGGCCGAAGCCCGTGGTACTGCCGCGCAGCTTTTGGAACAGGCCGAAGGGTACCGTGCGCAAGTGGTCAATCAGGCCGAAGGTGAAGCGTCACGTTTCCTAGCGGTTTATGAAGAATACGCCAAAGCACCGGAAGTCACCCGCAAACGTCTCTATCTGGAAACGATGGAACGCGTACTGGGCAGCGTTGATAAGATCATCATCGATCAAAGCGCAGGCGGGCAGGGTGTTGTGCCCTATCTGCCGCTGAATGAGCTTCGGCCATCTACTTCTACGCAGGGGAACTGATATGAAAAAAACAACCTTTATCGTACCCATCATCGTGGCTCTGGTCGCGCTGGTAATGTCTGCCGTTTACATCGTCGATGAACGCGAAAAGGCGCTGGTCCTGCAATTCGGTGAGGTCAAGGCAGTGAAAAATGACCCCGGCCTTTCCTTCAAAATCCCGTTCATTCAGGAAGTAATCAAATACGATGACCGTATCCTGCCGCTGGACACTCAGCCGCTGGAAATCACCCCGGCTGATGATCGCCGTCTTGTGGTTGATGCGTTCGCGCGCTGGCGCATCGTTGATCCGGTAAAGTTCCGCCGCGCCGTTGGTGCCGGTGGTATCGATACTGCCCTGCCACGACTGGAGCGTATTCTGAACGCCGAATTGCGTGAGGTTCTTGGTAGTGTGGATTCCGGTGCAGTTCTGTCGTCAGACCGGGTTGGCCTGATGACCCGTATCCGCGACCAGGCCCGCGCTCAGGCGAATTCGTTAGGGGTTGAAATCCTCGATGTGCGGATCAAACGCGCCGACCTGCCAGAACAAAACCTGGCCGCAACGTTTGAGCGGATGCGCGCAGAACGTGAACGTGAAGCAGCGGATGAGATCGCGCGCGGTAACGAAGCCGCGCAAAGGGTTCGCGCTCAGGCGGACCGTACCGTGGTTGAAACCGTATCCGAGGCGCAAAAGAACTCAGATATTGTTCGCGGTGAAGCAGATGCGAAACGTAACGCCGTATTTGCCGAAGCGTTCGGAAGAGACCCTGAATTCTTTGCGTTCTATCGTTCACTTTCGGCCTATGAACGCGCCTTACAGGGCTCAAACTCGTCATTGGTGATCTCACCGGACAGCGAATTTTTTGATTACTTCAAAACTGACAAAATAGAGTAATGGCAACCATCATCCTGGCCATTGGTCTGGTATTATGTGTAGAGGGGCTGGTGTTCGCACTGGCCCCTTCACGTCTGGAAGAAGTGCTGGAAGCCCTTAAAAACATGACCCCGGAAACCCGCCGCTTGATCGGGTTAGGGGCGCTATCAGCAGGGGTAATCTTGGTCTGGCTGGCAAAATCCGCACTAAACTGAAAAATTCATCACGAATTGTTCAGATTTTTCACATCCTTTTGAAAACTGGCTTTGCGGGTTTGCTATGGGAGATTTTATGCCTATCTAGTCAGGAAGTAATAATTACCCCTTAGCTGGTGACAGGCATACCAGCGCATCGATTTAGGAGGATGCAGTGAATATTCAGGTAAGAACACTCGCCGTGCAGAAAAACAGCGCGGTCAAAGGATTTTGGGTACTGGTGGTCGGATTGGCCATTATGCTGGCCCAATTAATGCCAACATATGCGGCTGGCGCACCGGAAAGCTTTGCCGATCTGGCCGAAGAGGTCAGTCCGGCGGTGGTTAATATCACCACATCCACGACAATCGCGACTGCAACCAGTGAAGGCCCGACGGTGCCGGAAGGCTCACCGTTTGAAGACTTCTTTCAGGATTTTCTGGACCGTCAGGAAGGCGACCCGGAACGCCAGCGCCCACGGCGCAGTCAGGCATTGGGCTCAGGCTTTGTGATTTCTGAAGACGGTTTCATCGTCACCAACAACCACGTAATCGACGGCGCTGACGAAGTTCTGATCGAGTTCTTTTCAGGTGTTGAACTGAAGGCAACAGTCGTCGGAACCGACCCAAAAACCGACATCGCCCTGCTTAAAGTCGAAAGTGACGAACCCTTGCCGTTTGTTTCGTTTGGCGACAGTGACGTGATGCGCGTTGGTGACTGGGTACTGGCCGTTGGCAACCCACTGGGTCAGGGATTTTCTGTATCCGCCGGGATCGTATCCGCCCGTGGCCGTGCCCTGTCTGGCACCTATGATGATTTCATCCAAACCGACGCAGCCATCAACCGCGGCAACTCTGGTGGCCCGCTTTTCAATATGGACGGGCAGGTTATCGGCGTGAACACCGCCATTCTGTCGCCCAGTGGTGGCTCAATTGGCATCGGGTTTTCGATGGCGTCAAACGTGGTGAACCGGGTTACGGATCAGTTGAATGAATTCGGCGAAACCCGTCGCGGCTGGCTGGGTGTGCGCATCCAGGACGTCAGTGAAGACGTCGCCGAAGCCATGGGTCTTGAAACGGTTGCTGGTGCGCTGGTGACAGATGTACCCGACGGCCCGGCCAAAGACGCCGGAATGCTTGGTGGCGATGTGATCCAATCCTTTGACGGGCTCGAAGTTGCAGACACCCGCGAACTGGTGAGCATTGTTGGCAATTCCGAAATCGGCAAAGCCGTGCGCGTTGTAGTGTTTCGCGATGGTGGAACCCAAACCTTGCTGGTCACATTAGGGCGTCGTGAAGACGCAGAAGCCACAGTAACCCCGGCTTCGGCGGAACCAACTGAGCCTGTTGAACAGGATCTGTTGGGCCTGACAATCGCTGAAATGACGGATGAACTGCGTGAACAACTGGGCCTTGCTGCTTCCGTTGAAGGGCTGGTTGTTAAGGACGTGGTTGAAGATTCTGAGGCCTTTGAAAAAGGTCTGCGTGCAGGTGATTTGATCACCGAAGCGGGTCAGCAAAAAGTTGTCACAGTTGAGGATTTACAAGATCGTATCGCAGA
>VAPK010049617.1_pt1 | contig 10891 bp, 9 predicted proteins | sample 3395031 | NCBI WGS metagenome assembly VAPK01 (sample SAMN08290443, study PRJNA428436) | hydrothermal vent metagenome | isolation source: Deep-sea hydrothermal vent chimney 1 | place: Pacific Ocean: Juan De Fuca Ridge
CTCCAGGTTCATTGATGCTAAGCCTGCTTGAACTTTCTGTCTCAACATGACTGTCTTCTGCTTGCAACTCCAATTCAGCTAAAGAGGCTTCTTCTTGCTCGTCAACGATTTCATCCACTGAAATCGAATCTGCTGCAGTTTGCGATATATCTACAACAGTAGGCGTAACAAGGTTTATTTCATCTTCGCTCAGATCGACGTCAGCAGCTTCATCGAGACTGTCAAAACCTTCGATATCCAGGGACAGTAACTGGGACTCATCATTCAGATCAATATCATCATCTGAATCAGATGCTGATAAATCTTCAGTGAAAGAAAGATCATGCAGGGTTTCATCTTCAAAATCGTCAGACAGATACTCAATCGTCTCGGTGATAGTTTGATCATTCAGATCATTGCTATCAGTTTCCGGCGCAGGAATATCGATCAAGGTATCATTATCATCCTCCGCTTGAGAATGGGAAGTGACGACTTCTTCCATATCCGGTTGCTTTAACTCTGAAAGAGTAACCAGATCATCGTTTGGTTTGCTCGCCTCATCCCCCTGCAACTGCTTGAGGCTGTATTCGGCCACATCCAGAATAGCATCCGGCTGGCCCCATTTTCCGGCTAGTGACTCAAGATAGTATTCAATACTGCTAATCGCATCGGCAAGACTATCAAGCGTATCCGCCTCGGGCACATTCGCGCCTTCCAACATATTCTGCCTAATATATAGAATACAGCCCTGTAACAAATCTGCGGCACGATCCAGGCTCAGTATTGAAATGCCGCCCTTGATGCGATCCAGTGCTGCCGGCACCATATCAAGGGGCGAGTGATCGGCCGGATTTTTGCTGAACAGGTTGATCGCATTCTTTACCTGATCCAATTCCAGGCGGGCTTCCTTGACCACTGTCTTCAATAATTTCTGCTGCTCGGCATCCTGCATCAGATGACTGGCAACATCAGCAACACCTGCCTCCGCCTTGACATTGGCTGCCCGTGCGGCGCTGACTTCATTCAGTGAATTTTCAAGGTCCAGCATGGCACCGGCTATTTCCATCAGGCTGTTATCATCCGCCGCCTGAGTACCCGCCTGCATGGCAGAAATGGATTCAATCTGCTGTTGCACACTTTCGCGCTGAATTCCCAGACCGAGCATACCCAGGGTGTCGGCAATCTGTAACAAGGTTTCCTTCAGCGGCTGAAGTTGTTCGACATCCCGATCATCTGAACGTACAAACAGATCCAGGTTATCCTTGACCCTGAGCAGATCATCCATAAGCACGGAAGAAACCGTCGCCATGAGTGCCGCATTAGGCGCGGCCATATCTGCTCGCGCCTGTTCCAGAGAACCCATGTCCGGCAGAATTTCATCCAGCTTAAAGGCCTGTTTGATTCCGCCAGTCAGCTCACCACGACTAGCTGAGGTCGCGACATAATAAAGTATGTTTTTAAGCAACTCGGAAGGCGGCTCGACGTTCAGGGCATGTTCACCGTAATCGATAATTTTTTTGAACTGTCGATCAAGCTGGCCAAGTAGCAGTTTTACGGAAACACTACTCTCCAGGCCTGCGTCAATCAGACTTTCAACCAAGCCGTGGGCAACCCAGAGCAGGCGGCCAATTTCCTGTTCGCAAGTCACTTTGCGCAACGCATCCAGCACGTCGGCTATACGCTTAAGGCCCGAAGCGTCATCTTTATCCTGAAACCAGCTAAGCAAGCCCAGGTGGTAATGGTGGCGGAGCTTAACCAGGGTCTCGCCAAGATTTCCATCGATAGTTTCCGGCAAAGGTGCATCAATGCTCAGGTCCGGTGTGAACATGGCGTTTTCAGACAGCAGGGGTGCGCCCCGCGCGGCGCGCAAATCATTCAGTAGCGGCAACAACAGCATCGGGGTATCGGGATGACCTTCAAGCAAATGCTCCAGATAATCTGGTAATTGCAGAACGCCACGAATCAGAACTTCAAAAGCATCATTACGGTTTGAAACTTTGCCATCAATCAACGCTTGAACCAGATTTTCTACTTCCTCGGCAGCCATGGCAGAACCGTAGAGTTCCACCATTTGCAGAGTTCCGCGAACCTGATGCAGATAATTGAGACAAAATTGAATTTGCGAAATGTCGCTCTCGTCTTCAATAAAAACTTCCAGCGCCTTACGCGCCTGAGTCAGGGTCTCATCAATTTCTGACTTGACCCAGATCAGCGTATTCAGGTCCAGTTCATTGTCGCTGTTCATGACTGGAATTCTCCCTGTATCCGTTTGAAGGCCAGGGTACCCGAATAGTTGACGGCTTCCATTTCTGTATGCCGCCAGTCAGAAATCTCTCCGGCACCCAGAATCAGCACACCATTTGGCCGTAAATATTTTACTATTTGATCCAGCAGCATATGCCGGTAACGGCGTTTGAAGTAAATCAACACATTCTGGCAGTAAATCAAATCCATCATCCCCAATCGAGCACGAGATAAATGAAGGCTGTTCAAGCGGGCAAAACAAATTCGTCTGCGCAGTTTCTCGACTACCCGGTAATGATCTTCATCTTCACTGTTAAAAAACAGATTGATCAGCCTGGCGGGAACATTCTTCAATCTATTGATATGAAATATACCTTTGCGTGCAGTCGACAGGGCGGCTGAGCTGATATCCGTAGCGGTAATACTGTAATAACCATCCAGGTTGTTATTCAACATAAAGTCCTCAACCAACATGGCCAGAGAATAGGCTTCTTCACCTGTGGCACAACCCAGGCTCCAGATATCAATACTTTTTTGTTGTTTATTTTTTAATCTGCCCAGTTTAGATGACAGTTCAGGCAAAAACTGATCCTGTATCAACGCTAGAGCATGCGGATCACGATAAAAACGGCTTTCATGCACCGTCAGTTTGTCTACCAAAATTTCCCATTCAATCGCCCCGCAGCGTCCAGTGATCAAGTACTGAAAATACGCGTCATAGCTGTCATAGCCCAGCTCCCGCATGCGTGTACTCAAACTGGTCAACAAAAAGGATTTACGATTTTCCGCCAGGCCGATACCGGTGCGCTTTTCCAGCAACTCGATCCACATCGCCAGTTGTACCCGATCCATTGGCGCCGGCGCATGATAACGCCATAACGTTTTATCGGAATGTTGATCCTCTGCCGCCATCAAGGCTGAAACCCCAGCTTAGGCCGGTGGCAAACGGAAACCGGCAACAGAATGGCGTAGTTCATTCGCCAGTTCAGCCAGATTACCAATGGACGCTGCCGTTTCATTGGTACCCGCCGACGTCTGGGTCGTAATTTCTTGAATCACGTTCATGGTGTCAGAAATACTGGTGGCGGCACCTGCCTGTTGGCGTGCCGACTCGGAAATATTCGAAATCAGATCGGCAAGATGTTTGGACACGGTTTCAATCGCTTCCAGAGCACCACCGGCATCCTGTGCCAGACGCGCACCGGATACCACTTCGGAGGTGCTTTGTTCCATCGAAGCCACCGCTTCTTTGGTATCGGATTGAATCGCCTTGACCAGGGTTTCGATTTGTCGTGTGGCATCGGCTGAACGTTCTGCGAGTCGCTGCACTTCATCCGCCACCACTGCAAAACCGCGACCGGCGTCACCGGCCATCGCCGCCTGAATAGCGGCGTTCAAGGCCAGAATATTCGTTTGCTCAGCAATGTCGTTAATCAATTCAACGATGTCGCCAATTTCCTGTGACGATTCACCCAGACGTTTGATACGTTTGGAGGTTTCCTGAATCTGCCCACGAATGGTATCCATACCATGAATATTGCGCTGCACCGCTTCTGAACCCTGGCTGGCAATCTGCACTGAACGACTAGCTTCCTCCGCCAGTTCTGCCGCGTTATTGGAAACCTCTTCGATAGAAACGGCCATTTGATTAATCGCAGTACTGGCCGCCATAATTTGCTGCGCCTGGTGATCACTGGCTTCAGCAAGATGCATGGCCGTCGCCTGGGACTGCTGTGACGCCGAGGAAACCTGCTGAGTGGTTTCATTAATGGCCGAAACCAGCTTACGCAGAGCATCAATAGCGTAGTTGATAGAATCGGCAATCGCGCCGGTAATATCTTCGGTCACCGAGGCCTGCACCGTCAGATCGCCATCCGCCAGATCGCCCATTTCATCCAGCAAGCGTAGAATCGCTTCCTGGTTGTTGGTATTGGTTTCTTCCATCTGTTGGCTTTGCTCGGCAATCTCAGACAAACGACGGCGTGAATCTTTACGATACAGCCAGGCCAGAGCAATAATGATCAGCACAATAGCCGCCGCCAACGCGTTAACCCAGACCGACAACATGCGTTTGCTGATCTGGGTCTGATAGGCGTCCTGCAATTCCTGAATTTTTTCCGGCAACTGCTCACTCATGCTGAGAATGCCTTCAGCGGCACCGGAAACCTGGAACATTTCCGGTGAGCGTTCCAGAATTCCCCCCACCTGGCTGCGGATTGAACGAAACAGCTTCTGTACCTTGATCAGTTTAGCGCGGGTACTAGGTTCCTTAATGCGGTGGATTCTCATATTCCGATTGCCGCGCAGCATGTCTTCAATAACCCGGCCAAACAGTGCCGCATCACGGCCAAAGCGATCGGCAGCGGTAACCGCTTCCGCACCGCCCGACAGCACCCGGTTAACATTGCCGGAAATACGCTGGGTCAACATCAACTGGCGGGTAGCAATATAAACCTGTTCCGGACTCGCACCTTTATCAACCATGTCGCTCACGACTTCATCGGACAGGGCTAACAGGGTTGGAATCTGTTCATTAATTTTCTGGATGTGCTCGCGCATGGTAGACACCACTTCGCGCCGCTGCAGAATGGTTTTTACGTCTTTCTGATATTTGGCCCAGAAATTCTGCAATTCCTGCATGGTTCCAGCCAGTTTTTCCGGCGTGCGACCCGCTTCCCAGTTCAGCAGTTCATCAAAACGACTACTGCGCTGCTGCAATAATGAAAAAGCGCCGAGTTCACCTTGGGCTGCCTGGTTGGCCAATTTGGCAATTTCCTGCGCCAACACCTTTTGATCTCCGATGCGGCTGATGTATTCACGATCCGCCGTTTCCTGGTTGGAAACCTTGTAGATGACGATACTCAGCGCAACGATGGCTGCAATCAGCAGAATGACAAAATACGCCATCATCCTGACTACCGGAACGCCCCCTACCCGGCCAATATTCTGTTTCATGACTTCTCTCCTGCCATTGAGTGCTCCTGTTTGAATTTAGAACTCAGCGGTTCTTTGTTCTAACCTGAGTCGGAACCTTACAATAATTGCCCCCCTAAAAAACGGGGCACATTCCCTAAGTAAAATAATTCAACCTGTTTGACTATTGCCGAGGATCAAACTTCTGCGGCAACATTAATAAATTCAGGCATATCCGCCAAACGTTGGCTATTGAAAATACCCCAGTGTTGATCGCCCTGCTGGTATCCGCCATCGAGCAAGTACTGCAAACGTTCCGGCGCCGGTGGTAGATCCGCTGTTTTTTCTTCTGCGAAAAAGTGCCTTAAGCCAAGGACTTCAGTAACCAGCAGGCCGCTAACAAGATCGCCCCGGCGCATAACCAAAACACGACTTTTACGATTCAAGCGCGCAGGTTCCTGGTTTACAAAACCCAGTAAATCAATAATCGGTACCAGTGTGCCACGAATATTGGCGACACCTTTCATCCAGTTAAGCGTGCCAGGAATTCGCGTCAAAGGCGGATATGGCAGGATTTCTGCTATCTCACTAGTGGCAACGACTAGCGAGATATCCTGTAACAGAAAACCAATTCCTGTCTCGGTATGCCTGATCGCAAGCTGTTGCGGCAAACCCAGTGCTTTTTGGCGACTACGCGATTCAATATCACGTAGCAGTGCAAAAACCTCGGTGCCTGAATTAGCCATTTATTTTTTACCCTGCCAGCACCTTACTGATTTTCAGCATTAAATCATCTTCCATCACCGGTTTAGTAATGTAATCTTTTGCCCCCTGACGCAGACCCCAGACACGGTCGGTTTCCTGATCCTTGGTGGTCACAATAATAACCGGTATGGTTTGTGTCGCTGGATCCCGATTAATCGCCCGCGTGGCCTGAAAACCGTTCATACCCGGCATCACTACATCCATTAAAATAATATCCGGCATAGAATCTTTTGCTCGCGCAATACCGGCTTCTGCATTATCGACAGAATCCACTTCATGAGCATGTTTTTCGAGCATGGTTTTAAGTGCATGAACTTCAGTTGGTGAATCATCAACAATCAAAATACGCGCCATTACGCCTCCTTCAAGCCTTGCCAGTGACACTGGCAGGCAACGTTACTCACTTTATAATTACTGTAACTGAAAACTGATTACCGGTTTATTCAAGGACAAGATCCTTGATTGCATTCAGCAATTCTTCCTTGGTGAAGGGCTTGGTCAGATACTGTTCTGAACCTACGATTCGGCCCCGCGCCCGGTCGAACAAGCCATCCTTGCTGGATAGCATTACCACCGGTGTCTTCCTGAAACGTTTATTATTTTTAATCAATGCTGTGGTCTGATAACCATCGAGACGCGGCATCATGATGTCGATAAAAATAATGTCTGGCTGGTTATCCGCGATTTTGGATAAAGCTTCAAAACCATCGGACGCCGTTACGACATCACAACCTACTTTTTTCAACAGCGTTTCAGCGGTACGGCGAATAGTCTTACTATCATCAATCACCATCACTTTTAAGCCCTGATATGTATCTTCCATTTGCTTCTCTGCTAGCACTGCCGCCACCCGTTTTTTACTTTGCAAGTCTCTGCATTGAACCCTGCTACTTTATCCCTGTGGACAAACTTGCTTCCTACAGGATATTTAACATAGTTTTGAAAAACAATCCATAAGCATCTATATTCACTATTTATTTCTACTAACCACCCAGCTTGAACATCTGTCTAATTTGTGCTCAATGTAACCTGGACATTTACCCCTGCGGAATTCTCTGGCATAGTCGTAATATCTGCATAAGACAAAATACGGCTTGGTGGAACCCTGTTAATACCAGCCGTCTTGTGCTTACCCTTAATCATGGTCAAATTTAGACATCAAACATGAGCATTGAACACTTCCACGCCGTTCCCCATCTAACCACTGCTCTGTCCGGACCGCTGCGTGATATCGAAACCTATCTGCTGGAGCAGCAAGCTGAAATCGAAACCTGGTTCCGACAACAGTGGCTGAAAACACCTGCGCCATTTTATGCTTCGGTTGATCTGCGCAATGCCGGCTTTAAACTCGCGCCGGTGGATACCAATCTGTTTCCTGCTGGCTTCAACAACCTCAACCCCGCATTCATGACCCTGAGCATCCAGGCCGTGCAATCGGTGCTGGAACGGATCTGTCCCAAAGCGGTGCGCATTCTGATCATTCCCGAGAACCACACCCGCAACCAATATTACCTGGAAAGTCTCGCCACCCTGCAGGAAATCATTACAAAAGCTGGGTTTGAAATACGTATCGGTTCCCTTTTGCCTGAACTTGAGAAAAAACTGACTATCGACCTCCCTTCCGGTCGGCAGTTACTGCTGGAACCCATCCAGCGGCAGGGCAACAAGGTGAAAATCGATGATTATGAACCCTGCCTGGTGCTGCTTAACAACGATCTCTCATCAGGCCGACCTGAAATCCTGGAAAACCTGGAACAGATGATCCTGCCACCGCTGGATCTGGGTTGGAGTAACCGCCTGAAATCCGATCATTTCACTGAATATCATCGCGCCACAAAAGAATTTTCTGCCTTGACCGGTATCGATCCCTGGCTGATTACCCCGCTGTTCTGCAACTGTGGCAAACTCGACTTCATGAAACGCGAGGGCGAAGACTGTCTGGCCCAGAACGTCGATCGTATGTTGCTAGAAATCCAGAAAAAATACGACGAATATCACATCGACAAGCCCCCCTTCGTCATCGTCAAGGCCGATGCAGGCACCTACGGTATGGGCATCATGACCATCCATAGCGGTGCTGAGGTTAGAGAACTCAATCGCAAACAGCGTACCCGTATGGCCAAGAGCAAGGGTGGGCAGATGGTCACCGAAGTCATGATCCAGGAAGGCGTCTACACCTTCGAAACCTGGGGTGACCAACAGTCGGTGGCCGAACCGGTGGTATATATGGTGGACCATTTTGTAGTCGGCGGTTTTTACCGGGTACATACGGGACGCGGCGCAAATGAAAATCTCAACGCACCGGGCATGCACTTTGAGCCGCTGGCTTTTGCCGAAACCTGCAACAACCCGGACAACCGCAAGTCACCCGATGCGGATCCCAACCGTTTTTACGCCTACGGCGTTATTGCTCGCCTGGCACTGCTAGCGGCAGCGCGTGAACATACGCCACCCAACTGGAAAAACCCTGCCGACATTCATTTGGTGTAAAATAAAACCTTTATTTTGCAAGGATTGTTATCAGGCTGATAGTCTCCCTCCATTCGGATATGCTTTTATTACTTAAGGTTTAGCCCCATTGAGCATTAAACTCGGCGTCATCATGGACCCCATCGGCTCCATTAACCTGAAAAAAGACAGCTCCCTGGCCATGCTGCTGGAGGCCCAACAGCGCGGCTGGGAACTCTACTACATGCAAGCATCCGATCTGTCTCTGCTGCAAAACCGCACCTGGGCCAGCATGCAGAAGCTAAACCTGGCTGCTGATCCCGAAAACGCCGGTACTGACTGGTATGAACTGGCTGCGGCGGAAAACCGGCCCCTGGCGGAGCTGAATGTGGTTTTGATGCGCAAGGATCCGCCCTTTGATATGGATTATATTTTCACCACCTACCTGCTGGAGCTGGCTGAAACCGAGGGCTTGCTGGTGGTCAACCGCGCCCAGAGTCTGCGCGATGCCAATGAAAAACTGTTTACTGCTTACTTTCCTCAGTGCTGCGCACCGACGCTGGTATCCTCCCAGGCGCAGCCATTACGAGATTTTCTGGCCGAACACGGCGACATCATTCTCAAGCCGCTGGACGGTATGGGCGGTGCCTCCATTTTTCGTCTACAACAGGACAGCCCCAATATCGGCGTGATCATCGAAACCATGACCCATCACGGCCGCCGCCTGAGCATGGCGCAAAAATTCTTGCCACAGATATCGGCGGGCGATAAACGTATTTTGCTAATCGATGGTGAACCCGTGCCTTATGCCCTGGCGCGCATACCTCAAGGCGGTGAAACTCGCGCCAATCTCGCCGCCGGCGGCCTGGGCAAGGGTGTCGAACTCAGCGAACGTGATCGCTGGATCTGCGCCCAGGTCGCACCGCTGCTGAAAGAGAAGGGTCTAATTTTCGTCGGCCTGGACGTGATCGGCGACTACCTGACCGAGATTAACGTAACCAGCCCCACCTGTATCCGCGAACTGGACCATCTTTACCAGCTCAACATCAGCGCCACCCTGATGGACTGCATCGAACAAAAACTGCCAACCCATTAAGCCCCAAATACTATGCATTTAGCTCACCATTTACGTTTATTTACTCTCCTTTCTCTGCTGTTATTGATTTCCGGCTGCCAGCAGGCTCCGCGCGAATACAAACAAACACTATTGGTCTTCGGCACCCTGGTCAATATTACTCTGCGCGACATTGATCCGAAGCTAGCGCAGAAGAGCATTGATCACATCCGCAAAGATCTGAATTTCATGCACGTAGCCTGGCATGCCTGGAAACCGGGGCCGATGGGACGCACCAACACCCTGCTTGCCACCGGTGGCTGGTTTTCTGCTGATCCTTCGGTAGTGCCACTGATAAAAAAAGGCATTGAACTATCCCGCATCAGCAACAACCTGTTCAATCCTGCCATCGGCAAGCTCATCGCGCTTTGGGGTTATCACCAGGATGAAGCTCCCAAAGGCCCGCCACCGCCCAAAAAAGACATCGAAAAACTTCTTACCCAACATCCACGTATGTCGGATATCGAAATCGATGGCCTGCGCATGCGCAGTCGCAATCCAGCCGTACAACTGGACTTCGGCGGCATGGCCAAGGGCTTCGCCATCGACCAAATCATTAATTACTTACGCAGCCAGGGCGTGCACGATGCCATTATTAATGCTGGCGGCGATCTCAAGGTGATCGGCAGCCACGGTGATCGACCCTGGCGCATTGGTATCCGTCATCCGCGCAAGAAGGGCGAAGTACTGGCGGCGCTGGATGTCAGTGATGGCGAAAGTGTATTCACCTCTGGCGATTACGAACGTTACTATGATTACAAGGGACGGCGTTATGACCATATTATCGATCCTCGCACCGGCTACCCGACTGATCAAAGCACCTCGGTTACCGTGATTCTTGGCGATGCCGCCACCGCTGACGCCGCAGCCACCGCCCTGTTCGTTGCTGGCCCGAGCGGCTGGCAAACCATCGCCCGCAAAATGCATCTGCGCTACGTTATGCTGGTAGATAAAAAAGGTGAGATCTTCATGACCCCGGCAATGGCCAAACGCATTGAACTGACGGATATGAATTACAAACCCATCATTATCCAACCCTGATGACACGCGCCGATATCGTTCTGTTACTGATTGCCATTCTTGCCCTGCCTTTCGTCTATCTGCATTACTGGCAAGCCACTACCGCTGGCACCACCGTGCGCATCATGCGCGGCGAAACCCTGGTCAAAGAACTGGCTTTAGACAAAGATCAGGAAATCGATGTCAACGGACCGTTGGGAACCAGTCGTTTACAGATTAAACATGGAAAAATCCGTTTTATCTCCTCGCCCTGCACCGGCAAGGTCTGCATCCACAAAGGCTGGCTCAGTCAAAGCGGCGACTTCAACGCTTGTCTGCCGAACAGAATCAGCATCGAGATCATGGGGCAGGGGGAATATGACAGTATGAATTATTAATGAAAATCACCCTAAAAAGTACTCATGAAGA
>VAPK010887521.1_pt1 | contig 10891 bp, 1 predicted proteins | sample 3395031 | NCBI WGS metagenome assembly VAPK01 (sample SAMN08290443, study PRJNA428436) | hydrothermal vent metagenome | isolation source: Deep-sea hydrothermal vent chimney 1 | place: Pacific Ocean: Juan De Fuca Ridge
AATAGATGGCATTTATAAGTTCTTACTTCGCGTAAGAGCAGATAACCATAAAGATGTTGATATCTACATCTCCGTATCGGTTACTCAATCCGGTATTGGTAGTGTCGAATTTAAAGTGGCCGATATTTATACCGCAACCAAAGACATAAATGGAAAAGTGATTGAAGGTTTAGCAGGTGCATCTATTCGCATTCGAAACGAACAAGTGATCAGTGTGACGCAAACGGTCATAACAGATGCCACCGGTGGAGTACTCATCAGTGATTTACCAGCAGGGAGTTATACTTATCGAGCCTCTGCATCAAATCATTTAGATGTGAATGGCCGTTTCTTAATTAAACCAGACGTTCTCACAACAGAAGGCATCTTCCTTAATTATGATTTGGTCACAGTTGAATGGTCGGTGAATGAAACCACCATTACCGATGAATACAAAATCACTTTAAAAGCGACTTTTGAAACTGATGTTCCTACAGCTGTTGTCATAATGGATCCACCAAGTATTAGCTTGCCGCAACTCGCAGCAGGTGATGTGTTCTTTGGTGAAGTCACTTTAACCAATCATGGTTTAATTCGTGCAGATGATGTCGTGCTTGATTTTGCCAGGTCAGATAGCTACGTGAAATACGATGTACAAGCCGACTTAATCCCCACAAGTTTAGAAGCCGGTGAAGTGGTAACCATTCCTTACCGCATAACCGCATTAAAAGATTTCACCAATGCAGGTACTGGCACCGCAACCGGTGGTGGCTGTTTCTCTTACACAAGTTGTAAGAACTGTACATATAAGAGCATATGTGCCAACGGCGCAATTGTTGATGGTTCAAGCAGCACTTGTTTCACCCATTACAGTGGCACTTGTGATGGTGTACCCACCTTTGGGTCAGGTGGTACGAGTAGTTCAAGGGCTATATATGGTCGTAGTGGTGTTAGCTATAGCCAAAGTTATGAAAATAACATTACCGGCTTAGCGGCATGTCGTCCAATTCCGGGAACAAAACGTTGTGAAAATGAATAAAGATTAAATTAAGTTCCCCTCCTTCAGGGAGGGGGCGACGACTGCAAGGACGCAGGAGGTAGAGCAATGCATGGAGCAATTGCCGAGGGGGAGGGGATAATCTTTCTCCCAAACAACAAACTAGATGTGAATATGACTATGAAACAACAAACGACAATGAAGATTAAAAACAAACTGCTCAGTTTAATGAGTTTGTTTACACTCGTTTGTGCTATGAATGTTGCCCACGCCATCCCCGGCATTACCGTCGAAGGCGTAAGAGCCGACTTCGCCACCGCGTTATACAACGAAACAGCGACAGATATGCGCGTTAAAGTCATGGGTGGTTTTGTTAAAGCAAAGCGTAGTTGGTATAACAACCGTTGGGTCTTTAACTACGCATGGGCAGACCTGAAATTTCAATACAAAAACAATAAATCAAACACATCAGGTCAGCCGGATGAAATACTTCAGCATTTATTGAAATTTGAGTTAGTTGACTCAAAGGCCGCAATATTAGTTTGGCGTTTTAGTGATCAACGTAGAACCATCACTAAAACTACAAATGGTTACCGATGGGAAAACAGAAGTGGTGATTTTAAAGACTACGATAACGATGGCAAGATTTTAAAATACGGCAATAAATATAATGTTTCTGTGAGTTTTACCCGCGACATCAATGGCCAAATTAAAGAAATAAAAGATCACTTAGGTAAAGTCATTATTACCTATGAGTTTGATGCAGAAGATAATGTCTCACGTATTTTTGACTACAGTGGTCGTGAAGTTATTTATACATACGATACCAAAGGTCAGCTAACGAATGTTAAAGATGTGATGGGTTATAACTGGATATATGCTTATACAGATTACACATCAAAAAATTACACAGGCCCTGGTAACTTATTTGTTATAGCAGGATTAATGAGTAGTAAAACTGATCCGGAAGGGCATATTACAAAATTTAACTACACACAGATTGGTGGTGGTACATTCTGTAGCCCAACAGGTAATGGTTACTGGAAACTCAACACCACAACGAACCAGGAAGAATATATCGGTGATTGTATTTATATCACCACACCTGTCTCTATTATTCTATCAAGCATTGACTACCCAGATGGCCGCTCACAAAAGTATACTTATACTTATTACGGTAGTTCAAAAACTTATAGCAAGGTTACACGTAATGCATCGAATCACTTAGTCGAAGAAACGATTGATTTAGAAGGTACTGTCACACGTCGTTTAGAAAACGGTAAAGAAGTGTATAGCTTAACCAAAGACGGAACCTCAGAAATCATTACTGATGGTCGTGATAATAAAACAAGAACGGATTTTGATCAATGGCGTAATCCCACAAAAGTCACCTATGCCGATGGCTCATTTAAAACATGGAAGTATGAACCCAAGTTTTCAAAAGTCATTGAAGAAGTGAATGAAAATGGGGTGATGACTAAGTATGAGTATGATGCTAACGGTAATGTAATAAAAATGACAGAAGCTGTGGGTTTTCCAGAACAGCGGGTGACTGAATATGCTTATGATGCATATGGGAATCGTACTTTATTAAGAAAAGTGGGGGATTCGGTTACTCAGACTGCTGAGACTAAGTGGACGTTTGATAGTTTCGGTAACGTGAAAACAAAAACCGATCCAGAGCAGAATGTAGTGACTTATGTTGCTTATGATGCTTTGGGTAATCTTATTGAGTTTAAAGATGGGCGGGGTAAAATCTGGAAGCAGGGTTTTGACTTTGCAGGTAATCAAACGAGAGAAACTAACCCATTAAACTACTCGTCACCTTCAACCTACGATAAAATAGGGAAAAAATTAACAACAATAAATTTTGAAAATAAAGAAAAAAAATACTCTTATGATACTAAGGGTCGGCTAATAACAATTACTGATGCTTTATTGTCAGTGTCCAAGATTAATTATGATGCTACTATCGGTAGTTTATCTTCCTTTACTGATGCTGAAAATAAAATCGTAACTTTTATATATGATAGTCAAGGTCGATTAGATAAAGTCATCGATGGAAATGATAATGTCTCACGCCAAACTTATTTAGCAGGTGTTGCACCAGAAAAGAAACGGTTATTAGCCTCAACAGTTTATCCGACTTACTATGTTGAATATAAATATGATACTAAATTTAATCGCACGCAAGAAATAACATATTTATCTGGAACGGAAAAACAAGTAATAGAGTATGGTTATGACAATGTAGGAAATATAACGTCAATCAAAGACGCCGAGCTAAAACTGACTCATTATGAGTATGATTATCTGAATCGTTTGAGTAAAACTATTTTTCCTGATCTTAAAACGAACACTTATTTTTATGATAATCGTAATAATGTATTAAGTGTTATAAATGAGAAGCTGGTTGAAATACGTTCGTATACATATGATCGTAAAAACAACTTAAAAAATGAAGTTTGGCCAACAGGTAAATTAACTGCGTCTACGTATGATGCTAATAATAACCTAATTCAAACTACAGATAATAAAGGTCAGATTACGATATATCGGTTTGATGATGCCGGTCGATTAAACCAAAGAACAAATTATATTGATGCCGCAGCAACATCGCCCGTTAAAACAATTAGCTTTAGTTATAATAAAAATAATGTATTAACAGGATATGATGATGGGATAACCTCGGCAATATATACTATTGATGCCCTGGGAAGAAAAACAGATGAAACCATAAATTTTGGTACGTTTAGCAAAACCATTAATACAACCTATTATAAAAATAGTACAAAGAAAACATTTACTGATCCATCTAATACTCTAAATTCTTATTACTATGATGCGGGTAATCGCTTAAGCCAAATAAACATTTTGGGTGAAGGTTCAATAGTTTATAACCAGTATAAATGGAATTCCCCCACAAAAATCACATATCCAGGCGGCCTAACTCGCACGCTGGATTATGACGCTTTATTGCGTGCTAAACATATTAATAATAGTGACTCTGCCAATAATAGTTTGATGGATTATGTTTATGATTATGACAAAGTCGGCAACATCAAAACGAAATCCACAGAGCATGGCAATTATGTTTATGGCTATGATGACCGTTATCGTTTAACCAGCGTAGATAACCCTGTTGTTCCAAGCATATCGAGTTTAGTTGATGAAGCGTATAGCTATGATGATGCCGGTAATCGTTTAACCGACTCAAGTACTACCGGTAACTGGGTATATAACATCACCAATCAATTAAAATCCTATTCGGATATTACAATTGATTATGACGATAACGGCAACACGATCAAAAAAACCAAGGCTGGTGTTATCACTTCGTTTGATTACAATACTGAAAACAGATTAGAAACGGTTAAAGATAACGTCGGTGCAACGGTTGCGTCTTATTATTATGATCCATTTGGTCGACGTTTATATAAAGAGGTGGCAGGCACACGCACTTACTTTATGTATGCAGCAGAAGGTTTAATTTCAGAACTAGATAGTGCAGGTGTTGTAACTCAAGCTTATGGTTATACACCACAAAGCACGTATGGTACTTCGCCTTTATATACCAAAACCTCAGCAGGGTATGCGTATTACCAGTTAGATCATTTAGGTACACCACAACAGATGGTGAATAAAACGGGTTCAGTTGTTTGGAAAGCGAAAGCATTGTCGTTTGGTGATACGACGGTCACCGTGAATACGGTGACGAATAATTTACGTTTTCCAGGGCAGTATTATGATGCTGAAACACAACAGCATTATAATTATTTTAGAGATTATGATCCTAATACTGGGCGTTATGTTCAGAGTGATCCAATTGGGTTGACAGGTGGCTTGAATACTTATGTATATGCAATTAATAACCCTGTTTTGTATAAAGATACTTTAGGATTACTTTATGCACCTCAATATTCTGGAAACTTTAAACCAAAACCTATACCCGGTCCATTTGGGCCACATTGTGGTTCAGGTGCAGGTGCAACATGGATTCCAGATGGTAGTGCGCAACGTACACAAGCATGTAAAAATCATGACAAATGCTGGGGTACTTGTGCTGATGGAGATCCCTATCATAAAGAAAAGTGCAATATTCAATTTTTAAATGATGGTGCGGGATTAGCTTATTTTGGCGCAGTCAATATGACAGATGCTGGTCAGGAAGCATATGATCAAGCCCAAAAAGAAGCTTGCGACGACGATGATTGTTGATGGTAATTTATAAATGAAATTTATTTATATAATTAATAGGATTATTTCGTTTCTTATTAGCTGTATTACACTGCTTGGAATGCTCTGGTTTGTAAGTGTAGTAGGAGTAGCAAGATACGATGCTATTTCTGCTTTTATGCTTTTATTAATTTCATTTTATCCAAGAAGTTTAATCTATGATAAATTTTTTATGATATTTGTACTGGTCTCAATTTTTGTGGGGGAGTACTTTATTTTATCGCACGGTATGAACCATTTTTACAGCAAAGGAATTGTGCCTTCATTCGATATAATCAAGTTCTTAATTTTGTTAATTGGCTTTGCCGAGGTAATAGGACAGCTAAAAAAGAATCAGAAATAGGTGTCAGAGACCAATTATTTCTAATATAGATTAAGAAGTAAAAGGATAGATAACAAAATACTAAGGAGAGAATGATGTCAAGGAAGCCAAGGTTTAATTTAGCAAATAATGTGGTCAGAACACGGTTTTCTCTAATTATAGGTTTTATAAATAAGCAGTAAAGGGTTTAAGAAATAAAATTTTAAGCTTTAGAAATAAATTGTTTTAAGTGATATTTATCACGGGGAAGAGAAGTGAATATTTTTAAGAAAGTAACAGCTAAATTTATCTCGCGAATGAGTGTGAACTTTTTGCGTGTTGGTTTGTTATTGCCTGTATTATTTGCCTCCTCTGTTTCCTTTGCCGCTGAATCTGTTTGCGCCGTTGTTAAAATCGAAATTCAACAAGAGTTAACCTTAGAGCGTCAAGCTTTTGATGCGCAGATGAAAATCAACAACAACCTTACCGGCATTACGTTAGAAGACGTAGGTGTTGATGTTTTATTTGAAGACGAGGCGGGTAATAGTGTTTTAGCTTCATCTGATCCAAATAACACGACGGCGAAATTCTTTATTCGTATTGATTCTATGACCAATATTCAAGCGGTGGATGGTACCGGAACCGTTGCACCACAAACGACGGCGGAAGTGCATTGGCTTATTATTCCAGCTCCTGGTGCCGGTGGTGATGTACCGACGGGTAAGTTATATAGCGTCGGTGCTGTATTGCATTATTTGCAAGGTGGTGAACAAAAAGATATTACCGTTGCACCGGATACCATTTATGTTAAACCTTTACCGTTACTTACACTGGATTACTTTTTAGAAAAAGATGTTTACGCTGATGATGCCTTTACACCAGAAGTTGAACCAGCTGTTCCATTTACATTAGGTGTTCGTATTGCCAACAACGGTTCTGCTACAGCATCGAGTGTTAAAATTGAATCTGCTCAACCGACCATTACAGAAAATGTGCAAGGTTTAAAAATCGGTTTTAATATTATTGGCAGTAGTGTTAATGATTCACCTGTCAACAATAGCTTACTGATTAACTTTGGTGATATCCCTGCAAAAGAGGCCACGGTAGGGCGTTGGGATATGGTGACGACGTTATCTGGACGCTTTACTGACTTTAGTGCCGATTTTACCCACGCCGATGAACTGGGTGGGCGTTTAACCTCGATTATTGATCCCAATGGCATTAATACCCATTTCTTAGTGCATAACGTTTTAGTTGATGTTGCCGGTCGTGATCTTATTAAAGACTTTTTGGCAAAAGACGGTGATGTGTATCGTGTTTATGAATCCAGTGGTGTTGATACGGTTGTAACTGATCAGTCTATTGGTTCTTTATTAACGGCGGTTAATTCCGGTGATGAAGTTAGTTTAACATTAACCACACCGATTACAGCAGGCTTTAGCTATGTCTCATTAAAAGATCCATTTAGTGGCACGAAAGTTATTAAACAAATGGTTCGTTCAGATGGTAAGACAATTCCATTAGAAAATGCCTGGTTACATAAAACCCGTAAAACTGTTCCTGCTGATGGCTGGGATTACTGGGTTAATTTCTTTGATGCTAATAGCACCGGTACTTACTCTGTATTAATGGGCGTACCTGATTTAGGCCCAGTACCACCTGAATTTACGCCTATAGGCACAGTTACTACTTATGAAACTGCAACAGTGACTTTCCCTGTGAGTGCGATTGATCCTAATGGTGATGCAGTAACTTTAACCTCTGGTACTTTACCTGCAAATGCAACTTTCACGAGTGATACCAGTGGCAGTGGTACCTTTACCTGGACACCTGCTGTTGGCCAGGCAGGTAACCATGTTATTACATTCACAGCTTCTGATGGTACATTAACTAAACAAACATCGGTCACGATTAAAGTAAATCCAGTATGGGATACCGATGGTGATGGTATGGACGATGCCTGGGAAATTGCGAACTTTGGTGATTTGAGTCGTGATGGAAGCGGTGACTTAGACGGTGATGGTATTTCAGATTTAAATGAGTACCTAAATCAAACGGATCCAAATCTTGATCCACCTTTAGTGCCTACAAACCTGGTGGCGTTACCGGGTAATGCAGAGAACACCTTGAACTGGGATACGGTTACTGGTGTTGATTCTTACAATGTTTACTGGAGTTTAACTTCAGATGTTAGCCCAACTACGGGAACATTGGTTAATGCACCAACATCACCGTTTGTTCACGCGGGTTTGAATAATGATGTTACATATTATTATGTGATTACGTCAGTGGGTGCAGGTGGTGAGTCGGCGGGTTCTAATGTTGTTTCAGTGACAACAGGTGTCCGTGACTGGACGGCACCTATTAGTTTACAAAGTAATTCTGCTTCTACCTTTACGCCGCTTAATGCACAAATTGCGATGTCTGCTAACGGTGAAGCGATTGCGGTATGGCAACAAACTGATAACGGTTTAAATTCTATCTGGTCTAGTCGGTATGTTTCATTAACAGGTTGGACGACTCCTGCTTTAATTAGTGACGCGACTGTTGATAGTACGGCTGTTCAAATTGCAATGGATGCGGATGGCAATGCCCTTGCAGTATGGCAACAGGTTAATGTGGCACAAACCGATATTATGGCAACACGTTTTGATGTGCTGACTAACACTTGGTCAACCGCTGCAGCAATTGAAACCGATGACACTGTGGCAGCATTAAACCCTCAAATCGTTATTTCAAAAGCGGGTACGAATGCAGGCAATGCACTTGTTGTTTGGCAACAAGGTGCGACTATTATGTCGAATAGCTATGTTGCACAAGCGTGGCAAACCGCTGCTGTTGTTTCTACTGAAGCAGTGACTGATCTTTCTCAGCTTACTTTAAGCATGAATGAAAATGGTGATGCCTTTGCAGCCTGGGTGAGCACATCTGACCAAATAAATTATGATTTACGCGTTAATGCATTTAGTAATAACACATGGGCAACAACTGTTGTTACTTTAGCGACAGGTTTAGATAATTGGTTACAACCTGCGGTAGATATTAATGCTTCTGGTAATGCGGTCATGGCATGGCCAGCGTTTGATGGAACACGCCACGTGATGATGGCGAGTCAATATGATGTCAGCACAGGTTGGGGCGTAGCACAGGCGATTGAAACTAATCTGGGTGAAGCGAAATCTGCACAAGTGGCAATGGATGCAAATGGCAACGCTTTTGTTGCGTGGGCACAAAATGGATCGCCTTATAGTATTTATGTAAACCGTTTAGATGCAAACCTTGGCTTTGCTGCAAGCGCTACTTTAATAGAAACACGCGAACGCGGTGATGCTTCAGTTCCACAACTTGTTATTGATAACCGTGGTAACGCCATTGTCAGTTGGCAACACAGTGATGGTGTACAACAAAATATTCTTGCTGCTGTGTATAACAATGCCGATAGCACCTGGGGTGCTGAACGCATTATAGAAACAACCAATAGCGGTGATGCGATTTTACCTGCGATGGCGGTGAGTGATTCGGGTAATGTGATTGTTGCATGGCAACAAAATAACAATGGTGAATTAACTATAGCGGCTAACCACTTTGCAGTGGGTAACAATGGTCTTCCAAATATTAATCCAATCGCTGTTGCGGGCGTTGATCAAACTGTTAATGAGCAAACGGCTGTTACTTTAGATGGCAGTGCGTCATTCGATCAGGATGGCAGTGGTTTAATTAGTACCTATAGCTGGACACAAACATCTGGTACAGCAGTGACCTTAACAGGTGCAACTACAGCAACCCCAGGCTTTACTGCGCCTACTTTAATTGCTTCTGAAACCTTAACCTTTGAATTAACCGTTACTGATGACATGAGTGCGACTTCAACGTCTACTGTAAACATTACAGTGAACCCGGTTAATGCTGTACCAACAGCCAATGCCGGTGTTGAGCAAAATGTAAATGAGCAAACGGTTGTTACCTTAACCGGTTCTGGAACAGATACCGACGGCACGATTGATACTTACAGCTGGACTCAACTCAGCGGCACAACAGTAACATTGGCAACTGCCAACACAACAACGGCTACCTTTGATGCACCAACTGTAACAGTCCAACAAGGTGTACAAACCTTAGTGTTTGAACTGACTGTGACTGATAACGAAGGTGCAACTGCGACATCACAAGTGAACGTATTGGTTAGCCCGGTTAATGCAGAACCCGTTGCCAATGCCGGTGTTGATCAAAGTGTAGATGAACAAACTGCGGTTAGTTTAGTGGGTAGTGGTTCTGATACTGATGGCGTGATTTCAACTTACGCATGGACTCAAGTGAGTGGCTTGCCGGTTACCTTAACAGGTGAGACTACGACAAATGCTTCATTTACGTCGCCTGTTGTACTGGTTCAGGATGGTGCTCAAACAATCGTGTTACGTTTAACAGTTACCGATAACGAAGGCGCAAGCTTTAGTGATGATATTTCGGTTGTTGTTAATGCCGTGAATGCATTACCAACTGCCGATGCCGGTTTACCACAATCGGTTGATGAGCAAACAACGGTCGCCTTCTCGGCAACAACGGCTGACTTGGACGGTTCAATTGTTAGTTACCAGTGGGCTCAAACTACCGGTAATCCTGTCACTATTATTAACGCGAATACTGTAGCAGCCAGCTTTGTTGCGCCAACGGTATTAGCTCAGGATGGTGCACAAACCTTTAGCTTTACCTTAACGGTAACGGATAACGAAGGTGCGGTTGTGACAAGTGCACCGGTTACGATTACGGTTAATCCGGTGAATGCATTACCGACTGCTGATGCCGGTTTACCGCAATCGGTTGATGAGCAAACAACGGTCACTTTCTCAGCAACAACGGCTGACTTAGATGGTTCAATTGTTAGTTACCAGTGGGCTCAAACTGCTGGTAATCTTGTCACCATTATTAATGCGAATACTGTTGCAGCCAGTTTTGTTGCGCCAACGGTATTAGTGCAAGAAGGTGCACAAACCTTTAGCTTTACCTTAACCGTAACGGATAACGAAGGTGCAGTTGTCACAAGTGCACCGGTTACGATTACGGTTAATCCAGTGAATGCCTTACCGACTGCCGATGCCGGTTTACCGCAATCGGTTGATGAACAAACAACAGTAGCCTTCTCGGCAACAACGGCTGACTTAGATGGTTCAATTGTTAATTATCTATGGGCTCAAACTGCCGGTAATCCCGTCACCATTATTAATGCGAATACTGTTGCAGCCAGTTTTGTTGCACCTATTGTGTTAGTTCAGGATGGTGCACAAACCTTTAGCTTTACCTTAACGGTGACTGATAACGAAGGTGCGGTTGTAACAAGTGCACCGGTTACGATTACGGTTAATCCAGTGAATGCATTACCA
>VAPK011005564.1_pt1 | contig 10891 bp, 10 predicted proteins | sample 3395031 | NCBI WGS metagenome assembly VAPK01 (sample SAMN08290443, study PRJNA428436) | hydrothermal vent metagenome | isolation source: Deep-sea hydrothermal vent chimney 1 | place: Pacific Ocean: Juan De Fuca Ridge
ATCAGATACTCTTTTCGAGCATATCGGTCACCTTTTTGGTGAATATGGGAGCGTCGTCGATTTTCATCCCTTCGTTCAATTTGGCGAGATCGAGCAGAATGTGAGAGACATCGTCAAGCTTCGCGTAGGCTTTTTCCTCTACGATTTTCCTGAAAATCTCGTGATGAGGATTGATCTCGAGTATCGGTTTGACAGGGGGAAGATCGGTCTGGCCCATCTGTTTGAGCATCTCCTGCATCGCGAAATCGGGATCGTTCTTGTCATAAACTAGGCAGGCGGGTGAACTTTTGAGCCTACTTGTTAATTTGACCTCTTTGACCTCCTCTTTGAGGATCTCTTTCATCTTCACAAGAATTTCCGCAAACTTCTCCTTCAGTTTCTCATCCTCTTTCTCCTCTTCCGGAGATTTCGTGGAGACGGAGACAAGCGGTATCTCTTTGTAGCTTCCGATCTGGGGGATGACGATGGCGTCGATTTCATCGTCCATCAGCAAAACTTCGATTTCCTTAGCATTGTATCCTTCCAACAGGGGTGATGCTTTCATCAGATTGGCATCCTCGCCGATGAGGTAGTATATCTCTTTCTGATCCTTCTGCATTCGCTCTTTGTACGTCTCCAGAGAGATCGGTGTATCGCTTTTGGTCGATTTGAAAAGAAGGAGGTCGATCAACAGATCCCTATGTTCGTATTCGCTCATCAACCCCTCTTTCAAGACTTTCCCGAACACTTCGTAGAATTTGAGATACTTCTCGAAATCTCTCTCTTTCAACTTTTTGAGTTCACCCAGAATCTTTTTAACAGACGCCTTTTTCACTTTTGAGAGGATAACGTTTTGTTGCAGAAGTTCACGGCTGATATTCAGCGGCAGATCTTCCACGTCGATGATGCCTCTGACAAATCGCAGATAGGTAGGAAGTAGTTCCTTGTCGTCGTCGGTGATGAAGACACGCTTGACATAGAGTTTCACTCCCGACTGGTAATCGACCCTGAAAAGATCCAGTGGCGCTTTTTGGGGGATATAGAAGAGAGTTGTATAGGTAAGTGTTCCTTCCGCTTGTGTATGGATGTAGAGAAGTGGATCCTCGTTGTCGTGCGAAATCTGTTTATAGAAATCTTTGTACTCCTCTTCGCTGATTTCGCTCTTGTTGACACGCCAGAGAGCGGAAGCTTTGTTGATCTGCTCGGATTTATGCTCTCTTTTTTCTCCACTCTCTTCATCGTATTCCAGAAAAATCGGAAAAGGAATGTGGTCGGAATATTTGTGAACGATCGCCTTGATACGGTAGGGTTCGAGAAACTCCCTCTCCTCCTCTCTAAGATGGAGTATGATCTCCGTTCCCCAATCCTCTTTTTTCGTCTCCTTGATTTCGTACTCGCCGCTGGCATCACTGCTCCAGATATGGGCTGTTTTCGCGCCGGCCTTTTTCGTAACGACTTCGATTTTTTCGGCCACCATAAAGGCGGAGTAAAAACCGACTCCAAATTGCCCGATCAGTGAAGAGTCTTTCTTCGCGTCACCACTGAGCTTCGTCAGAAAAGATTTGGTTCCGCTGCGGGCGATGGTTCCGAGATTTTTGATCAGATCGTCTTTGCTCATACCGATACCGTTGTCGATCACCTTCAGGATGTTTTTTTCCTTTTCGATGACTATCGTGATTTTCGGATCGTATTGCAAAGATTTGTATTTGTCATTGGTGAGAGTGAGATATTTGAGTTTGTCGAGTGCATCCGATGCGTTCGAAATCAATTCGCGCAGGAAGATCTCTTTGTGGGAATAGAGTGAGTGGATCATCAAATCGAGAAGTTGGGTTACTTCTGTCTGAAATGTATATTTGGACATTGTCATCCTCCTGAAGTTTTTTTGAAATTGTATCACAAATTCATTAAGTAAAACTTAAGGGTTGATAGAAAGTTGTGAGAGTTCTTTAGTCAGTGTCTCTTGCATTTTTTGATGGAGCTTTTTGAACCACTCCGGGTCGTCCTTGGGATCGATCGCATCGAGGTAGACAACCACTACACGGCCGTGGTGTGCGGTAAATTTTTTGGAGTCGAGGATATAACGCGTATTGACGATGACGATCGGCTGTACCTTCAAATCGAGTTTTTCCGCAAGAAGTTTCGCCCCCGCTTTGAAGGGGAGGATCTTTCGGCCGTCGCCTCTGGTTCCTTCCGGAAACATTGCGATCACCCTCCCCTCCGTCAGTCTTGCTTTGGCTTGTTTGAAGAGGGAAACGAGAGACTTTCGATCTTCTCTGTCGATTGTGATCATTTTGGGCAGGCTCATTATCTGACCGTAGAAAGGGATATCGCGAATCTCTCTTTTTGCCACCCACGATAGGTTTCTAGGGTAGATACCATCGACGACCGTGATATCAAGCAGGCTTTGATGGTTCATCACCACCAGTCCCGCTTCCAAATCGGGTTTTCCTTTGACGATGAGATCGTATCCGAGCAAAAACCGCTGGATTTTAGACCAAATGCGTCTGAATTGCCAGTTGTGGCGATTGAAGAGTTTCATCAAAACGATCAGGATGAAGACGGTGACGACAAGCTCTACAAAAGCGAAGAGCGCACCACCCCTTTCCAGCAGTTTTTTCATTGGGCTTTGATCCATCCGATCTTCTTGTTGGGTAGCATCACTTTGATATATCCACTCTTTTTCAATAGCAGATCTGCCTGGACCGTTTGGGGTGTGGTATAGAAAATCGTCGAATTTTCCGTAGGCAAGATCTTGATTTTGGTACCGGCGGGAAGTACGATCTTTTTGATACGTGCTTCACCATAGAGAAGGTAGATCGCGGCAAGCAGAGAGAAAAAGAGCAGATACCATTTCCGATAGAATAGGAAAAGAATCAACAAGAAAGTGGCGAAGCCCAAAATCGCATATTGTTTGTATTTTTGCAAACGGCTTTTTTGTGGATTAAGATCGGTCTGGGTGCTGATTTTGGAATCTTTGAGGATTATGTCGAAAGAGACGTTACGATACTTTTTGGCAGGGAGTTTAAAATAACTGAATTTTATCTTTTTGATCGTATTGGGCAAAATCGCGAAATAGTAGATATATTGTCGTTGACCATCCTGTTTGATCTGATCGATACCCTCTCTTATGGCGAACGGTAGATGAAAATCTTCGAGGTTCCCGCCGGTGGCGTTGATTTCCAGTACGACGATATTGTTCTTTTCGTCATATTTCTTCTGGTTGTGGGAAAGCAACGAAAAATCGTGGCAGATGATGCGAGAAAAATGAGTACTGTCGGGAAGTGCGATCATCTCGACCTTCGGAGGTTTTATCCGTTCGGTATATCTTCTGCCTTTTGACGTGACGACTTCCACTTCGATGGAAGGAAGCTTGGCTCTCTTTTGCAGAGGCTTGTAGATGAAACGATTTCGATACTCACCCTCTCCAATCTTTTTCCAGGGTGAGTTTGGATTGAGTATCTTGATTTCCTGACCACCAACAAAGTGCGTGGAAATGGAGCGGATTCCAGAATCGGCTATGAGTGCACGAACTTCGATGGGTTGGTGAGCATGGACATAGAGCATGGAAGGAGGTGTCGGATAGGAGAGAAAGATAGATTTGGAATCTACCGGCTCGGTTTCGGGCTCCTCTTCGAATCCATCCTTATCGGGCGAATCGAAAATCGTACCGTTTTCCGGCCGCTCCATCGCTTCGGAAGGAAGTGTTTTCGATGGCACTGTGTGAGCCGATTCACCCTTTTCCGCTTTTTTGAAAAGGTCTGCGAAAAAACCGCCTTGAACAGACGAGACACTTCCAAGCAGGAGCAGAAGAAACAAGATGGTGAACTTTTTCACCGAAGCAACCCCTGAATCATCCTCATCCCATCATCGGATCCCAAAAGTGGCTCCATCGCCCGTTCGGGATGAGGCATCAAACCGAAGACATTTCTCTTTCTGTTGCAAATACCGGCGATCGCTGCGACCGAACCGTTTGGATTGCTCGTCTCACCCCGAGAATCGCAATAGCTCAAGAGAATCTGATCATGATCGCGAAGCGTTTGCAAACCCGCATCGTCTATGTAATAATTGCCTTCACCATGGGCGATCGGAACGTTGAGAACGTCTCCCTTTTGAAAATTTTGTAAAAAAGCGTTCTCGACATTTTCCACCTTCAGATGATGATACCTGGAGATGAAATGGACGTTTTGATTCTTCTTCATCGCACCTGGGAGCAGGTGGGATTCAAGCAGAATCTGAAAACCGTTACAGATTCCCAGGACACGTCCTCCTCTGTCCGCGAAATTGATTACAGCGGCCATAATCGGTGAAAACTTTGCTATTGCCCCGGAACGCAGATAGTCTCCGTAACTGAAACCGCCAGGAAGAACGACCAGATCGACCGTTTTGGAGAGTGCGACATCCTTGTGCCAGACAAATTGTGTCTTCGCACCCGCTTTTTCGAATGCATATTGGGTATCGAGGTCGCAGTTGGTACCAGGAAACTGAACGATCGCGACATTCATCGTTCGATCTCTATCGTATACTCTTCGATCACGGTATTGGCCAACAGCTCTTCACACATCTTTTCGACTTCCGCTTTCGCGTGCTGGGGATTCTCACTTTCGAGTTCAAGAATGATCTGTTTGCCAATACGTACATCTTTGACCTCGTTAAATCCGAGTGCACCGAGTGCATGATGAACCGCTTTGCCCTGTGGGTCCAAAACTCCCTCTTTTAGTCTGACGTTGACGATCGCTCTCATTTCTCATCCTCGTTGATTCGTTTTAATACCTCTTCATAGGCGAGTTTGACACTACCCAAATCTTCTCTGAAACGGTCTTTGTCCAACTTCTCCCTCGTATCCATATCCCAAAATCTACAGCTGTCCGGACTGATTTCATCCGAAAGGAGGATCTCTCCGTCGCTGTCGATACCGAATTCGACTTTGAAATCGACCAGTTCCAGACGTCGCTTCGCGAAAAAAGGCTTCAAAATGGCGTTGATTTCTCTTCCCAATTCGCGAAGTCGTTCCAGTTGTTCTCTGTTTTTCACCAGATCGAGGATCATACAGTGATCGTCGTTGATCAAAGGATCTCCCAAGTCATCGTTTTTGTAATAAAATTCTATTATGGTAAAAGGCAGCACCCTCCCCTCTTCGATCCCCAATCTTTTGGTAAGTGAACCGGTGGCGATATTCCTGGCGACCACCTCTATCGGGATGATCTTAACTTTTTTGACCAGTTGGTGGTTCGCATCCAACTGTTCTACAAGGTGGGTCTTGATACCCGACTCTTCGAGCAGCTTGAAGAGTCGGGCACTGATTTGGGCATTCAAAGCTCCCTTCCCCGCTTCGCTTCCCCTCTTCTCGGCATTGAAGGCGGTCAAGTCGTCTTTGAATTCTGCGATTAACAGGTCCGGATCTTCGGTAGCGTAGAGTCTTTTGGCTTTCCCTTCATAAAGCAACTCGCGTTTTTGCATCACTTCTCCTTCCCGTTTTGGGTGATCGTCAACACTTTGAGTGCGTCGATGGCGGTTTTGAGTTGAATATCTTTGAGGATGTCCTCTTCCAACAAAACCTTCTTACGGCTTTTCTTCTCCTTTTTCTTTTTGGGTTTTTTCCCATCTACCTTCTCGAGTTCCTCTTTCAGATGTTTTTTCAGATCCTTCTCTTTGAGTGCGAATTCATCTTTCTCGACGGGAACCTCACCGGGATAGACTTCGATATCGGGAGTCACCCCTTTTGCCTGGATGGTTCGACCACTGGGAAGATAGTATCTGGCGACGGTCAGTCTAAGACCCTCTCCGTCTCCAAGAGGAAGAATCACTTGAACACTTCCTTTACCGAAACTTTTCTGGCCTACAAGTATCGCACGCCGGTGATCTTGTAAAGCGCCACTGACGATTTCGCTGGCACTCGCACTTCCCGCATTGATCAAAACCACCAATGGAACGTTTTTGAAAGTACCGGGAACCGTTGCCTTGTAGATCTGATTCTCGCTCTTGAGTCTTCCCTTTTGCGAAACGATGACACCTTTTTCCACAAAAAGATCGACCAACCCGACAGCCTGGCTCAACAAACCGCCAGGGTTGTTCCGTAGATCGAGAATGATACCTTTCATGCCCGTTTTGTTCGCCTCGAGAGCCTTTTTTACGTCTTTGGTCACCTTTTTGTCGAAACTCGTGACCCTGATATAGAGAAAGCCCGTCTCATCGATTTTTTTGGTATAGACCGAATCGACTTTGATGATTGCTCTGGTTATTTTGACGATGAGCGGCTTTGGCTCTTTCTTGCGAACGATCGTCAGGGTAATATCGGTGCCCGGTTTGCCGCGCATCAATCCGACCGCCTCGTCGATCGTCATATTGAGTGTCGCCTTGTCGTCTATCTTGAGGATGATATCTCCCGCTTTCAGGCCGGCTTTGTCCGCTGGGGTTCCTTCGATCGGAGAGATGACGGTCAACGCACCATCCCGCATACCCACCGTGATACCGAGTCCACCAAATTCCCCTTCTGTCTGGACTTTCAGATCTTTGAACTCCTTTTTCGTCATGAAAGAGGAGTGTGCATCGAGATTGGCCAGAAGCCCTTCGAGCGATTTGTTGACGATATCGGTGATATTCGTCTCATCGACGTAATACTGCTCGATTGTCTGTACCACTTTGGTATATTTGGCAAGCGCCTTGAGTCGATCCTGTGAAATGGTCTGGTTGGGAAGTTTACTGTTTTTCGCCCATGCCGACGAAGTGACGAAGAGGCTCGTGGTAATCAGTGTCGTAACGAATCCCAACACGATATATCGCATTTTTTTCATATGGCTTACGCTCCAGTATAATAGTTTCACTCTATCTTAATCTATTTTTTCTGAAAAAGAGTTGCGGACTCTTATCCCGTGATCTCCTTGATATCGGCGATTTGCCTGAACGCTTCGTAGATTTGACCGATTAGATGTTTGCGGTTATGCATAATGGCGGGATCTTTTGCATTGACGAGAACTTCATCGAAAAATCTGTCTATCTCCTCCTTGAGTCCAAAGAGAGCCTGCAGACGACTCGCATAATCGGGATAGTGTGAATTGTTGACGGTGTTGAAACGTTTGTAGAGCACTGCCTCGGCCTCTTTTTCGAACAGAGCAGGATCCACGCTCAAGCGCTCGCCCGGTTCCAGATCTTTGATGATGTTGGCGACCCTTTTGAAAGTGGTGTGTAGCATTTTGAAACGGTCGGTAGAGACAATCTCATCCAGAGCCGTGATCTTTTTGTAAATCTCGAGAATGTCGCGTTCGCCACAGGAGAGAACCGCCTGTATGACGGATGGGTTCACCTGGAAATATTGCATCAGACGTTCGATGAAGAAATTTTCGATCAAAGAGAGATCCAAATTGGCGTAATGGGCGGATAGAGCCTGAATATCTTTTTTCAGGTCGAATGGAAATTCCCGATCCAATACGATTTTGATGACACCAAGGGCCGCACGCCGCATTGCGAAGGGGTCTTTGGTGCCCGTGGGGATTTTTCCGATTTCAAAGAGCGAGAGAATCGTATCGAGTTTTCCACTCATAGCGACCAGGGCACTCATGTCGTTGGAAGGAAGGGGGCTCTCCTCTCCATCGGGCAGATACTGCTCTTTCAATGCGATGGCGAGTTGTTCGTCTTCTCCGGACGCTTTGGCATAATAATACCCCATAATCCCCTGCAATTCGGGGAACTCGTACACCATGTCGGTCAACAGATCCGCTTTGGAAAGCATAACGGCCCGCTCCAGCAACTTAAAATCGTAGGCTTCGAGCCGATCTCCATACCGTTGGTAGAGATAGTGTGCGATCCGTTTCTCTCTGAGCTCTTTTTCGTAAATCGAACCTAGATCCTCCATATAGACGACCTCTTTGAGCCCCTCTGGATCGAGCCCTTTTTTCAGATCGTTTTCATAAAAGAAAAGAGCGTCGCTCAATCTCGCTTTGAGGACTTTTTGATTGCCTGTGACGATCTGGCCGAAATCATCCGTAATCGCATTGGAGACGACAACGAAGCGGTTGACCACCGTTTCGGATTCGAAAAGAGGAAAATAGCGCTGATGCTCCTTCATGGAGGTGATGATCACTTCGGGAGGAAGTCTCAAAAAGCGGGAATCGAAACTTCCACTCAACGCGGTAGGCATCTCTGTAATCGCCACGACTTCTTCGATCAGCGCCTCATCCCGATCGATACGGTATCCCTCCTTTTCGATCTGTTCGAATTGCTCGAAAATTCGATTCTTTCTCTCGGATTGGTCGAGTATCACACCCGATTTGGCCAATTTTTCGAAATAGTCGGCCGGAGTTTTGTAGGGGATGGGATCGTATGAGAGGGCACGGTGGCCGTAGGTGAGGGCTTGCGAATCCACACCATAACATCTCATAGGGATCTCCTCCTCCCCCAACATCACTCCAATCCAGCGGATGGGGCGGATGAAACTCTGTTCCAGATTCCCCCACCGCATCGTTTTGCCGAAATTGAGTCCATGAAGAAAGGTTTCGATCAATCGAGGAAGCAACGCTTTTGCGGAACTCCCTTTTCGAATACGTCGATGATGGAGTACCTCTTTGCCGTTTTTTACGGCACGTCCGAGCTCTTGGACCGAAACACCGCATTTTCTGGCGAATCCAAGAGCCGCGGGAGTGGGCTCTCCATCCTTGAACGCGATCTCTACGGGCGCACCGTAGAGCTCTTCGGTGATATCGGGCTGACTGGTTGAGAAAACAGGATGCCAGAGCACGAGCCTTCTGGGGGTGTAGTAGAAGTGAAACGGCGTATTCAACATCTGCTTTTCGAGAATCTCTTCCCATTTTCGGGGTATGTTCGGAAGCTCTTTGAGAAAAGGGATGGCGGGAAGTTCTTCGACGCCGATTTCGATCAGAAGGGGTTGTGTCATAGATGTAAACCTTGTTACAGTTTTGCGGGATTGTAGCAAAGAAGATGTAAAAGTTGGTTTACTCGTCCTTTTTGTCGCGACGGTCGCGCTCTTTCGCCTGCGATTGCAGCATGAAGCCTCTGACCATGAAAACCATGAAAAGAACGAAGAGCGTCGTCATGAAAATATCGAAAAACGTCTGCATCACCCCTCCTGATCGAAGAGGAGATCGAAAGCGGATTTTCTCTCGATTTCACGCAAAGAGATACTGAAATTGTTGATACGTTTGCCGACTATGGAAGAGGCGAACCTGGGAAGGACATTCAACAGACAAAAGCTGATGATACCCCTCTCCCTGTCAATGAAGATCGTATCGAATTCACGCACGATCTTTTTGAGATTGTACTCCTTGATATCGATTTCGGCATCGTAACGGTATCGCAGAAGTGAAAAGAAGATCTGTCTTCGCATCAGGTCCTGGATCCTTCTCTCGAACGCCTCTTCGTCGTCGTAGAGGAGTTTCTCTTCGTTTTCCAGATCCAGTATTCTTTGGGAGTAGAAATTGGTATGGAGATTCTTTTCCATGGAAAGAATGTAATCTTCAAGCAAAAAATCGAGTTTGAGGACCTTGTCCACGCCACGCATATGCTCCTGGAGCAAATCTTTCTGGCGAATGTAGCTCTTCGAACTGATATAGAAGAACTTCAGATGCAGATGGCGGGTTTTGATATAGTCCAAAATTTCGTTTTTGAGAGAATCGTCCTCTCTGTTGTAGATGAGAATATCCATCTCTTCGAGCATCTGCATATCGCCCTCTTCGATTTGTTCCAGAGTGTAAAATTCGATATCGTCGACATCTCTGAAAAGATAGTAATTCAACTTTTTGACATCTTCGTTGTCACTGACCAGCATCATCTGGATCGGTTTTAGCTTGTGCGACTCTTTTGAAAGAAGGGAGAGTTCGACCAGCGTTTCATCCGAGATTTCCTGGATCGTATGGGGGGATTGAAGCGTTTCGGCCTGTGTCATATTGCTATCCTTTCTGGTTTCGAATAGGGAGTTTAATGTCAAAGTCTGGGAAAACTTTTGTAACTCCTTCTGTAGAATCCGTACGGAATCTCCATAGCTTCCGTAGATGAAAATCACTTTTTTTCGGTATCGCTCGAGCAATATCGCGATCTCATCGAAAAAACGCCTTATCTCTTCTGGATCGTCGCAATCGAGGTAGTAGTCGATTCTGTCGAAATAGAGAAAAGTCCCCTCGAAACTGCGCAATATCTCTTCGAGCGCCGGTATGATCTTCGATCTTGAATCCTTGAAAGAGCGTTTGAGAAAAAAGAAGCGTATCTTTTCAACAAGCGGAGCGAAATGGGGCAACGTCATCTTCAGATGCACCAATTCACTCTTTACGAGCAGGTAGTTTTGTGACGAGAGAAACAGGATCTCTTCCCTGGGCTCTTTCAGCAACAGGAGAGCAAGCAGAGAGAGACTGCATCGATCCTGACAATTGAGGGATAGTATGCTCTTGTCCGTATCTATCGACTGCACGATGAATCCTCTGTTTTTCTCTATGGTGTTAGATCGGCCAAAAGGCTAGATAGTTTAACGAAATGGGGAAAAAATATAAGTGTTGATCTCAATCTCTGTAAAGGGTGAAAATTTTACTGTTTTCATCGTCGATACGAAGAAGGTTGATGAAATCACGCTTGTAGATTCCGCTGTCCAAGCCGATTTTGTCACTTTTGACAAAAGGGGTCGCAAAAGGAGTATGGCCGAAGATCACCGTATACTCAAGCGCCTTGTCGCTGAAGAGAAATTTGTCACGAATCCAGTAGATGTGCTCTTCTCTCTCCTGGATTTTCATCTCCGAAATATCGGGATCTATTCCCGCATGGACGAAGAGATATCTATTCTTCTGGTCCAGATAGTAGGGAAGAAGCGATTTCAGAAATGCTTCAAATTCCAGATAGAAATCGGGTTCTCGTTGAAAAATATAGGTGAGCGTTTCGACACTCTGCCTGAAGAAGAGGTATTTTTGATAGGGGG
>VAPK010855328.1_pt1 | contig 10889 bp, 7 predicted proteins | sample 3395031 | NCBI WGS metagenome assembly VAPK01 (sample SAMN08290443, study PRJNA428436) | hydrothermal vent metagenome | isolation source: Deep-sea hydrothermal vent chimney 1 | place: Pacific Ocean: Juan De Fuca Ridge
CTATGCGGAAATTGAAGATTGCGAAATTGTTGCCTTAGCGGCCGGGCGCTCAGAATTACGGGGCAAAGTGGCTGAACGTTATGGAATCGCGCATACGTATGATACGCATAAAGAATTGCTGGCAGATTCCCGGATTGATGCCGTGGTGGTGATTATAGCTCGGGAAGGGACTGGACCCGTGGCACTTGATTGTTTGAATGCAGGAAAATCACTTTTAACGGAAAAACCTATGGCTGCAACATTAGAGCAGGCACAGAGGCTTGTAAAAGCAGCGCAATCTAGCAAAAAATTTTATAATGTAGGTTATTTTAAACGATACGATGCGGGAGTTCAGCATGCAAAGATTCTTTTTGATGATTTGATACAAAGCAATGAATTAGGACCAATTATATATACAAAAGTTCACTGTTTTGGTAGTGATGTTTATTATCCTCATGAAAGACCTATTGAAACAGATGAGAAAAAAACTAAAGGACGAGAAACATGGCCTATAGCGCCTGATTGGGTGCCAGAGGATCATAAACAAGAGTATCAGCATTATTTGAATAGTTATTGTCATAGCATTAATCTTATTCGTTATCTTTATGGGCGAAGCCCATCTGTGTCTCATGTTGATTTTAGTAAGCAGGGTGTAAAAGTCGCTACCCTTGATTTTGGCGATCATATTGCCTTGATTGAAAGCGGCAAGTATTCTTATCGGGGTTGGGATGAGTATATTGAGATTTATTTCGCTGATGGCAGGCTCAAAATTAAAACACCGGCTCCATTATTAAAAAATGTTCCTGCTCAGGTTGATCTTTATAAGGGTGGGAACATGCATCAGGAGTGCCGTTACCATGAACAGTGGAGCTGGGCTTTTCGTAAGCAAGCAGAGGATTTTGTTAGAGATATTCGGGAAGGTAATGAATCTTTGACAAGTGGTGCTGATTCTTTAGAAGATATGCGTATTATTGAAGATATGTGGAAAATAAATATTGAAAAATAGTTCGGAGTTGCTTAAATCAATGGCTGAGAATATTTTAAATGTTACTTTGAGGGTTTATTATAAAAAGATTTTTCTGTTTGTTAAGCGTCAAACCAGGCAAATAAAAGAGGAAGGTTTCTCTGTTATTTTTCAGAAAATACGAAAAGTGTTAGTGAAGTGGTTCTTTATAATAATTGCTCTTCCTATTGTGCTGATATTGCGACTATTACAACCTCTTATTTTCATACGTTTCATACGACTGGATGCGGCAAGAATAGGAGGGGTTCTTCATGCAGATTGGTATTTAAGCGGTTGTTCTTCTAAAATATCGGGTAAGCGCTATTTAGACTTTTTTTATTATACAAGAATGAGCGATGTTATTTGTAATTATTTTTGGTTAAAGATGTGGAATAGAATTCTTAATGTCTTTCCTTTTTGGAAATTCGCAGAGGTTATTAACAATATATCGAAGAAAATTCCAGGGCATAGATTTCAATCAGTTCCAATAAATATAGTTACGCCGATAGTATTGGTTGATCAAAAAAAATATCTTCAGCATATTTTGAATCAAAAGACACCTCATATTTCTTTTACCAAAGAAGAGGAGGAGTTTGGTGAAAATGCGCTTAGCGATATCGGCATACTAAAAGGAACACCTTTTATCTGCTTTCACTCACGGGATTCTGCTTATTTAGATTTTGTTTATCCACAGCGAAACTGGTCATATCATGATTATCGGGATTCGGATATTAATAATTATGTTCCTGCCGTGGAGAGTATTGTTCAAAAAGGTTATTATGGTGTGCGTGTAGGTTCGGCGGTTAAAGATAAGATTAGTATAAACAACCCTGCCATCATTGATTATCCCTTTAGCGGGAAAAGAACCGAATTTCTGGATGTATATTTGGGGGCCAAATGTGAATTTTTCATTTATTCTGATACGGGAATTGCAACTATTCCAGAAATGTTTCGAAGACCAGGAGTTTATGTAAATTGGGCACCGATTAGCAGGATATCGCCGTGGGTTTTAAACGGATTATTTATTTTTAAGAAATTTTATTCTGTTCGAGAAAAGCGTTTTTTAAATTTTAGGGAAGTAATTAATACGATGCTTGGGAATTGTTCTATTGTTGAAGAGTTGAGAGAAAATGAGATTGAATTAAAGGAAAACACGCCGGAAGAAATTAAAGCGGTTGTTGTTGAGATGTATGAACGACTTAATGGGATATGGGAAACAACACCGGAAGAAGAGGCATTGCAACAATGTTTTTGGGAATTATTCGGACCTAAAAAATTAAAAAGCCCTGATTTACGGATAGGAACGGAGTTTTTACGTCAAAATATTGATCTGTTGAAGTAACATTTATTTTCAAAAAGGATTGTTGAAATGGGCATACAGTTTTTAGAAGACCAAAAAAATAAATAATTGAACGTTTGGATGATATTTTGATGATTCGAGAGTTAACAGGAAATTATGAAATTTTAAGTCAATGCATATAAAACGAAGAGGATTTTATGAAGGATAAGAAAGTTTTAATATATTTGGCTGATTTAACACATACGGGGACAGTTCTTTCATCGAATGTGCATCCATTGGGCGTAGGTCTTATAGCAGCTTATTTATTGAAAAATTTTCCTGAAGAGATAGAGATTGAACTTTTTAAATATCCTGACGATCTTAGTCAGGCCTTGGAACGTCAAGTGCCGCATATTATGGGTTTTGGGAATTATTCCTGGAATTTAAATTTGTCTTATGGGTATGCTAAACAGATTAAACGTCGTTATCCAGAAATTGTTATTATTTTTGGTGGCCCGAATTATGGATTGGAGCAAGAGGAAATGGAGGATTTTTGGAAAAGGTATAGTGCAATTGATTTTAATATTATAAGAGAAGGCGAAGTCGCTATGGTTGAGCTTTTTCGTCAGTTAAAGGCTTTTGATTTTAATGCGGGGGAACTAAAAAAGTCTGGGGTCTCTCTTGCTAATTGTCATTATACGAGTGATGGGAAAATTAACTTAGGTGAATCTATTTCGCGTATGGAGTTAACAGCTATTCCTTCTCCATATCTTATGGGTTTAATGGATAAATTTTTTGATCATTCATTAATGCCGCTTATTCATACAACACGGGGTTGTCCTTTTCAGTGTACATATTGTTGCGAAGGAGATAAGTATTATCAAAAAGTTAAACATAAAATGGATATTGAGGAGGAGTTGGAGTATATCGCCAAAAGAGTTACAGGTAGAAAAGAGTTGTTTATATCAGATGCCAATTTTGGTATGTATCCTCAAGATGTTGAAAAAGCTGAAATTATTGCATCTATTCAAAAAAAGTATGGTTTTCCAACATATATTCATGTCTCTTCTGGAAAAAATAAAAAAGAACGTATTATTAAAGTTGCGACTATTGTTAATGGGGCTATGCGAAGCGTCGCAGCTGCTTTACAGTCAACGGATGAGGAAGTTCTTAAGAATATTAATAGGGCTAATATTTCTTTGGATTCATTGAATGCTGTAACACATAGTGCGTTAAATGCTGATGTAGATACCTATACAGAAATTATTCTTGGGCTTCCGGGAGACTCACTTAAAGTTCATACGAAGACCATTAGGGATGTTGTTGAAGCTGATTTGGGAATTGTTCGCATGTATCAGCTTATTTTATTACCGCAAACAGCTCTTAATACGCTAGATAGTCGTAAAAAATATCAAATAAAAACATGTTATCGTATTATGCCAAGATCTTTTGGGAAGTATAAAGTTTTTGGTGAGGAGTTTGTTTCTGTAGAGTATGAAGAAATCTGTGTTGAAAATAATACGCTTTCTTTTGAGGATTATCTTCAATGTCGAGAGCTAAATTTAACGGTTGAAATTCTTCATAATGGTAGAACATTTCAGGAAATAAAGGGGTTGTGTAAACAGTTTGAGATTAATTGGTTTGATTTTATTTTACGGTTTCACCAAAAACGTCGGGAGTATGGAAATCAGATAACAGAGCTTTATGATATCTTTCGTGAAGGAACCCAAAGGTTATGGAAGACAAAAGAAAATTTGGAGGAACAAGTTTCTCAGGATATTGAAACTTATCTTGAGGATAAAGAGGGGACGAATGAAATGTCAAGAGCAAAATCTGTTTCTTTTTTTCGTCTTATAGAAGTTTTTCATGATGTTTTATATGAAGAAATTAGTTTGTTTTTAAAAGAGAAAGGTTACTTAACGGAAGATGTTGCTCTTTATGTTAATGAATTAAAAGAGTTTAGTTTATTACGAAAAAATAAAGTAATTAATACAGAAGAAAGTTATAAGAGGCTGTTTCATTTTGATTTTTCAGCTATTTTGGAGAAGAATTTTATTGTAGATCCTTCTTCTTTTAAATTTAATCAGCCGATTGAATGTAGTATTCGTCATGATGAAGAGCAAAAGAAAATGATAGATGATTGTATTGAGGAGTATGGGACATCTATTGATGGGTTAAGTCGAATTATTATGTTTCGAATTCATTATAAAAAACTTTTTAGGAAATTTCAAATTTCCTCAAATGATCAAATAGAATTAAACGAATGTGCATCAGCATAATAATATAGGTAGAAGGTTTACGATGGATATTCAGATTAAGGAATCAAATATATTAATTTTAGGTGGAAGTGGTTTTATTGGTGCCGCAGTTTCTCGGCATTTGAAGCAAAAAAGAGTGAAGTTGCAGCGCCCTTCTTCAAAAGATTGTAATCTTTACGATAAAAAACAATCGGCTGAGTGTCTTTCAACGTTAAAAGAGCCTTGCCAAGTTATTTTTTGTGCGGGCATTGTTTCACAAAGGGAACCGACTGACCATATTTTGTCTCAAAATATTGAGATGGTTAAAAATTTTTGTGAAGTTGTAGATCAGGAAAAAGTACAGTCTATTATATTTTTAAGTACTTGCGATGTTTATGGATATCCGAAAGTGCCGATTACTGAGCAAACTTTGTCTGCTCCAAAAAATTATTATGGCATTGGTAAATTAGTGGGCGAATATATCATGGGTTCGGTTATTAATCCATCGATACCGGTCACAATTTTACGTCTTCCAGGAATTTATGGTGCAGGCGATGATAAAAGTACTATAAATGTATTATTGAATCAATTAATTCAAACGGGTGAAGTGCATATTAATGGGGATGGAAGTGCACTAAGAGATTATGTTGATATTAATGATGTTTGCCTTTTAATGGAATACTTTCTTTATCATCCTTATGCTGGAAGGGTTAATGTGGCTACAGGTCAAAGTATTTCTGTTAAAGAGATTGTAAATATACTAGCTGATGTATTAAATATTACTCCTCAAATAAAGTATACAAATCAAAAGTTGGAAGCAAAAAATGATTTAGTTTTTGATATTAGTTTGTTAAAGCAATTGGTCCCAAATTTTCAATTTATAGATTTAAGGCAAGGAATTATGAATTATGTTCGCAGCTTGCAGCATGTTTAATAAAATAAAGGATGAAACGTGAGGATTGGAGAAGAGACACAAATTTCTCTTTATAGAGGGATGCTTAGAATTCGTTTATTTGAAGAAAAGGTTGCTGAACTTTATCCCGAGCAGGAAATGCGTTGTCCAGTACATCTTTCTATTGGGCAGGAGGCTCCGGCAGTAGGCGTTTGTGAGCATTTATTAAAAAATGAGTATGTTATGAGTTCGCATAGAGCGCATGCGCATTATTTAGCCAAAGGAGGGGATCCGAAAGCCATGATGGCGGAATTTTATGGACGAGAAACTGGCTGTTGTCATGGTGTGGGGGGATCCATGCATTTGATTGATTTATCGGCAGGGTTTTTAGGCGCGGTTCCGATTGTTGGGAGCACAATCCCGATTGGTGTGGGGGCGGCTTTTGGAAGTATTATGCAAAAGAAGCAAGGTGTGACTGTTATTTTTTTAGGAGACGGATCAACGGAAGAAGGTGTTTTTCATGAAAGTCTTAATTTTGCAGTTTTAAAAAATTTGCCTGTTGTATTTTTATGTGAGAATAATTTTTATTCTGTCTATTCTAATCTTTCTGTTCGTCAACCAAAGGAGAATGCAATATATAAAGTAGCAGCGGCACATAATATTGAGTCAGCACAAGGAGATGGAAATAATGTTTTAGAAGTGTATGAAATGGCAGGGAATGCTATTGAAAAAGCCCGGAAAGGCGAAGGGCCAACATTTTTAGAGTTTAAAACCTACCGTTGGCGGGAACATTGCGGGGCTAATTATGATAATGATATTGGTTATCGAACGGAACAGGAATTTAATAAATGGAAAGAATTTTGTCCCATTGCGCAAATGAAAAAGAAATTGTTGGATGGGAAAATAGTTAATGAAGATGTTTTGCACAGAATGGAACAAGAAATACAATGTGAAATTGAAGAAACTGTGAAATTTGCTAAAGAAAGTCCATATCCGGATATTGAGCGGCTTTCTAAAAATATATATGATGAAAAAAATGTAAAAGGAAATGTTTTTGATGAAAAGACAGTTGAAGTGTTTTCAAGCTATCAATGAAGCTATTGATCAATGTATGGAGAAGGATTCTAATGTTTATACCATGGGACTCGGAGTTCCGGATCCGAAAGGTGTTTTTGGAACGACATTAGGTCTACAGGATAAATATGGAAGCGACCGGGTTATGGATATGCCTACAGCTGAGAATGGAATGACCGGCATTGCACTTGGTTCTGCATTGGTTGGTATGCGTCCGGTTATGGTTCATCAAAGAATAGATTTTTTTTTGTTAGCGATGGAGCAACTTGTGAATCAAGCGGCTAAATGGCATTATATGTTTGGAGGTAAAGCATCGGCTCCTCTTGTTATTCGATTAATTATAGGTCGAGGATGGGGGCAGGGGCCTCAACATGCTCAGAGCTTGCAGGCCTGGTTTGCGCATATTCCCGGATTGAAGGTTGTCATGCCAACAACAGCGTATGACACCAAAGGGCTGCTTATTAGCAGTATTGAAGATAATAATCCTGTTGTTTTTATTGAGCATCGATGGCTTCATAATATGGTGGATTATGTTCCCGAAGAAGTTTATCGCGTTGAACTCGGGAAATGTAAGATCGTTCGTGAAGGACGAGATATCACTATTGTAGCTACGTCATATATGGTGGTTGAGGCATTAAAAGCGGCAAAATACTTAGAGGAAATGGGCATACAAGCAGAAGTGATTGATGTCAGGACCTTGAAACCATTAGATGAAGAATCTATTATAACATCTGTTAAGAAAACGGGGCATTTGCTTGTTGCGGATACTGGCGTTAAATTTTGTGGTTTTGGCTCTGAAATTATTAGATGTGTTTCCGAAAAGGCGTTTGAATTTTTAAAACAAGCCCCTAAAGTTGTAGCTTCTTTTGACGTGCCTTCCCCATCAACGCCTGTTTTAGCTAAAGAATTTTATCCAAGAGCGAAACAGATTGTGGATGTCACCAGAGATATATTAAACTTGTCGTTTGATAGATTGCCTGATTTAATTGAAGAAAATATTTTATTTGATATCCCCGATTCGAGTTTTACAGGGCCGTTTTAGGAGGAGTTTTTGGATGGAAAATGAAATTAATTTAATGGTCAATTATCCTCAAAGTAAAAGGAATTTAAAAGAAAGGTCTAATGAGCGTACAGAGGAAGACAGGTGTATTGCACGACGGTTTGATAAAGAATTTTTTGATGGTGATCGACGTCATGGATATGGAGGATATCAATATCATTCGCGTTTTTGGCAGCTAGTGATTCCGACTTTTCGGGATTATTATAATTTGACGGCTGAAAGTAGAATTTTAGATGTTGGATGTGGTAAAGGATTTATGATTTATGATTTCACCCGGATTATTCCGGGAATTAGTATAACAGGCATTGATATTTCTGAGTATGCAATTGCCAATGTCAAAAAAGAAATAAAATCTTATGTTCAGGTTGCAGATGCCAGACAATTACCATTTGAAGATAATTCTTTTGATTTAGTCGTATCTATAACAACGCTTCATAATTTGAAACGAGAAGATTGTCAAAAGTCTTTACAGGAATTGGAGCGAGTGAGTCGAGGAAACAAGTTTATCACAGTAGATGCTTATCGAAATGATGATGAAAAAAAATGTATGAATATGTGGAATTTTACGGCATTGTCTTATATGCATGTTGATGAGTGGAAAAAGTTTTTTAAGGATGCAGGGTATACAGGTGATTATTATTGGTTTATTCCATAATTATTTATAACCGTTCACGGCATATCCCGTGAACGGTTATAATTATTTTCGTTTTAAGTTTATAAGGCAGCTTAAAAACAGGAGATGTTTAGTATGGTTATTCGGCAAAAGATTAGAGAAATATTTCTTAAATTGTATGGTTTTTCTAGCCGTCAAATTGTCCAGATACACAAAGAAGGTATTAGCGCTTTTTATCGAAAAATAAAAAAAGCTTTTAGAATTTTGTGTATGGAAATTTTTGTCCCATTGGCTACATATTTTAATTTGGATATTCCAGAAGCGCATTATTTTAATATTTGCAAGTCTATGAAAAGATATAAGCAGATTGTGCACCGATCTCATCCCGGTGAGGATAGGGCACTTCAAGCAACAGAAAAAAAAGCTGTTGCTTATTATAAGAAATATATTAAACATAATCCGGATGCGAAAAATTTATTTAAGTGGATATCAGCGAATGAAACTCTATATTATTTATTGAGTGTAACAGATAATTTTAGAGAGAATATTGATATTTGTCAAAAAGTTGAAGCCTATAAACATGCTATGATAAAAAAGAATCAGTTGGATAAATTGGATATTGAGTTTATCCCAAGATCATTTGTCTTTGGAAGTATTGGTATATATGAAAGACTGGATTCTTATGTGAGGGCAGGTATACTTGGACTTCGCCCTGATAAAAAATTAATTTTATTAGTCGATCTAAATATTGCTATTAATAATAAATGTTATTTAGATTATTGGCATAAATACATTACGATTATAACAGATCCTGTATTAATCAACCTTCTTTCTCCGTTAGAGGAGCTTTTAATATCACCCATAATTTTTTATATGTCTTTTTATGAAAAAACAGTGATAAGTTATAGGGCTCTTGGAATTATACGAGATCAGTGGGTTAAAGAAAAGCGTCCACCGGTTTTAACATTAAAAGATCAAGACTATGAGCGGGGATGGCAGTGTTTAAGGGAGCTTGGTATTCCTGAAAATGCGTGGTTTGTGTGTCTACACGCCAGAGAGGCTGGATGGAATGATAAAGATTCTCAAAAAGAAAGATTTCGTAACGTGGATATTAAAACATACATACCAGCTATAAAGGCTGTTGTTGATGCCGGGGGATGGGTCATTCGTATGGGGGATTCGAGCATGACGCCATTACCCAAACTGCCTCAAGTTATTGATTATGCACACAGTAGAGTAACGAGTGATTGGATGGATGTTTTTTTAAGTTCACAATGCCGGTTTTTTATAGCGACTTCTTCAGGGTTATTTAGTTTCGCCATGGCATTTGGAGTTCCTGTTGTTGCGACAAATTTTCTTCCGGGGGTTAGCATATTGTATTATTTTTCTAGGCAGGATATATTGATTCCAAGAATTTTTCGGTCCAGAAAGGAAAACAGGGCATTGAGTTTTCAAGAATTATTGTCACCTCCTATAAGTATGCTGGGGGCACAGAATCTTTATGAAAGATTTGATCTTGAGATTATTGATAATACGCCAGAAGAAATTAAAGAAGTTGTTGTGGAAATGTTGGAACGATTCGAAGGGACGTTAATATATAATAATGAAGATAAAAGTTTGCAGGCAAAGTTTAGATCGATGACAGAGCAATGTAGTGATCTTTATGGGGTTGAAAAAATTCCTATTGGTGCCCGAATAGGTCGGGATTTTCTTTATAAACATGCTTCTCTTTTGCGAGAACAGAAAGAGGCTAATATTTTATAAACAAGGTTGAATTTTTTGTTGTACTACGAAAGGACAAAATGAATAATTTAAAAAAATTTATTAAGAGAGCATTGAGGTTTATAAAAGATATAAGTTATTTGATTTTATGTAAAGTGAGCGTTTTTATCATATGGGTCTCAAAGTTCACACGCATTGAGTTTGAGTTGAGAAATTATATTAATCGGCATTATTATGATTTTTATTTAAGGAAGAATTTCTTAAAATATATTAAAAAAATATTGAATAAAAAGATTATTCATCTTGATGTGGGGTCAAGAGGGGGAGTTCTGGAGGTTGTATCAAAGTATTCAGATTTTATAGAAGTCATAATGTGTGAGCCCGAGAAAAAAGAAGCAGAACGACTACGTAAAGAAAAAAATAAAGTTATTGATATGCCATTATCGAAAGAACCAGGGAAGGTTTCTTTTTTTGAAGTTCAGCTTTTAGACGGATCGTCCATTTATAAACCGCAAGGTCCTTTTTTAGATTTTTATAATTCAGATCCAGCCTATTTATCTTTATATGATGTTGTGCGAGAAACCACATTAGATTGTTCTTCTATTGATGTTGAGCTTACGAATATGGGCATTTCAGAGCTTGATTTTTTAAAGATAGATACACAAGGTTCAGAGCTTGATATTATTAAGGGATTAGGTGACTATAGGCCATTAGTTATGCAGGTAGAAATTCAATATTTACCTTTATATCATGATGTTCCAAATGCTTATCAAGTTTGTCAGTATCTTTTTGAATTAGGTTATATTCCATTTATTATTACATCGCCACATGCAAGAACACTTTGTCCAACTTGGGGAGATGGATTTTTTATGCCAAGCTGGGTAGATTTAAAAGGAATTAAACTGATTAAAGAGAGAGAAGAAAAATATATATCTCTGATGCTTATGTTTGGGCAGGGTAAAATACTTAAATTTGTAAATCAAAAAATCAAATTAAAGAATCAGAAATTCATTAATTCTCTTCGTATATA
>VAPK010416391.1_pt1 | contig 10886 bp, 9 predicted proteins | sample 3395031 | NCBI WGS metagenome assembly VAPK01 (sample SAMN08290443, study PRJNA428436) | hydrothermal vent metagenome | isolation source: Deep-sea hydrothermal vent chimney 1 | place: Pacific Ocean: Juan De Fuca Ridge
ATCTAATATACTTCTGTTTTCACGCAGTTCTTACTTCAGGCAGTCCTTGCCAAGTTAAACCGCATGTTATCCAAGTTAAACCGCATGTTATCATTGGCAGGCAGAATAATTGAGGCAAGATTCGCCACCTCAAAATTATAGGTCTTGCAACCTTTTTTAAGCAAATAACTTTTGCGATTGAGGTTTCAAGCCCGCCGGCGCGAGGCAGAACAAGCCCGCCGGCGCGAGGCAGAACAAGCCCGCCGGCGCGAGGCTTGTAAATTCTGGCTTGTCAGTAAGCTTATGCTAAAATGACATTTGCATCGCCTTTTGCCAATTCAATATCGGCTCGTTTCATCAGGCTAAAGGCGGTGGATAGACCATCAGCTTTGGCGGCGGAATTGCATATCACAGAAACCTGTTGCCATTCCCCCCCCGGATATCCGGTTCGTGGGTCAATAATGTGCCCAACCTTTGCCTCATTATCAAACACTGTGCCCAGCGGTGCCGAGGTGGCAATTGCTCTATTGCTGAGTGGAAATGTTTTTCCGGCATTTCCCTCAATGGTGATAGGCCAGCCTGTGCCATCTGGCTGCAAGCCTATAGCTGCGATTTCACCGGTGTTCACCAATATATTGGCCACACCATTGCGCTTGAAATAGGCTACTATTCTATCGGCAATATACCCTTGGGCAATACCGTTAAGGGTGAGCTTTATGCCGGTTTTTTCAAAAAATATGCGTCGGGCCGAAAAGTTCACATATTTGAATCCCGTCAGCTGCCGTCCCTTTTCAATTTCCGCAAAAGTCGGGGCCTGTTTATTGGCATAATTTTGCGCATAAATATCCCACAGGGCTTGAACACTCGGGTCGAACGCTCCTTTGGTATTTATGTTTATGGCGGCACAAATGGAAAGCAGTTCAATCATCTCCAGCGATGGAGTTGTTAAAAAACCTTCTGAATTTAGCTGCGACAATTCACTTTTTTGCCTATAGAGCGAAAAAATATTTTCCAGCCGTGAAATTTCGCTTAGCGCCCCTGCGATGAGAGTTTTAGCTTCCGGGTGGTCCAGAATAATTTGCCCGTTGGCGCCGAGCACAATGCCGCTCCAGCTTTGCACGTTTTGGGCGGCTTGCGCACCAATAATTGGTAGTGCGGCAACTCCCCCCAACAGGCTCAGAACTCTTCTACGTTTCATATTTCAGCTTCCTTCCGGGCGCATATCCATGTCTTTCATGTCAGGCGCATCACTGTTGCTACCCATGGAAGGCATTGTCATCTGCTCCTGATCCATCGGAGCCAGAACCATCTCGACGTTTATCTCGCCAAGCTTCAGGATTTCTCCGCCTCTTTCGATTGTAAAATCACGGGCTTTATCTTCGCTGCTAAAGGGGACAGGTTCGGGAGCACCCATGCCCCCTTTAGCGTTGGAGCCAACCACAAAGAAAGCAGTTTCAGCGTCAATCCAGTTGCCAACTCCCATATCCTGCCAGTTGTTGGCTGCGCCAATATCATTGACATAGATTGCCAGAATTCTTGCTGATTGTTCCAGAGATTTGAAATAGGCAAGACCATCGCGCACGGAGGAAAACCATAGGGGATCTATGCTGCCCTCCAGATGTATTTGCGCCCTTGGCCCCTCATGATCCATCACAATCATCTGGTCATAAAAGCCAATATCATCTTCGCTCAAAAGGGCAGGGTCAGGATTTTGTGTTGCAACATTGCTCTGGCAGGCACCCAGCAATACAAGGACAGATAGAATCAAAGCAGCCTTAAAAATATTTGTCTTGAAAACATTCATGTTTCTATTTTCCTAAAAGCAATCCAGGCTAAAAATAATGCCATTACCGGCCAGCCAAGTAGTGATATCAGCAGCCCGGTTTTGTTAGCTACAGGAGCGGTAGCATTGAGGCCGCTGGTTAGGGCCGGCACGGATATTTCGGGCATATTAAGCAGCCTGAAGGCATCAGCGGGGTTGGCCAGCAGCAGAACAGGGAAAATAGTGTTGGTGAAATAACCGCCATCATCAGCAACCAATGCACCAAGCAGACCAAGGTCGTAAAGTACAACCAGAACCAGCCAGATAATGATGACCAGCCCCGAGGCAACACCGGGCTGACGGGCAAGGGCCGAGACCAGATAGCCGATCCCTAAAAAAGCGGCCCCCAGTGGCAATGCTGTTATATAAAGGCGCAACATTGGCGCAAAAGATAGATCAACCAGACCGTGACGCCAGATAACAAGCAGCCCGGAAACAACAAGCCCGACGCCAATTGCAAAGGCCAGAATAATGAAATGCGCTAGGAATTTGCCAAGTAAAATTTCACCTCTGGAAATGGGGTAGGATAGATTTAGGGCCAATGTTCCCCTCTCCAGCTCGCCGGCAATAGCATCAAACGAGAGTAATAGAGCGATCAGGGGAACCAGATATACGGAAAGGGTTGTGATAGATGTCATGGCAACACTGAGAGGGTCGACGCCCAGATTGTTAGCGGTTGCCCCTCCGGCAAGGGTTAGCACAAGAGAAAATAGTGCCATCATGAAAACCGAAGTTGCGACCCACATATTACGGCGGGACACAACAAGCTCCAATTGTGCAATTGTGATAATTCCCATCAGATTACTTCCCTCTCAACGCTTGAGAAATGACGATAGAGTTCTTCTAGACTGGCCGTGGTGACCTCAACATCACTGATCGCATCTCCAAGAGCGGTGACCCGGCCCAGGGTGGCGATTTTTTGATTTTGCAGACAGGTTAATTCCACAACCCGACCGTTCACCCGTTTAGCGCCCAACTCGTTTGCTACCTGTTCCACTTTTTTTGCCGAAGTGGTGACCCTGAGCACAATGGGCATGGCCGCCTGCTGGCGCAGGGTGGTTATTTTGTCATTTGCAACCAGCTGGCCTTTGCGCAGTATTACAATACGATCAGTGCGCGTTTCCAATTCGCTCAGCGCGTGGGACGACAATAAAACCGCCGCGCCAGCTTGTGCCAGCTCTTGCACAATGTCATAAAATTCATGGCGGGATACGGGATCAAGGCCGCTGGTTGGCTCATCAAGCAACACCAGTTCGGGTTTTCCCAATATCGCCTGTGCCAGCCCAACCCGCTGGCGCATACCTTTTGAATAGGTGGCAATTTTTCGGTTCGCGGCATCGCCAAGTCCCACCCGCTCCAGAAGATCGTCTGCTTTGCCCATGGCAACAGATTTCAGGCGGGCAAAATGTCTTAATTGTTCGCGTCCGCTAAGAGTGCCCTGAAAGGCAACAGATTCGGGCAAAAATCCGATTAAAGATCGGGCTTTTTTTGACCCCGGAGCCGTTCCCAACACGTTTATTGCCCCCTTGCTAGTCGGGGTTAGCCCAAGGATCATTTTTATTAATGTGGTTTTGCCTGCGCCATTATGGCCAAGCAGGGCAATGCGCTCACCAGCCTCGATTTTCAGGCTGACGTCTTGAACAACCGCGTTTGATCCATAGCGTTTTGTGACGTTGGAGATATTTAGAGCGCTCATGGCAGTTCTTTCCAGGGGGATATTTCAATTGTAACGGGTTGCATGAGAGGAGCGCTATCCATAACACCACCGGGCAACAGGGCAGGAAAAGCGGATTGGGACCAGCGGATAAGTTGTATGGCAGGAGAGCCTAAAAGCAGTCTGGCCTTGGGTTGGCGCCAAAGCACCTGATCCATCACATCATTGGGCCGATAGGGAGCATCGGCTATGCCATCGCCGTTCAAATCAAAGGCGGGGTGGTCGGACCAGTAATTACCCCGACCCTCAAAGCTCCAGTCAATCCAGCGCGTGCCCGCATATTGAACCTGAACCCGATTACCAATAAATCCGTTACCGCTAAACTTGTTGCGCTCGGATCCGGCGGTAAAATGAACCCCGATACCGCAGCCGGAGAACAGGTTACCCGTAAAGTTGTTTTTGTGGGAGTTATAAATAAACAGACATTTTTCGTTGACCCGCTCAATGCGGTTGCCAACAATTTCGCTATCATTGGTGTAGTTCATCATGATGCCGTGATTGCGATCACCGCGCGACAGATTGCCTTCAACTCGTACGTTGTTGGAATTCATAATGGCATAGCCAAGATGATTGCCTAGCGAAATATTGTTGGAAACTACACTATTGTGCACATACATGTAATGGACAGCAAACCTGAGATCGCGAAAACGATTGTCTGAAAACTGATTATCGTTTGAAACATTGGCAAAAATTCCATCCCGACCCCAGCGGATATCATTGCCGATAATTCTACTTCCTGGTGAATTCCATAAATATACCCCATTGCCCCGATCGTTCATGCGGTGGTCTTGGCGCCCTTCAATGACATTGTTTTTGATAAGCGAGTTTTTAGACCCTTGAAGGTTCACACCGATCAGGTTGCCAATGAGCCTGTTGTCAATAACAAGGGCATTGGTGGCATCTTTATTAAGGGTAATTCCGGCATCTTTGGTTTGACCTGCCGACCCTGAGCCTGAAATTGTAAGGCCTTTAAGGGTGACATCAGAGGCAATGACAGCAATCACAGAGCCGGTGCCATTGCCTTGGATACTCGCCTGTCCATTACCATCAATCGTTAGGCCAACCCCAACGATAACCGGGCCATTATGGGTGCCGGGCAACAGGCGGAGAATGTCCCCCGCCTGCGCTTTTTGCAAGGTTATAACAAGCTCTTGCCCCCCCGGCTTTACAAGCCATTCCAATGCCCCCGCAACAGATGCGCCAAGCAGTAGAATAAACAATGTCAGCAAGGTTCTCAAAAGCATTGTCATACCTATCTTTTAAGCAGGTTCAACCAGCATCCGGCCGCGCATTTCAAGATGCAATGCATGGCAGAACCACTGGCAATAGAACCAGTGCACACCGGGCCGATCAGCAACAAAAGTCACAGACTGGGTTGCTTGCGGGCCAATTTCCATCGCCACCCCGAAATTCACCATGCAAAAGCCGTGGGTCAGATCATCCACATCATCAATATTGGTGATATAGACGGTAACCTCGTCGCCCTGCTTGACAGTAAATTTCTCCAAAGAGAACACGGGTGCTACCGAGTACATATAGACCCGAACCTTATTGCCGTCGCGAATGACATCTGCGGCCCCTTCCAGATCCACACCATCTGCTTTCGCCTGGGCAATCGCATCAGCAAATAAAGGATCATCGCGTTTATATATTTGGGAAGGATTTACCTTGGAGCGATGCACGATAATGCTGTCATGGGGTTCGGCAAAGGTTGAGCCGTCATGCACTACTTCAAGATTGCCATTGGAGATATCAATGAGCTGTTCATTCTCTGGTTTAAGCGGACCTGTATTTAGAAACCTGTCCTTGGAGAATTTGTTCATTGAAATCAGCCATTTGCCATCGGCTTCTTTGGTTTCGCCCATGGAAGTCGAGTTATGGCCGGGTTGATAGGCCACATCGACCTTGGATATTATGGGGTCAACATCCTCGCCCGCATAAAGACGAATAGCCTTGTCGATATCCCATTTTACCACCTGACTATCAAGGAACAGAGTGGTAAAGGCATTACCTTTTCCGTCAAAGGCGGTGTGTAACGGCCCAAGTCCCAATTCTGGTTCGGCAACGATAACCGAGCGCGGATCTGCATCAGATGAGAACAGTGCATCTACCTTGCTCACATCAATCACCGAAACCGTTGGCGACAATTTGCCCGCGATCATGATATGTTTGCCACTTGGAGCAGCATTCACACCATGGGGTGAGGTGGGGATGGGCACATAGCGGGTATATTTGGACCCTTTACGACCATCAAGAACCGGAACACCGTTGAGCATTTGATAATCACCGGCGGCAACCCCCGCTTCAATAGCTTTGATGTCAAAGATGACACAATGGTCCATTTCATTGGCCATCATATCAGCCAAATTCATACCGTTTTCCGAGTTGTAGCTGGAGGCGAAGGCATATTTGCCCTGATAATCAGCATCGACATTGTCCAGATTACCAGAAACCTGCAACTGCCATTTGACTTCCATTGTGTCCCCATCGATTGCAGTAAAGACCGAGACATAGGTGGAGATATCCTCCAGACTTCTGCCATCATTGATCAATGGAGATTCATGCTCACCATTGGCAAAGACATAACCTGTGCGAGGGAACTTTTGCGGACGCAAGCCGTGAATGGCAAAAGCATTAGGGATCTCGATGATCTTGTCGCATTTCATAATATCAACGCGAACACGGGCCACCCTTGTATTGGCCTTGTCGTTCATGAACAGATAACGACCATCATAAGTGCCATCGGTAAACGACATATGGGGGTGGTGAAGATCACCATTATCATAGGTCTTTTTGCCCTGTTTGGCCAACATGGCCTTTGTCTCTGGCAACAGTCCTTCGGTAAGAATTTTCAAGGATTCATTGGTCTGTCCCCATCCGGTGGCCGAGCAACGATTGAAAACCGGAACCCGCATCAACTCGCGCATTGAAGGTACACCTAAAATACGCATTTCGCCGGTTTGTCCCGAAGACCAAAAGCCGTAATATTCATCAAGTTCTCCAGGTTTTAATTCATTTGCAGCAGCGGCCTTTGCCGGAGTGGCAAGCATCGCACCACCACCGGCTGCGGCTATCGCTCCGGCAAGAACGGCTCCGCGACCGGTGCCGGTTAATAGGGAGCGCCTTGAAATTTCTTTTTTTTCTTCTGTGTCATCAGACATTTTTATTCTCCTTTTTTGGGGGGGATGAATTATAAATAACCTGGTCCAGTGCTGCGCCTGACAGAGCAGTGCTCTGGGCCAGTCTGTCCCGCTTTTTTCGTTTCAGAATCCGAACGGGGCATTTGAAATCGTCCTGATACAGAACCTGGCAGTTCAAACAGGACAGACATTCATTGGGATTGATTTCACCGGTGGGGTGAATTGCCTGCACAAAACATTCATTGGCGCAGGTCTGGCAAGGATCGCCGCATTTATTGTAGCGTTTAAGCCAGTCAAACATGCGCATGCGGGCAGGGATCGCCAGTGCGGCGCCCAATGGGCACAGATAGCGGCAATAAAAGCGCTCGACAAACAGGCCAAGTCCCAGAATAATTGTTGCAAACAGAACAAAAGGCCATGCGCGGGCAAACTTGAGAATGATTGTAGTTTTGAATGGCTCCACTTCGGCAAACTGCTCTGCCAGAGGGATCGAAATCATAGAAAGCGCTACCAGTCCGAGAAATATCATATATTTGATTGGCCACAGGCGCTCATGCAGTCCCCATGGCAGGCGCCATTGGGGAACTTTGAAAAAGCGGGCAATTTGATTTAGCAGCTCCTGCAATGCGCCAAAGGGACATAACCAGCCGCAAAATGCTCCTCGCCCCCAGAATAAAAGTGCTACCGCCACCGATACCCATAAGATAAATACCAGCGGATCAAGTAAAAACGTATCCCAGTTAAAACCTGCTATCAGGGAGGAGCCCAAGGCCATAAGGTTGACCACCGAAAGCTGGGCATTCTGGCTCCAGCCTAAAAATACCAGTGTGACCACCAAAAACCCGATGCGGAACCAGTAGAATGCCCGCGCATTTTTTGTCGCCTGAACCTGAAAGAAAAACACACCGGTCAATATGGTTAGCATTGCGACCAGCACGCTGATCTCGATTTTTTTGTCCTGCCAGATACGTTTCCACAAATCTGCGCGGGCAGCCGAATCTTCTTCCGCTTGCGAAAGTTGAGGGTCAGGCGGGGCCATGATTAAAGGTGTTAGATATTTTTCTGGCAGATTATATCCCAGATCGAAGGTCAAAAAGACCTTCTCGATCGCTCCTACTGACCGCTGGGCCAGCAATTGAATACGCCAGGGCTTGGTGGGATCAAAGCCGGATCCGGCTGGGATTTTGAACATGTCGGTTTCACTGAATGTGGGTGCTCCCTCGGCAGTAATCCCTCCCAGCCGGCGGTGTTGCTTGTCCCGAAAACGTACGGAAATATCACCCTGAATGAGCTGAATACGGTCAAATACTCCGCCCCGTACATATCCCGAGCCCTTAAAAGAATAGCGCCCGCGCCCCATTATAAGGATTGCCTGATCACCTTCTTCCAGCCAGTCGGTTAGGTTGTTATATTCTGCTCCCCCCAGCAGGCTTAAACCGATCTCGGGTGCGGATATTAGCGCCACTTGCATGTCAATATACAGATCTTGCAGATCTCCTGATTCTGGCCGGGCGATGGCGCGCGGATCTCCAAGATCCTCGAATGCCGAATTTATTTGCCCCAAATCAAGGTTCAACCGGCGAACCGAGCCATCTCCAGCAAGGTCATTCCAGCTGTAAATATTGGCTTCTGCCATGTTCATACTGCGTGCGGGGCCGGTGCTAACAACTTCAACAAGTCCACCAAGCCCCAAAGCGCGCGCGACCTTGATGCTGGCGCGCACGATGGAATCATCAATAATCATGATGGTTACAGTGGCGCCGGATATGATCTGCAAATCGTGCCCTGACCCGCTCGCTGCCGCTTCACCAACAATATCAAGCCCCTGATAGGAAGCAGTTAGGGCCTGAATTTTACGATCGGGTATCCCGATCAAAACAATGGGCTCGGAATGCTCGACCAGTTTGGCGCGCATCAGTTTTGCGTCCAGATCGATTGCCACCAGAACATGGATAGGCTTGCCCGAATATCCGGTGGTGCCCACAAAATCGCTGGTGACATAGGCGTAGCCCAATAATTCGGATCCATTGAGAATTGGAACCACGGGTATTTGCTGGTTTAATGGGCCATAGGATGTGGCACCTTCAACCAGCTCATTGGCGGGGATTTGGGAAGTGAATTTCAATACAAAGGGAGATGTATTCTGGGCCGATGCCGAGAAGGTAAAAAACAAGAAAATTATCTGGATAAAGGCAATAATGCCAAAGGTGAATATTTGGTGGGGAAGAGAGCTTCTCTTCATAAGCTAAAACCAATCATATTGCTTTTAACTATTTGAAAAAATTCGGAATTTATTGAATGTTTCGAACAAATTGTAAGACTAATTATTGCCATAAACTAGAACCTAAAAGCATCAAACAGTACTGATTAAAATCAATCAGCTATTCGCTTATATAGCTCTGGGACGGGCCAAGTTTGTTCCAGAACAAATAAAAACCAGTTAGGCAAAAAATCTGCTATAAATATATTTGGGTCGTGACCATAGTAGCCAACTCGGGAACTTAAGTAGTGATTCCAATCGATCGTAATCTTCTAAAAGAATTTGCCTTGTTCGCTAAAATGAGCACTGGAGAACTTGATAATATTTTGTCCGGAGCTACCAGCCGGCTGCTTGGGCGCAATGAAGTGGTGTTTAAACAGGGTGATTCGGCGCTATCTTTTTATATTTTGCTGCACGGACGTTTAAAGGTCTCTCAGGTCACCATTGATGGCCAGCAGGTTATTGTTCGCATCATCAATCCCGGAGACCTGTTCGGCATCGCCAGGGCCTTGAATCGGGATAGTTATCCGGCAACAGCCAAAACAGTTAGCGAAAGCCTGATCTTGTGCTGGCCAACGGCTTTATGGGATCAATTTATGCAGGAGCATCCGGCGCTTTCAGCCAATGCCATGCAAGCGGTGGGAACCAGACTTCAGGAGGCGCATACGCGTATTCGCGAGATGGCAACCGAGAATGTGGAGCAACGGGTTGCCCACACTATTCTCAGGCTTGTCCGCCAGTCGGGAAAGCGTGTGGATCAGGGAGTAAATATCGACTTTCCGATTACCCGTAAGGATATTGCCGAAATGTCGGGAACCACTCTGCATACGGTTTCACGAATCTTGAGCGCGTGGGAAAATGCAGAGCTGGTGCAGGGGGGACGTAAAAAAATATTAGTATGCCATCCCCACCGTTTGTTGCTGCTTGCCGATGGTATTGTAGAGGGGCATATTTAAGACACTTCTCTTTTAGGTGTTTGCCTTTTTTTTGCTAAAGGTCGTTTTGAAAGTGACCTGCGCCCCAAGTTCCCTCCACATTTTTTGTAAAGTCCTTGGTTTTGATGCTCTGAGACCGAAGCTTGGACCGCCGGAGGTTAGAGTTTCCAGCATATTTCACGATGACGGGCTGGTTACGTCACCGAGATTTTGTAATGCAATCGGGACATTATATCCGATTGCGCTATGAGGGCAAACCTCATTGTAGTCTCTACGCCAAGTCTCCAACTTTTCATGGGCATCTGCAAGCGATAAAAACCAATGGGCGTTCAAACACTCCTGCCGGAACTTGGAGTTAAACGCTTCAATGAAGGCATTATCAGTTGGTTTTCCGGGTCGATAAAAATCAAGCGTAATGTTGTTGGCATAGGCCTAAAGATCAAGGTCACGAGAGATAAATTCGCTGCTATTGTCCACACGAATTGTCTTTGGATATCCAATATTTCCGCAGATTTTTTCTAAGGTTTGAGCCACATCCTCACCTCGATAACTAAACCGCGGATCCGTTGCTGGGCAGAACCAGGAATGGGTATCAACGATTGTCAAAATACGCAATTTTTTACCGGTTGCCAACTGATCATGAACAAAATCCATTGCCCATACATCGTTCGGCCCAACCGCAATCTGACAATCCTCTCGTAATTTGGCTTTTACCCGCCGCTTAGGGAATTTATTTCGTAGCTGCAGCCCTAACTTTTTGTATATTCTACGCGTTTTCTTCATGTTGATATTCCAACCGTCTCGGAGCAATAACACGTGCACACGCCGATAACCGTAGCGAACACGTGTTTCACATATCTCCTTAATCCGTCTTTCAAGGGGGGCCTGATCAATGCGTCGAGATTTGTAATGGTACGTTGAAGTATCAAATGGCAGCACCCTACAGGCACGCCGGATCGACACGCCCCAATCAACCAACATCCCAGCAACCAGCTTGCGCTTGTGAACAGGCCTTAGAGCTTTCGTCGGATAACAT
>VAPK010298308.1_pt1 | contig 10880 bp, 9 predicted proteins | sample 3395031 | NCBI WGS metagenome assembly VAPK01 (sample SAMN08290443, study PRJNA428436) | hydrothermal vent metagenome | isolation source: Deep-sea hydrothermal vent chimney 1 | place: Pacific Ocean: Juan De Fuca Ridge
TGAATGATTGAATGATTGAATGAATTATTCTTTTAACGCAAAGAGCACAAAGTTTTGCGCAAAGTTCACAAGAAATATGCAATAAATGAACTTCTCAATACGTAATACTAATATCTCAAATCACCAATTTATTAATTAACTATCGTCTAACTTCTATAGTCTTCACTCTTCAATCTCCTGTCCTCTTCTATCCATTCCGTAATTTTTCATAAGCAACTTTTCAAAAAATCTATCCGGTAGAATTCTTTTTAAAGTAATTGAAAATTTATCTATAAAGTAACCCGCCTTATAATGAAGTTTTGGATTGGATTTAAGTATAATCTTATGTAAATACTTAGCTAAAACAATTGGATTAGCTCCTTTCTCCACATGTTCATCCATTATCTCAATATTTTTTCTATAAATATTTTTATAAGGCGAATTTGAATATACTGGTGTATAATATCTTCTTTTAGCTATATTTGTTGCAACATCGCCTGGTGCAACATTAGTGATTTTAATTCCAAACTCTTTTACCTCCATACTCAGCGCTTCCGATAAGATCTCTAAGGCACCTTTGGTAGCACAATAAATCCCCCGAAAGGGTAAACCCATATAACCGGCAATAGAAGTAACATTAATTATCAATCCATCACCTTGCTTTCGCATTTGAGTTATAACAAGTTGAATGACTTCAATTGTTCCAAATAAATTAGTTTCAAACGACTTTCTTATTTCTTTCGTTGGTGTTTCTTCAATTGAACCGGTAATTCCTATACCTGCATTATTGATCAAAACATCTATCTTTCCCTCTTTTTCTATAATAAATTTTACAGCAGTTTGAATGGTTTCAAATTTCAATAAATCCATTTCAATTAACTCAAAAGGTAAATTATTTAATTCCTTATCGGACTTTCGAATAGAATTCATCCTACTTGTTCCATAGACTTTAAACCCTTGTTGGCTTAAATACTCTGCTGTGACACTTCCAATTCCTGAGGAGGCTCCTGTTATGAAAACTACTTTGTTCATTATTACAAAGATGGAATAAAATTTTGAATTTATTCTACCAAATATTAGCGGGTAATTTTAAAAAGATTCCGTTTTATTTTGGATGATTTTTCCTTTTAGTTGAGTCAGAACCAACTAATAATTTAAGTATTTCGTTAGCCGACGAATTTTTAAATTTGAGGAGATTTATATGCCTTATTAAATAGGAAGGTGAATGTGAATCTATAATGAGATCCCGCTATGCAACGGGATTAATTCAACTTTACCTTTGATTTTTTCATTGATTGACGAATCATCAAAGCTAAGTTTCATTAAAATGGCAAGCTACCTGCATCACACCGCTACGACCTAATACCTTTGCTGCGTTCCCGCCCTGGAGGATTCAAAGGGAGCTGGTTGTGCAGGACTTGCCGCTGCAAAATTACAATCATTTTACAAACTCACAACCTTTTTTTAAACTTTTTAAAAACTATTTTTTACAATGGTTTTTACATTCTAAGAAATGAAGTATATTTGTTTGAACTTAAAAACTAACCAATATGGAAAACACAGAAATTGAAAAAAAATCAAGTAGTAAAATCTCTTTACACTACGGAATTATCTTAGGAATAGTTTCCGTTTTGATAAGTGTTGCTGTTTATGCCATGGGTATGCAATACGAACAAGACTGGAAAATGGGTTCTATTGGAATTATTGCAATGATCGCAGTCATATTTATTGGAATTAAAAAATTTAAAGAATTCAATGGCGGTTACCTTACTGTTGGTCAGGCAATAAAAACAGGAATTGGTATCGCTCTTATTGGAGGAATCATTTCTGTAATTTATTCTTATATTTTTATGACAATTATTGAGCCTGATTTTATGACCAACACAATGGCAAAAGCCCAGGAGAAAATGATGGAACAAAACCCTAATTTAACAGATGAACAAGTGGAACAAGCTACGGCCATGATGTCTAAATTCTCTAGTCCCGCAATTACTTCTGCCTTTTCCTTAATTGGTAGCCTTTTCTTTGGATTCATTATTTCTTTGATTTCGGGTTTCATCCAAAAAAATGACCCAAATAAATAATTATTTATGGATATATCGGTAGTTATACCACTACTAAACGAAGAAGAATCATTAAAAGAATTACATGATTGGATTGTTAAAGTTATGCAATCCAATCATTTTTCTTATGAAATACTTTTTGTTGATGATGGAAGTACGGATGCTTCCTGGAAAATTATTGAAGAACTTGCTGATAAAAATCTGAGTGTTAAGGGTTTAAAATTTCAGGTGAATTACGGTAAATCACAGGCATTAAATGCTGCCTTTAAAGAAGCCAAAGGTGATGTTGTAATTACCATGGATGCTGATTTACAAGACAATCCGGATGAAATTCCTGAATTATATGATCTGATCATCAAAAAAGACCATGATTTGATCTCCGGATGGAAAAAGAAAAGATACGATTCTAAAATACGAAAAAATATCCCTTCAAAACTGTTCAATGCAGTAGCAAGAAAAACCTCGGGGTTACATTTACATGATTTTAATTGCGGATTGAAAGCATACAAAAATGAAGTCATCAAAAATATTGATGTAAATGGCGAAATGCACCGATACATACCTGTTCTTGCAAAAAATGCCGGTTTTTCAAAAATAGACGAAAAAGTTGTACAACATCAGGCACGTAAATACGGCACTACTAAATTTGGTATTGATCGTTTTATCAATGGTTTTTTAGATCTGATCACCATCAGTTTTTTAACCAAATACGGTAAAAGACCTATGCATCTTTTTGGTTTACTTGGCACGCTTATGTTTGTACTTGGTTTCTTTGCTTCTCTATTTATCGGCATATTTAAACTGATCAAACTATACAACCATCAACCTACTATTTTGGTTACCGATAACCCATGGTTTTATATTGCTCTGGTATCTATGATTTTAGGTTCTCAATTGTTTTTGGCAGGTTTTATTGGTGAATTGATTTTACGTAATAAACGTGATGATTCGCGTTATACCGTAAGCAAAAAAATCAATCTTTGATCATGAAAAAAATAGCTTCCTTAAAAATAAAATTATTTGCTGTTGTTTTATTTATGACAACCAATTTTATTGCTCAAAATACAAGTGTTGAAAAGTCAATCTGGGGAATTCAAACAGGCATCTTAGGCATATGGATTCACAATGAATACAAATTATCTAATAAAGTAGCACTAAGATCTGAAATTGGTTTTGATGGTGGTTATAGATATAGTGATTTTTTTGGATACAATTATTATGTACTTGCACCAGTACTTACAGCAGAACCAAGATGGTATTACAACCTTGAAAAAAGAAATAAAAAAGGTAAAAACATCTCAAAGAACAGTGGTAATTTTGTTGGGTTAAAAACAAGTTTCCACCCTAACTGGTTTACTATTTCAAATGAAGATAATATTGAAGTTACTCCCCAAATTACCATAATTCCTAAATGGGCAATCAGACGCACTGTGGGTAATCATTTTACTTACGAAGCCGGAATTGGTATTGGGTATCAATACATTTTTTATAAAAATGCAGGTTACGCTGATAATGAAAGCACATGGGCTCCTGATCTTCATATTCGGCTTGGTTATACCTTCTAAAATATGACCTTTGAGAGTCAACAGACCTCAATGAGTCCATTAAAAAATATGATATTTTTTACCCCAAAAACATTATATTTGCTTAAATAAAATCTTGTAAACAAATGAATACACCTGAAATCCTAAACAATGCAAAATTGTGGCTTAGTGACACTTTTGATCCTGATACTCAAAATGAGATCAAACAACTAATTAATGATAATTCTGATGAGCTGACTGATAGATTTCATAAGAGTTTAGAGTTTGGTACCGGAGGTATGCGCGGTATTATGGGCGCAGGCACAAATCGTATCAACAAGTACACACTTGGTAAAAACACACAGGGTTTATCTAATTATTTAATAAAAGCTTTTCCAAATAAACAGTTGAAAGTGGCAATTGCATATGATTGCAGAAAAAACAGTAAAGAATTTGCAAAAGATTGTGCAGATGTTTTTTCGGCCAATAATATCAAAACTTATCTTTTTGAAGATCTAAGACCAACTCCTGAACTTTCCTATACGGTTAGAGAATTAAAATGTGATGCCGGGATTATTTTAACTGCTTCACATAATCCTCCTGAATATAATGGCTATAAAGTCTATTTTAATGATGGTGGACAAATCATTCCTCCGCATGACGGAGAAATAATTAATGAGATCAATGCCTTGGAATTTAAAGATATTAAATTTGATGCAAATGAAGGGCTGATAGAATATGTTGGTAAAGCACTTGATGATAAATTTATTGAGGAAGCTGTAAAAAATTCAACTTCAGAAAACACCAAACACAGAGAAAATCTTAAAATTGTATTTACTTCTCTGCATGGAACATCTATTACAATTATGCCTGAAGCATTTGAAACAGCAGGATATACCGATGTACATATTGTGGAAGAACAACGTGAGCCAGATGGTCAATTTCCCACAGTAGCATCTCCCAATCCGGAAGAACCTGCTGCCTTAAAAATGGCAACAGATCTTGCTGAAAAAATTGGTGCTGATATCGTAATTGGTACAGATCCTGACTGTGACCGTCTTGGCATTGCTGTACGCAATCTGAGCAATAAAATGGTTCTGTTAAATGGTAACCAGACTTTTGTGCTTTTGGTACATGCACTTATCAAAGATTGGGCTGCTAAAGACAAATTAAACGGAAATCAATTTGTTGGTTCTACCATCGTATCTACTCCTATGATCAATGAAATTGCATCAAGTTACGGTGTAGAAACCAAAGTTGGTCTTACCGGTTTTAAATGGATTGCAAAAATGATTCGTGAAGCAGAAGGTACACAGAATTTTATTGGTGGTGGTGAAGAAAGTTTTGGTTTTATGGTTGGTGATTTTGTAAGAGATAAGGATGCTGTATCAGCTACTTTGCTTGCTTGTGAAATTGCAGCACAGGCAAAGAATGACGGATCTTTGATGTATATGGAATTGTTAAAACTTTATGTAAAACATGGTTTTTACAAAGAGCATTTAATATCTGTGGTTAAAAAAGGAATTGAAGGTGCTAATGAAATTGCTCAGATCATGACCAATATGCGTCAGAATCCTATTGCAAAAATGTTTGGTGAAAAAGTAGAATTTTTGCATGATTATGAAAATTCTGTTTGTAAAAATTTACTTACTGGTGAAGAGACTAAAATTGACCTTCCAAAATCAAATGTTTTAATTTACACTACCGTAAATGGCACAAGAGTTGCTGCAAGACCTAGTGGAACAGAACCGAAGATTAAATTCTATTTTAGTGTAAATGCACCATTAGACAGTATAGAAAATGCTAAAAAAGTAGAAGAGGCTTTAGATAACAAGATCAAAAGTATAATCAAAGAACTTGATCTTTAACTAGCACATTATTAAAACTAGTATTCAGAGGTGATATTAAATTTAATATCACCTCGCATTATTATATTATGAACTATTTTAAAAAAATCTTGCGTTTTGCCAAGCCATACACAAATTATGTCTGGTTAAACATCCTTTTTAATATCCTTTATGCCATCTTTAATGTATTATCTGTTTTGGCTTTTATTCCGGTATTGGGTATTTTATTTGGCAGAGAGGAACGGGTGACACAAAAACCATTATTTACAGGAGTTGCCGGCATCTATGATTATGTGCAAAATAGTTTAAATTATTTTATTTCAAACATTATGGATACCAGTGGTGCCGAAAAGGCTCTGTTATTTATCAGTGTGGTGAGTTTTGCCATGTTCCTTTTTAAGAATCTATTTCGTTATCTGGCCATGTATGTACTTGCCTTTTTACGTAATGGCGTGGTAAAAGATGTGAGAGACAGTCTTTATCATAAAATACTGGAATTGCCTATTTCTTATTTTTCTGAAAAGAAAAAAGGAGATACCATAGCTCGTTTGACAAGTGATGTCCAGGAAATTGAAGTTTCCTTTTTAAACTCGCTGGAAGCCATTGTAAGAGAGCCCTTAACTATAGTATTTACATTAATCTCTATGTTTGCTATTAGCACAAAGCTTACCTTATTTGTGTTTATTCTTTTGCCCGTTTCCGGATTTTTAATATCTGCGGTAAGCAAAAAACTTAAAGCACAATCCTTGCTTGCCCAGCAGGAGACTGGTAATTTTTTATCATTTATTGAGGAAACCCTTACCGGATTAAAAGTGATAAAAAGTTTTACTGCTGAGGATAAAATAGAAAGTAAATTTAAAAAATCTACTACGCGATTTGAAACGTTGATGAACAGTGTTCTACACAGAAAGAACCTTGCATCACCAATGAGTGAATTTTTAGGATCAGCAACCATTATTGCTATTTTATGGTTTGGTGGAAGACTGGTACTAAATGGCACCGATGATATGAAACCTCAGGAATTTCTTGGATATATTGGTTTGTTTTATCTAATTCTGAATCCTGCTAAAGCAATCTCACAGGCAATTTTTAGTGTGCAAAAAGGAAATGCATCTGCAGAAAGGATCATGCATATCCTGGAAACAGAAAACGACATCAAAGATACTCCGGATGCCATAGAAAAAAGTTCTTTTGATAAAGAGATCACACTTAAAAATGTGTATTTTAAATACAAAGATGAATATGTTTTAAAAGATTTTTCACTAACCATCCCGAAAGGGAAAACCGTTGCTCTTGTTGGCCAATCTGGAAGTGGTAAATCAACTCTTGCAAATTTAATTCCGCGATTTTATGATGTAAATCAGGGAGAAGTTTTAATAGACGGGATCAATATAAAAAATATAAAAAAGAAATCTTTACGTGAATTAATGGGACTGGTAACACAGGAATCTATTTTATTTCATGATACCGTAAAGAACAATTTGAAATTAGGAGTAGAACAGGCAAGTGATGAAAAAGTGATGGAAGCTTCTAAAATTGCAAATGCACATGAATTTATTGTTGATCTGCCTGATCAATACGACAATAATATTGGTGATAGCGGAAATACATTGTCTGGTGGACAAAGACAACGCCTTTCTATTGCGCGTGCTGTTTTAAAAAATCCTCCTATCATGATACTTGATGAAGCAACTTCTGCTTTAGATACAGAATCAGAACAGTTAGTACAAAAAGCCCTGGAAAAAATGATGGAAAACAGAACTTCCGTTGTGATTGCACACAGATTATCTACCATTCAAAAAGCAGATATGATAGTTGTGATCCAAAAAGGAAAAATTGTAGAACAGGGAAAACACAGTGAATTGCTGGCTAAAAAAGGAGCCTATTTCAAACTGGTTAATATGCAGTCATTAAATTAATCTTCTACAATTAAATAGTAATATTCTTAAATCTGATATTAAAAACTAAAAAAAACAAAATAATGAATATCATAAAGAGTTTAGAATGGCGGTATGCCTGCAAAAAATTTGATACAGACAAAAAATTATCTGAATCTCAAATCGAAACTTTAAAAAATGCTTTTAATTTAACTCCAACTTCCTTTGGTTTACAACCAGTAAAAATGATCATTATTAAAGATCAGGAATTAAAAGATCAGATTTTTCCTCTCGCCTATTATCAGGAGCAGGTAAAAACCTGTTCACACCTATTGGTTTTTTGTATTGATACGGATGTTGATGAAAATACCATTGACAGATATTTTGATTACGAAAAAAAAGTAAGAGGAACCAGTGAAGAAGTTGTAGGAACATTCAGAAAACAATTGAAAGAGATGTATGGTGGCATGAGCCCCGAGGCGATAGAAAAATCTTCTGTTTATCAAACTTATATTGCTTTAGGTAACTTAATGACCGTTTGTGCTGTTGAAAAAATTGACAATTGTCCTATGGAAGGTTTTGTACCTTCAAAGATCGATGAGATTCTTCAATTAAAAGAAAGAAATCTGAAATCAGTTTTATTATTTCCTGTTGGATTCAGAGCTGAGGATGATATTATGAGTGATATGAAAAAAGTAAGAAAACCATTAGAAGATATTATTATTGAAATGTAGATTATCTAATTTATACCACAATTATTAGAATCAATAAAAATAATTTGCATCCTTTACTAGTACTATTTTTAGTAACTTTGATACAGATATAAAATAATAAATTCAATAATATGAGTCAAGATATAAGAAACCTGAAACCAAAATCTTTATGGAATAATTTTACAGATTTAAATGATGTTCCCAGAGGTTCAAAAAAAGAGGAAAAAGTAATTGCCTTTATGGTAGATTTTGGTGAAAAATTAGGTTTGGAAACCATTATAGATCCTATCCAGAATGTGATCATCAAAAAGCCGGCAACTCCGGGAATGGAAGACAGAAAAACCATTGTAATGCAATCGCATTTGGATATGGTACATCAAAAAAATGGTGATACCATTTTTGATTTTGATAAAGAAGGGATCAAAATGGTTATTGAAGATGGCTGGGTAACTGCTGAAGGAACCACTTTGGGTGCCGATAATGGACTGGGAGTTGCTGCAATCATGAGTGTTTTAGAAAGTTCAGACATTCCACATCCTGCAATTGAAGCCTTATTTACTATTGATGAAGAAACCGGTATGACCGGAGCTAAAGGATTACAGGCAGGCTATTTAGATGGTGAAATATTACTTAATTTAGACACTGAAGAAGATACAGAACTTGATATTGGTTGTGCAGGTGGTATAGATGTTACTGCAACAAAAAAATACGAAGAAGAAGAATTTATTGGAAATCATACTACATTTAAAATTACGGTAAAAGGATTACGTGGTGGACATTCCGGTATGGATATTCATAGAGGTTTTGGAAATGCCAACAAAATAATGAATCGAATTTTTGAAGCAACACAAAATCACATGAATATTGCTGAAATTCAAGGTGGTAGCCTTCGAAATGCAATACCAAGGGAAAGCTTTGCAACAGTAATCTGCAAGAGTAGTGATATTGATAATTTTATGGTCAAAGCAGAAGAAGTATCCGCTCAGATCAAACAGGATTTTTCAGAAATTGAACCTAATCTTGTCATTAGTTTTAAACAAACTCAAAATCATCAAAAAGCCATATCTAAAGAAGAGCAATCAAAATTGATCAACGCCATAAACAATGGTCATAATGGTGTTTATAAAATGAGTGAAGAAATGGAAGGACTGGTCGAAGCTTCCAATAATATTGCCATCGTAAATTTGAAGGATGGTAACATTCAAATTGATTGTTTGACACGTTCTTCGGTAGAAGAAAGCAAAGCGGAAGTAGCAAATCAGTTAAGAGAAGCTTTTGAAAAAGAAGGTTTTACAGTTGAATTCTCAGGATCTTATCCGGGATGGAGTCCAAATTCCAATTCTGCCATATTGAGTGTGATGACAGATATTTACGAGAGTATTTTCAATAAAAAAGCCGATGTAGTTGCCTGTCATGCAGGACTGGAATGTGGTATTTTAGGAACCAATTATCCCGAAATGGATATGATTTCTTTTGGCCCCACTATCAAGGGAGCTCACTCTCCGGATGAAAGAGCTAATATTGCTTCCGTACAAAAATTCTGGAAATATTTACTGGAAATACTTAAAAATATTCCTCTAAAAGAATAAGTTAGAAATAAGCCTGCAAGATATAATTCTTGCAGGTTTTTTTATTTATTTGATGTATAAAAAACTCCAAAACATACTAAAACAATATAGTTTTCTGCTTGTTTTTATTTCTTCCTTTCTTGCTGCCCAGAGAAATACAAATCAAATGGATGCAAATATTTTCATTCAGAAACATTCTTCTGAGTTTCCCGGATTTAGTTATGCCGTTATTCAAAATGGAAAAATAATAGAAAATAGAAATTTTGGTTTGGCAAACCTAAATAATAAGCAAAAAGCACAAAACAACACCAATTATCGACTGGCATCGGTTACCAAACAATTTACTGCTTTTGCAGTTTTAATGTTAATTGATAAAGGCAAACTTTCCTTAACAACTAATTTAACTGATATTTTTGATGATTTTCCTGAATACGGAAAAAAGATCACCATCCAACAATTGCTTACACATACTTCAGGACTTTTAGATTATGAAAACCTAATGAACGATAACAGAACAGATCCAATTTTAGATAAGGAAGTTTTGCATTTACTAAAAGAACAGGATTCCACTAAGTTTGTTTCTGGCAGTAAATATGATTACAGTAATTCTGCTTATGCTATTTTGGCTCAGATCATTGAAAAAACATCTGGTAAAACTTTTAAATATTTTATAGAAACTGAGATATTTAAACCTTTAAAAATGAAGAATTCGGTAGTGTACACCAGAGATGTAAAAATTAAAAATAGAGCTTATGGATATATCGTAAGAAATGATTCTATCATTTTTAATGACCAGAGCATGACAAGTTTCGTACAGGGTGATGGTGGTATTTACACTTCTATCAATGATTATTACAAATGGGATCAGGCACTGGAAAACAACACCTTACTCTCTGAAAAATTAAAAAACAAAGCCTATTCTATTCAATCAAAAATCAATGAATCAGAATGGGATTATGGTTATGGATGGAGAATAAAATATGACAAGAATACAAAAATAATTAGCCATTCTGGTCACACCTGTGGATTTACCAATTATGTGGTTAAAATACCAAAACAAAGATTAACAATCGTATTATTTTCAAATAGAAAAAATGATGATCTTACAATTAAATTTGGCAATTATTTATTAAAAAAATATATGAAAATCAATTTATAATTCAGTGATATTCATTCTAAACAGATCTAAAAAATATTTGCCTCTTTTACTTAAACAGCAATATAAAACCACCAATGGTGGTTACCAAAAGGATAAATCTTCTGTAATTGATATTTGATACCTTTTCTACAATACGCACTCCCACATAAAA
>VAPK010438339.1_pt1 | contig 10880 bp, 12 predicted proteins | sample 3395031 | NCBI WGS metagenome assembly VAPK01 (sample SAMN08290443, study PRJNA428436) | hydrothermal vent metagenome | isolation source: Deep-sea hydrothermal vent chimney 1 | place: Pacific Ocean: Juan De Fuca Ridge
GTGTAAACATTGCCTAGTTCAGGAGCAAAATAAGCACCTTCCCCCATGAGTGAGTGACAGCCGATACAGTCATTAATCTCCCACAGTCGTTTTCCAGCCGCGACCTGTTCGGTAATGTTTTCTCGGTTATCTGTTTTAGGAATGGTTCTAACGGTATCCACGGTTAATCCAATAAGTACCAGGAAGAAGAAAATACCTCCGCCATAGTAAATATTCCGTGCCATACCTTTGGTAAAGGTTTCTCTCATAGCGCGCCTCACTTCAGTCTTATTAATATCACGATGAACTTTAGTTTTTTTTGGTGGTGTTCGTCCTTGATGTTCATCAAGTACAGGGCACCTTTATTAATTAGGTATATCTTCTGGCAGCACCAAAAAACCAGAAACTAGGTGTAACTTTGAAGCCATGTTTAGACTTGTAGAAGATACACCTAGTTAAGGAGAACCTGATTAAGTCGATTAGATTTAAGCGCAGAAAAAACAGTCGCTATTTTTCACGAAGTGAGCTGAAATGGTGCTCCCTTGCAGCAATTTTCGTGGAAAATATTGACAGTTTTAGTAAACTTAAAATAATTGGACTTGATCAGGATCTCCTTAATAGAGATGCCCTAAATACTCTTACTCAACATGAGCATTTGTACTATATTAATAGAGGTCATGGCACAAGATTAAAAGAGATCATTGCAGGAGAGATATAACAGATAAAAATATGTTTTTTCTTTTGCCATACTCTTGTGCAAAAGTCTCTAAAAATGGGCGCTAATTAATTGAATAAACTAGGGAAAATATGAAGCTAGCTGCAAAACATCAAGAAGTAATGAAAACAGTTCCATTATTTATGGATCTTAAAGAAAGTGATTTTATACAAATCGTTAAGGGGACAACTGAATGTGTCTTAAAAGGTGGGGATGTTTTGTTTAGCCAATATCAGCCAGCGAGCGATTTCTTTTATGTCGTTGATGGTGAGATTAAAATCAGTCTATTATCGGTAGATGGCTCAGAAAAAGTAGTCGATATTATTAAAGCAGGCAGTACATTTGCTGAGGCTATTATTTTTAAAGGGCTTGGCGGATACCCAGTTAACAGTAGTGCTTTAAGCCAATCTGTCGTTTTAAAAATTAATGCAGAAAATTATATGGATGTATTGAGTCATTCAACTGATGCTTGTTTTAAAGTGATTACTAGTCTGAGTGTGCGTACTCATTGGTTGGTGAATGAGATGGAGCGCTTAAGCTTGCATAATGCGAGCTATCGTTTGATCAACTACTTGCTAGAAAATGTAGGTAATGGTACAAATGAGATGAAAATAACGTTATCTGTTCCTAAACACGTGATTGCTTCAAGGCTTTCAATCACACCTGAAACACTTTCACGTACTTTGAAGAGTTTATCTAAAAAAGAACTATTAGAAGTACATGAAAAGCATATTATTCTAAAAAATATAGATGAATTACGTTTAATGATTTCTCTCTAATATTTGAGTTACTTTCATTTAAATAGAAAAAAGTTTGATCTTTATCAAGTTTAAAAGTTTGAATCTGCCACTTTGACTTAAATCAAGGAGGCTCTCCCTAAAATAGTTTGATACTTCTCATGCATTATAAAACTAGCAAGAAGTATTGGTACTAATTCATAGGAGAATTTAACGTGAAAGACATGATGAAAATGAAAAGAAGAGATTTCTTACTCTCTACCATCGCAGCCGCAGCAGCAGTAACGACTAGCTCTACAGCTTCAGCAGATGATACCGTGAAAGTTGGAGAGATTGGCGTACAGGCTGATGTTAAAGATTTAGAAAGAGTAACTCAAAAACTGGTTAACCCCCCTTTCTTACCAGAGCATGACCAAGTTGCTAAAGGTGGTCCAAAAGTTGTTCAAGTAACAATGGATGTTGAAGAGAAAGAGATAGAAGTTAAACCTGGTGTATTCGCACAAGCGATGACTTTTAATGGTACAAACCCTGGACCAATGATGGTTGTACATGAGGGTGACTACCTTGAGCTTACACTTAGAAATCCTAAGACTAATACAATGACACATAATATTGACTTTCACGCGTCAACGGGTGCATTAGGTGGCGGTGGTTTAACACATGTTGCACCAGGTCAGCAGACAATTCTTCGTATTAAATGTGACAGAGCAGGTGTTTTTGTTTATCACTGTGCACCAGGCGGTGTAATGATTCCTTTCCATGTTGTATCGGGTATGTATGGAGCAGTTTTGGTCTTACCTCGTGATGGTTTAAAAGATAATAATGGTAAGTCAGTTACCTATGATAAGGTTTATTACATTGGTGAGCAGGGCTGGTATATCCCTCAGGATGAGAAAACAGGAAAATACAAACGTTACAGCTCACCAATCGCAGCAATGGGCGATACTATTAAAGTAATGGAAGGCTTAACGCCAACGCATATTACGTTTAATGGAAAAGTAGGTGCATTGACGGGTAAAGGCGCAATGACAGCAAAGGTTGGCGAGACAGTATTATTCCTTCACTCACAAGCGAATGAAGACACACGTATCCACTTAATCGGTGGTCATGGTGATGTTGTTTGGCCAGGTGGCTCATTTAATAACACGCCAACAGTTGACCGTGAGACATGGTCGGTGCTGGGTGGTGAAGCGGGTGCAGCAATGTACACCTTTAAACAGCCGGGTGTGTACGCATATGTGAACCATAACCTGATTGAAGCCGTTATGAAGGGTGCTCTAGCGCATGTTTCAGTAGAAGGTAAGTGGAACAATGATCTGATGGAGCAAGTCCAAAAAGCTGCTCCTATCGCTTAGTGTAACCATAAGTAGATCTAGTTATGAAACATAAGAAAGCTTACTTTTTAAGATATTTGCATTTTATGACTCTATCTACGGTATTATTTTTTGTGGGGACTGTATTTGCAGTTTCCACAAAAATAAATGATCGTACAGAATACAGTACATCACTTAATTCAGTCGCTTCTGTGATTATGAATTGGTACGGTAGTTTGATTACAAATAGTGATGTTAAAGGTGGAGACATAGTATTTAATATGTCGAATATAAATGAGCAGTCACGTAAATATCGCTCTAATTATCCCCGAAATATTTCCCAAATAATTATCACAAGCACTAATTTAATGAAACTTAGTGAGTCTGATGATTATCAATTTAAAGTTAAATCAAAAGTCACGTATAAAAAAAATAAAAAAGAACATACTAAAATCCTCAATGAAACCTTTGTTATTAATGGCTCATTACTGACTCATCAAAATATAGTGCCAATTAAATCAATTGGTCTGGATAAAGCAGAAGAATCAGAGAGATTCGAGTCCAGTAAATACAATCGTTATCATTATAAAGTGCGAGAGTTTACCTATGCATGGTTAGCTTATATTGATGGTATTGATACTTTAAAATCCACAATGAATGCTAATGCTTGGTTAGATAAAGCTATGTATTCATTGAAAATTGGAGCAGAACAAACACAAGGCTCAATTACATCAGTGTTGGAAAAGAAAAGGCAGTTACTCACAAAGGGTGGGCATTTATTGCGCTCTTTGGATGTAACAAAAGAAGCGACTAATCCAAATATTATTGTGATAGATCTAATCTTAGAATGGAAAGGCACTAATCTAACAGGAAAGCCTGTTGTCGCAAAAATTCATCAAGAGATTAAAGTGAAAATTAAAGCAGATAAATCATGGGAGGTAATCTCTATTAATGAAGAGCACTTACTGCCTATTATTGCGCCTTGGATGGGATTAGTATGCTAAAAATACCCACAATATTGAAAACACTTATCATTCTACTTCTTCTTAATAATGGTGCTTTAACATTGGCAGATACCAGTGCTTTACCCATTTTTAGTGGCGTTGGTGGTGAGTTTTCAGCCGTTGATAGTAATGGTAAGGATATAAAACTGAGTGATTATAAAGGTAAAACGGTTGTGCTAGCTTTTGGTTATACCAACTGCGCAGATATATGCCCGTTTACTTTGGGTTACTTAAAACAGCTCTATAAAATGTTATCAGCAGAGGAACAAAAAAAGACAAACTTTATATTCGTCACTATCGATCCTGAATATGATACGCCAGAACATCTTAAGGCATTTGTAGAGTTTTTTAATAAGAATTTTATAGGTTTGTCTGGTTCAAAAGAGCAGATTGAATATATTACATCCTTGTATAAAGCAGAATACAGCGATCTTTCTGAAGGTAAAGTACCAACCAAAGAAATTAGGCGGGTAACCCCACAAAAAACAGATGATAAAGATGAAAAAGCCTCATTGTTTTCTCATACCGTTGTACTTTACCTAATAGACAAAGAAGGATTAACTCGAAGCTTAGAATATACTGGCACACCAAAAGATGAGTTTGCAGGAAAAATAAGAGAATTAATCAATGAGTAAAATCAGCTTTAAAAAATTACTATTCATAATTTTCATCTTTGGGTTTAGCTTTAATTTACAAGCAGATGAAAAGCCCACTATTGTGACTGAAGGGCTAAGGGTAATCCTTCCTCCCAGTGTAGCTAGGAGCACCTCTGCTTATGGTATTATCAAAAATATAGGAGATATGCCAGACACACTGATCAGTATTAGTACCGATGCTGGTATGATAATGCTACATAAGACAGAAATAGAAAATGGCATGGCGCAGATGAATCATGTCGATGATTTTGTTTTAGAAGCAGGTGCCAAGTTAGTTTTGAAGCCAATGTCGTATCATCTTATGTTTATGAATGTTAATCATGATATTATAAAAAAAGATGGCGAGGTAACCATAACTCTGGAGTTTACAAAGGCTGGTAAGCTTACATTTAAAGCCCCTGTGTTAGAAGAGTAATGACTTGATTTAGCTCAAGGTGTTATTCTCAATTCCCTTTTAAGATGTTATCGGTATTATCAATCGGTACAAGAATATTTATTTTTATTTAGGAGTGGTCAAACGATGTCAAAAAGTTTAGTTAAAAAACTATCAATAGCAGCAGGTTTAGTACTTGTTATGGGTTCAAATGTATACGCTGCAGACGGTGCAGAGGTTTATACAGCAAAAGGTTGTGCTGGATGTCATGGTGCAGATGCAAAAACACCTATTATGGGTGCATACCCTAAGATAGCAGGACAAAATTTAGACTACTTAATACAGCAGCTAAAGGATATTAAATCAGGCGCAAGAAATAATGGCCAATCAGCTGCAATGCAAGGCATTATGTCTGCGGTAAATGAAGATGAGATCAAGGCTGTTTCGACTTATCTTTCAGGGCTTTAAATAGTAAAAGCAAATTAAAAGCCTCCAGATTTGGAGGCTTTTTTATGCCTATCGTTTTATCCATTACATGCGCTAAAACAGCACTAACATATTACTAACTTAGCACAAATGCAGCTAAGGACGGATATACGCATAACCTTTTTCTTGTAACTCAATGATACGAGCAACCCCTGCTTGAGTTGTATCAACACCTTCTGTGAGTTTTGGTAAGTGACCTTTTTTAGCTTTAATATTATTCATGGTATTCATACAGGCACTAAATTTAACATCTTGAATTGCTAAGCTTTTGACACGAGCTGCGTATTGGCTTTTTGCAGTCAGCATGCCTAGTCCCGGTCCATAGGCAACAATTTCGATATCGATATTATCAATTCCGTATAGCTTTTGTAGGTTAACTGCATTATTCATTGCGATCTTCTGGGTTCTTGGGTCATCTGTGCTTACTTGGATAACTAACTTATGCTTTGCACCATCCGCATTTACCGTAGCTGTTATTCCTAGGGCTAGTAAAATAATGAGTAACGGATTGAGTAACTTATAAATAATGTTCATTTTTTCTCCTAATTAATAATGTGTTTGAGATAGGTATTATTAGTATAGGAGACAAATTGTTTACTATTTTTAGAAATCCATAAATTTAAGCCAAATATCATTAGGCTGCCAAGATTCTAGAATAGGGACAATCTTATTATCAGAGCGTTTTAAAACTGCTGTTTGATAATGTTGCATAAATGCAGATACACGCATATTCAATGCACAATGTACCCAGACTTTTTCGCCATCAAGTGCTTCCATTAATTTAACAAACAAAGACAAATGCTCCGCAGTCGGTGCGTCAAAAGGTACGGGAATATGAAAATAATTCATCCCAAGTTCGCTAACAAAGCCCCCTTCATCTGGAAGTGCATTATCTGAATCAGGCATAGCCAGATTAATTACCGTTCGATAATCAGCATCGGCAATATCCAGAAATTGATTGGGTGTAGGTTGCCCTGATGTTCCGATATTATCGCTGATGATAATGGTGTTTAGAATATTATTAATGCTCATAATAGATATGTAATCTTGTAAAAAAGGGGGGGGTGCCATTCAAGATATCAGAAGGATTTTCTAGCTTTTAGTCTTGAGTCCAAGTTTCTGGTTCTGAGTTTTAAGCCTTAATCAGCAGGTCTTTTAATAAGATTTTAGAGTTACGCTGAAAGTTATATAGTGCTTTTTTCGCATCAGGTAAATCAGTAATTTCGCCAGCTTTAAAGCCGCGTTCCTTGAACCAGTCAATTGACTGGGTTGTCAGGACTAATAATTGATTCAAATGCTGTTGACCTGCCTGATGTGTAATTTGCTTTAAGAGCCTGTCACCACGCTCTCCACCTTTATAAGATGGATGAACAGCAAGGCAGGCTAGCTCCCCCGTTTTTGTGTCATTGATAACGTATAGCGCAGCGCAGCCTATGATTTTACCATCGCGCTCAATCACACTGAATTTATTAATTTCTAATTCTAGTTGCTCACGTGAGCGCTTTATCAAAGCACCTTTTGCTTCTAATGGCTCGATTAAATCAATGATGCCACTGACGTCATCCGTGTGCGCTTGGCGTATTGTCTCGTACAAACTGGCATTAAACATGGTGCCAATCCCATCACGAGTATAAAGCTCTAAAAGTAAACTATCTGCTGTTTCAGTGCTGATTAAATGGACACGCTGAACGCCGCTTTGTAATGCCATTTTAATGTGATTGAGTAGGCGTTGCTGCTGTGGGTGAGTGTCAATAAACTGATCAATATATTGTAGCTCTACATCAGCTGTAGGTGTTGCTGCATCAGCATGTATAAAGATCAGCTTATCAGCTTGCAACGACTTTGCAGCGGAGCTTGCAACATCTTCATAACGTAGATTAAAGGCTTCGCCTGAGGGTGAAAACCCCAATGAAGAAAGCAACACGATGCTTCCAGCATCTACTAATTGTTTGATTAAATTAGCATTGATTTTACGCACAGTGCCGGTGTGCTGGAAGTCCGTACCGTTATGAATTCCCAGTGGTTGTGCGGTGATGAAATTACCTGAAAGCACGCCAAGAGATTCGTTAATAACAGGGGGGGTGCTAAGTGCATGGCTGAGCTGATTTTCAATTTCTACTCGCAAAGCACCGATGGTTTCTTTAGCAATTTGTAATGTTAGATCATCGGTGACGCGCATATCATCGACAACCTGAATATCATGTTGAAGTGCGCCAAGGTGAGCATCAACTTGAGGACGAGCACCGTGAACCAGAACAACTCGCGCGCCTAGTGCTGATAAAATAGCAATGTCTTGAATGATTTGGCTAAATGCCGCGTCCTCAATAACCTCACCAGCAAAAGCGATGACAAAGGTTTTTCCACGATGTTTGTGGATGTAGGGTGCGGCTTCTCGAAAGAAGTCTATGCGGTTGTTATTCATATGCTGAGCCATCAAAGGCGCTTTTTATCCAGTCAATAGCTGTATTATCGCCTTCAATAGCTATCACGTCAAAGCGCATAGACGACTGGGGCGCATGTTTTTGCTGGTAGGCGAGTGCGGCTTTTATAATACGACGCTGCTTGTTTGGGGTGACACTGGCAGCAGCTCCACCAAAATCAGTGTTTTTACGGTATCGAACTTCAACAAAAACCAGCATGCTGTCATCTTGCATAATCAAGTCAACTTCACCCGCTTTGGTCGTGAAATTCTTTTCTAAGAGTATTAAGCCATTCTTTTGTAAATAGGAGCAGGCATCCTGCTCGGCTTTATTACCCGTTTTCTTACGAGCTGTTAAAATTTTCGCAGGAGTGGAGTTGATTATTTTACCAAATAGCGAGAGCTGCTTATCCACCATGCGGCACAGGTTTACCATTTTTAAAGCGCGCCCAACGTAAGCTACGATGAAGGCTACCATCTTGAGATAAATGGATGCCGCCCGTTTTACCCCTTAAAACTTTTCCAAAAGTCTTTAAGGAGTTAATTTGTGAAGAGAGAACGAAGGCATCCATACCCATAGCGTAAATCCGCGGGAAGTCGGTTTTTGGTGTAAGGTTCTTTTGAATGCGATCCAAAACCCAAGGTGTTTCAGTGTAAATTAACCCATCAAGGCGTATGTCATTTTGAGTATTGAGAAGACCTTTAAAAACATGAGAGCTGGCATAGATCGGTATGGCTGGCAAGCGCTCACGAATTGAGGGATATAAAGCTTGTGCTTGTGAAGGTGAAGCTGCCATTAAAATAGCATCAAACTCGCGACTTCTTGTGCTTAAACTTTGTACTATGCTGGCAACATCATTAACTCTGTTTGGATAACTGTTTAACAAGGCGACTTTTCCCGCTCGCTCAATAACTGCTGTGCGCATTGCATCTTGTAAACGCCGACCCCATGAGGAGTCGGGGGTTAATATAGCAACCCGCTTTTGCCCTTGATTTAATGCAAATTGAGCCATCTGTACGGCTTCATCTGTTGGAGAAAGGCCGAACTGGTAAAAATTAGCCCCCGAACTTATCGCATTCTGATCCACATAATTTAGCGCCAAAGTAGGGACGCTTGGCTTGTTTTTAGCTATACGTGAAATATTGCCTTTACTAAAAGGTCCAATAACAAAATTAGCCCCCTTGCTCAGTGCTTTTTGATAGATATTTTCAATTGAATCCGTTGTCGTATCGTAAATTTGTAACTCGCTTTTTCCCGCTTGAGTTTGGTGTGACTGTTTAATACCTTTTAAAAGTGTTTTGCCTATCGTTGCTAGATTGCCCGTTAGCGGTAGAAGTACGGCAACCTGTTTTTTACCATTTTTAACGATGACTTTTTTGGGTTCAACTTTAGGATCTGCCGTGTTAGCGCCGCCACTATAAGGCGTGACTGTAGCTGAAGAAGCCGTGCCAACTAACTGCTTTGCTTTAACAATACCAGGGTGAGTAGGGTTGCTTTTTAGCCATTGACTAAGTTCAGTGTTTAACTTCTCTTTATTGTTTTTAGATGTTCTATTAATAAAAGCCAAGCCCAGCCAATTTCTTAAAACAGAGTGCTTAATCTGTTTTCTACCTTCGTCTAACTTAAAAGTAGGAATTTTTTGCACATGGCTCCAAATACGATCATGGTTAAGTCGAATCTCATGTGCTTGAGATAAGTTGGATTCTTGTAAAACTAATTCTTGAACTAGGGCAAGTTTATCTTCACTTGACTGTGCCGCTTGCATACGTGCACCGAGAATTTTATTACCTAAAGCCATCGGTAAATTATTCACTCGTTGCGGTAAAAGGCGTAGTGCTTCTCGGTAGTTTCTATCATTCAAAGCAAGTTGTGCCTGAACAAACCGAAAACGCCCCTGATTTTCCACGTTTAATCTGGCAAAGTTAACGGGTGACAAATAGCGCTGTGTCAGTGCATTATCTTTTAACAACGCTGCCAGTTCAGCGGCTTGCAAAATAAGGCGCTCGCGCTCAGGTGAACGATAATTGTTAGACGCAGCAAAATAAGAACTCGCTGCATCGCGTTTCTTACCTGCCACTAAAAAAGCATTTGCCTGTTGAATATCCTGACCTGTTGGCAGTGAGTGATTATCAACTCGGGGCAAAGGAATTTGCGGTATAATATTGCCCACCGAAGAACAAGCGCTAAGGAATAGAAATAATCCCCCAAGGGTGGTTAAGACAAGGTGCTTTGTTGTAAACTTTTGCAGCATAGAAAATCCATCTTCAGTGTATAAAAACTAATCAGAATATAACATAAATGTTGAAAAAAGGGGGGGGTGCCATATGAAATTAACAGACTCTAAATCTGGAACGCTATATATTGTTGCAACTCCCATTGGCAACCTTGGTGATATAAGTAAACGTGCATTAGAAACACTCGAAAAAGTCGATATCATCTGCGCTGAAGATACTAGAAATACGCGTAAATTACTCACCCACTACGGTATTCAAGGTGATTTACAGGCAGTACATGATCACAATGAGCAGCACAAAATTTCGCAAATAAAAGAGTGGTTAAGTACAGGTAAAAACATTGCACTTGTCAGTGATGCCGGGACCCCTTTAATAAGTGACCCAGGCTATCATCTTGTCAATCAATTAGGTGGTGAATTTCCAATAGAACCGATCCCTGGTGCAAGTGCCATTATCACGGCTTTGTCAATTGCAGGTTTACCTACAGATAAGTTCACCTTCGAAGGTTTTTTACCTGCGAAATCCGTTGGGCGAAATAAAGCCTTAAAGGAAAACCTAAAAGAGACACGCACCCAAGTTTATTATGAATCAAGCCACCGAATCGTTGCTACAGTTGAGGCAATGCATGCAATTTTTGGAGAACAAAGAAAAGTAGTACTAGCGCGTGAATTAACCAAACTCTACGAACAAGTTTTCCGTGGCAACCTAGAAGAGCTAAAAGAGTGGATTAGCGCAGACCCAATGCATCAAAAAGGTGAGTTTGTATTAATGCTTCACGGCAGTGAAAAACAAACTGAAAGTGATGAAGTAGAAAGCACCACCCAAGAACTACTCACAATCTTGCTAGAAGAACTTCCCGTAAAACAAGCCGCAACTCTAGCTGCAAAAATCACAGGTAAGAAGAAAAATGAATTGTATCGACAAGCGATGGTGATTAAGTCTTCTGATTAGTATCCCTGATAA
>VAPK010518503.1_pt1 | contig 10879 bp, 9 predicted proteins | sample 3395031 | NCBI WGS metagenome assembly VAPK01 (sample SAMN08290443, study PRJNA428436) | hydrothermal vent metagenome | isolation source: Deep-sea hydrothermal vent chimney 1 | place: Pacific Ocean: Juan De Fuca Ridge
GAAGCCTTTTTGACAACTATCAAACCCTAAATGACTACAATCTAACCTAAGAAACAATTTTTATCTAGATTTTTGTATGAACAAAAATTAAAACAAAACAATATGGAAAAAATAATTTTTACAGTTTTAGTATTTACCACATTTACAGTAACAGGTTTTTCACAATCTGATAAAATGAAAGAGAAAGCGACAGCAAAAGTTCAAAAAATAAATACTTCAATTGTTAAAGGTGATAAAAATATTGCCTTAACAGAAGAACAAAGAACAGGAATTTATGACTTACAAATAGAATCTTTAAAAGCAATTAAGAAAATTAGAAAAGAAGAGTATGGTAAGAAAAAACAAAAAACACTTATCAAAGCTGAACATAAAAGAGTTGGTGCATATATATCTCAAAATATATTAACTAAAGAACAAAAAAAAGCACGTAAAGAAGCTAGAACGAAAAACAAAAAAGAATAATTTTGATAAAGTCCTTACTAATATTAATTATTTTCATCATAACATCATTGAATGTTATGGCTCAGATGACACCACAACAAATGGTTGCTAATATGGGTAGGGGTATTAATACAGGTAATGTAATGAGTGCCCCAGTTGAAGGAAATTGGGCTCCAGAATTTCAGGAAACCTATTTTCAAGATATAGCAGATGCAGGTTTTAAAACGGTAAGAATTCCTGTTGATTTTTTCGGGAATAGGACTACAGGAAACACAAATGTATATTCTAAATCTGCAGGGACTTCAACAAATTATACAGGAACATCAGCAGATTATGTTGTGAGTTCAACCTACTTAGATAGATTAGAACAAGTTATTACTTGGTCATTAAATAACGGATTGATAACAATTTTAGATTTTCATGGATCAACGCTAAAAAGTGAATTTTTATACACATTTAGTCCGAAACCAAAATGGTCAGCATATTATACTGACCCAACTTCAGCAAAAAGAGTGGCAGATAATGAGAAGTTTAGAGCTATTTGGACAACAGTTGCCAATCGTTTAAAAGATTACACATATAACTTACTGTTTGAAGTTGTTAACGAACCTTACTTTTTTCTAACATCTGCCGAAATGGATATTTTAAATACAGATATTATTAATATTATTCGTAATTCAGGAAATAACAATACAGATCGTAACATTATCATTACTGGTGGTGGTGAAAATGCACACGAAGCGCCTCAACAAATTGGAACAACTTTATTGAATAATGATGACAATTTAATTGCTACATTTCATTATTATAAACCAAGAGACTTTACGGCGTCATCAAATGAAGATCATAATGATTTTGATTGGGGGTCAACAAGTGACAAAACAACCATTGATAGTCGTTTTAATGAAGTGCAAACTTGGTCGCAAGCAAATAATACTCCTGTATTTTTAGGAGAATTTGGAGCAGACAATGAATGTGGCTACGATTATATTGCAAATATATGTGGATCAGACGGAGGTCCTGAAAATACATCAAGAGTTGAATACCATAGTTATTTGGCAGAAGCAGCAATCAGTAGAGGATTTGCCTTTACAGCTTGGGATGCTGGCGATAGGGCAAATAAAACTATTTATAAAGTTACAGACAGAACTTGGGTTGAAGGTGTAAGAGATGCTTTGTTAGGGAATACTTTAGCTGTAGAAAATATAGATAACAGTAATGAAAGCATAATTGTGTATCCTAATCCTGCAAAAAATCAAATTTTTATTAAAACAAATAACTCACTTCAAAAAGTAAAACTTTTTGACATAAAGGGTTCAGTGATAAGCGCTCAATTTAACAGTAATGTTATTACAGTGTCAAATTATGATGAAGGGATGTATTTTTTAAGGTTATTTTTTAATGACGGCTCTTCACATACTAAGAAAGTATTATTAAAAAAATAACGGTAACCAATAATTTAAAACTAATTCTAATTTTAAAAACTATTAATCATGAAAAAAATTACATTACTCTTTTTATTAGCAATCTTGCCTTTAGTAGGTTTTGCACAAACATTCGATTTTACCAATACAGATGATGATTGGAACGGATTAAATAGTTTTACTTCTGTAAATGGTACAACGTTTATGACGCTTACTACAGTTCCAGGAGATGGAACATTAAAAAATCCTACTGTAAAAAATGCAGCAACTGGGGCAGACGCATCTACAAACGCTTTTGTTGGCGTTACAATTAGAAATAATGATGCCAATGGTCCAAATTTTTTGAGAGTTTCTTACCCAAAACCTGGTGGTGGTAGAAGGTACATTGAAAATGATATTACAACAAACGATGCAGATTTTGTTACTTATTGGTTTGATATGACACATGCAGAATGGACAGGAACGTTAGATGACATCAAATTGCATTTTAAAAATGCTGGAAACACAGATTATATACTTCCAAACACATCAGTTACAATAGATATTGATAAAATTGAATTTGTGTCTTCTATACCTACAACTGAAAATAATGCATATAATTTTGATAGTAGTGATGAAGGATGGAATAATACAACACGTTGCACAGTTGCTGCTGTTGGTGGAGATTTAGAAGTTACCTTAACAGGTGGTACACAAAACTCCAAAGTGGCACTAACTGGATCTTTTATAAACGCAACTAGCAATGCTTTTGCTCATGTTATACTTAAAAATAATACAAATGACGATCAATTAAAATTAGTTTATACTAGCGGAGCAGGTTCTAAAACCAAAACGATCGTTATTACTACAATGGATGCAACCTATATGACTTATGATTTTGATTTAGGAGCAGATACTGAATGGACAGGGAACGTGGAGGATATTAAGTTAACTTTTGATGATACAGCTACTCAAGAAGGTAGTGGCATTTTTTTAATTGATAAAATAGTTTTTGATAACAATGCAACATTAAGTGTAAATAGAAATGAATTAACCAATTTCACTTTATACCCAAATCCAGTTAAAGGTAGATTGAATTTTAATAGTCAAACAGATATTTCAAAAATAGAAGTATATAATTTAACTGGTCAGCGGTTATTACAATTGAAGAATTTTTCTAATAATAATTCATTTGATGTTTCAATATTAAGTAGCGGTATGTATTTAGTTAATATTGAAGATGTTGAAAATAGAACAACTACAAAAAAAATAATTATTAGTAGATAAAAATTATATATCAATCCAAGAATTAGAATGAGACTGTTAGGGAAGAAATACTTTTCTAAAGTCTCATTCTTTAGTTTAAATGAAATTACGAATAGTATATCAATAGAAATAGCAATACTACTATTTATTTTTTTTAGATTTGAGCAATATATCTAACGGTTTATATTTTATCAAGGCTAAGCGCTTTTTAAAAACCATCATAAAAAATAGTTTATTCAGTTTATAATGCTCAATATTTACGCTAACTTCTTAAGGAGAAATATTCTTTTGTTACTCTTGATTTTATTGATAGTTTCTTGTAAAAATGAGAAGTATCAAAAAATTGTAAAACAAGATGCACTTTATCAAAACAGTGCATTTATAGGAACTGAAACTTGTAAATCTTGTCATCAGCAAGAATTTTCAGAATGGCAAAATTCTCACCATGATCTAGCCATGCAACTAGCTGATTCTACAACTATTTTAGGTGATTTTGACAATGCAACGTTTAAAAATAAAGGCATCAACTATTCCTTTTTCAAAAAGGGAAGTGATTTTTATGTAAACACCGAAGGAGCAGGAGGGAAGTACCAAGATTATAAAATTGCCTATACTTTTGGAGTTACACCCTTACAACAATATTTAATCGAGTTTCCTGATGGTAAATATCAATGTTTATTAGCTGCTTGGGATGCTAAGCAACAAAAATGGTATGATTTACAACCCAATTTAAAGGTTCACCACGATGAATGGATGCATTGGACTGGCGGTAGTATGACATGGAATAATATGTGTGCCGATTGCCATTCTACAAATCTTCAAAAAAAATATGATGCTACAACAGGAAAATATAATACTACTTATAGTATTATTAATGTAAGTTGTGAAGCTTGTCATGGTCCATCTAGCACTCATATTGAGTATTATGAAAATGAAGAAAAATATAAAGATATTAATCCACCAAAACTTTATATGGATGCTTCAATGAATTCAAAAGAATTGGTACAAAAATGTGCTAGGTGTCATTCACGAAGAAGTCAGTTAACAGAATATTTCGATTATAAAGGTCATTTTTTAGATCATTATAATCCTAGTAAAATGATTGATCCAGTCTATGAATTAGATGGACAAATAAAAGATGAAGATTATGTGTATGGTTCCTTTGTTCAAAGCAAAATGTATCATAATGGTGTGTCATGTAAAGATTGTCATGATGTACATTCGTTAAAACTCAAAAAAGAAGGAAATGCTCTTTGTTTATCATGTCATGAACCTAAATATGATACCTATTCCCACCATTTTCACAAACAAAACACAGAAGCATCACAATGTATTAATTGCCATATGACTGGTAAAACATATATGGGCAATGACTTTAGAAGAGACCATAGTTTTAGAGTACCAAGACCAGATCAAACTTTAACTTATGGAACTCCAAATGCCTGTAATACCTGTCATACAGATAAAACCGCTAAATGGGCAAGTAACTTTATCAAGTCAAAATATGGTGAAAAGCGACCTGAACATTATTCAGATAATTTATTAGCAGGTTACCATGGAGATAATGAAGCTTTTTATAAGGTGTTTTCAAAAACTAATAATCCAGAAATCATACGTGCTACAGCTTTAAATCAATATGGAAATCAGTCACTTTCAGAAGAAGAAATTAATCGACTCATCGCCCTTGTAAACGATTCATCTGCTTTGGTAAGGAATGAAACGGTTTTGACTCTTGGTAAATTGAATCAGCTAGACCTTTCTGAAACTATTGAGCCACTATTACTTGATTCTGTACGATTAGTCAGAATTTCTGCAGCAAGATATTTAAACATGAAAAATAGCGAGGTACTCGAAAATGACAGCTTTAAAACTGCCCAAAAAGAATACCTAAATGAGTTAAAAGTAAATACTGATTTTGCTTCAGGTCAGCATCAAATAGCCTTATACAATCAGGCAAAAGGGAATACAGACAAAGCCATTGAAGCTTATAAGAAAGCATTGAAAATTGATAACTATTACAATAGGTCAAGGATGAATCTAGCTTTGTTAGAATATAATAGAGGAAACATTCAGCTTGCTGAAGAATTGTATTTAAAAATCACACAGCAAGAACCCGAGTACAGTTATCCTTACTTTATGTTGGGCTTATTATATAATGAAAGTGGTAAACCTGAAAAATCGCTAGAATATTTAGCAAAGGCATGTGATAATAAACAACCTATACTACCTAGAGCTTTTTATAATTACGGATTGAAATTACAAGAAAAAGGATTGTATAAAAAATCTATTGAAGTACTTAATAAAGCCTTAAAAACAGTCCCTTTTGATGAAAGTCTTTTGTATGTAAAATTATTGGGGCAAATGAAAATGAATCAAACCGAAGATGCTTATGACACCTGTGTTTTGTTGCTTAAAATTTCTCCTGACAACAATAATTATAAAGAAATTTTAGAAACCCTAAAAGCTTATTAAGTATTTGAATTTTCATTTTTTGTAATTAAAATATACAAAATAAGTGGCGTAATCCAGTTAGATCCTCTTTCAATAAACTCCCAGATTGGTTCTCCAGATATCGGTCTTATCAAGGCAGTAGAAAATGCCCAAATAACAGCCCATAATACTACATATTTGTAAGGTTTAAGTAGAATAATAAACGCTATTATAACGTCGAAGATTCCTATTATTGGAATCAACTCCTTTGATTTTTCTAAAGAAAAACCAACAACCTCAAGATAAACTAACCATAAATCATTGCCTTTAATAGCAGATATACCATGCCCTAGAAAGGTTAAGAAGATAGCTATCCTTAATAAATATTTTAAATTCTTCATGTTAAAATAAATCTTTTTTATTTCAAATTTATAGTTTAATAAATAATTAAATAATAGATATTATATACTATTTTACTCAGAAAAGGTAATTGTATTAATAAAAAAAAGGGTGTGATTTAAAACAAACCACTTAAAGGTTTGTTTTCAATTCCAATTTTAGAATAATCAAAATTTAGCTTATCCTGTAACAAACTAGCATAAACACTTCTAAAATCAATATCGTAGATTAAATCTCCATTATCTAAGGTAGAGAGATTAGGGTTTTCACCAATTATTTTTCCATTAGTACTATTTTTTCCAATAATGAACATTGGAGCTGCCTTACCATGATCAGTACCATTACCATTATCTTTAACTCTTCTTCCAAATTCTGAAAAAACAACAATAGTTGTATTCTCCATGAAATTAGCACTTTTCAAATCTTTATAAAAATTGGATATAGCACTATCTAATTCTGTAAGTTTCCTGTTTTGTAGCGGTAATTGATTGTCATGCGTATCAAATCCGCCAAGCGATGTATAGTAAACTTTAGAGTTTAAATTTCCTTTTATCAATCGTGCAATCCATTTCAATTTTGTCCCTAATTTGGTTTTAGGATAATTGATGTCATCTTTCGATTTTGTCATTGCTTTTTGTATGTCTTCAGAGCCTTCAGAAACAGATTGAGCAACTTTCATTACAAAATCTAATTGTAGGTTGTTGGTAGAAATACCTTGAGTATATTTATTTTTCCGTACTTTAAATTGATTAGGATTTTTCAAAGTAATAGTGTTTGGAACATTTCCTTTCAATGCTAAATTATCTATAGTATCAATATTTATACCTGCCGTAGGTTGGTGGTCTTGGCATTGTAGGTCTAAATAACGTCCTAACCATCCATTATTGAGGTATTGATTTGCATCTGATGCTGTTTGCCAAATTTCCTGACTTCTAAAATGCGACCTATTAGGGTTTGGATACCCTACATTTTGAATGATGGTTAAATCTCCTTTTTGCTGAATATCGGCCAATCCTTTTAGTGCAGGGTGAAATCCCATTCCTTTATTTTTACCGATGACTGTATCTTTTGCTAACGCTATTTTTGGTCTCAACGCATAATATAAAGGATCATCATAAGGAATAAAAGTGTTTAAGCCGTCATTACCACCATTCAATTGGATAAACACTACACATTGATTACCAACAGCTATATTTTTTTGAGTTCCAAAAGCATGTAAAAACTGAGGCATTACTAAAGTGCCACCTGTAAATGTTCCTGTTATCGATAAAAAATTTCTTCTATTCATAATTCTTTTATTAATGTGTGAGAGTTTCTAACTATACCAATTGAAATTCAGGAGTTTTAACCATATAATTAAATAAGCGTAAAAGAGCCTGTTGTGCATTTGGGCTTTTAGGGTCAAAATCATATTTAAGGATACTTATCATATCTTCTTGCATAGCACCATTAACCCTAAAAAGTAAGCGATTACCTAATTCTATACTAATTTTTTTAGTATCTATTGAAGTGGGTTGTAATTCAATTTTCGGATTTAATTCTACAACTTTTGTTTGCATCATATTGGTATTCATTTTCTTTCTTCTCCTCTTTAATGCTTTACCATTACAGAGTAAATCAGCAACCCGATTCCGTTGTAAATAGGTTTGAGAAGTTAACCAAGAATTGCCACCATCCCAACCTTTAACATTGGGCTGGTCAAACAAATCCATGCTTTGCTGTCGCAAAAAATACAGAATAGATTTTGAGTCTATACCTTGTAAGTTGAGTTCATCAAGCAATTGCATTACAAAAACTAACGGGTCTTTAATTTTAGAGCCAGCATTATCTTTTTTGTACTCTTCAATAATAATTTTTTGTAGCAATGGTTCAATTTCAAAATCTACTTCACGAAAATAATCACCATAATACTGTACCAATTCTTCTGTAGGGTCATCATAAATAAACCATTGTAATATCTTTTTGGTAATACGATAAGGAATCGCTTTTTGCTCAAAAATAATATCAATAAGATCATCAACTTTAAAAACTCCCGTTTTACCTAAATAGGTTATTTCTTCATTGCTTTCTAACTTTTTTCGATACATGGCAGCTTCATTTCCAATACCAAGTCCAGCTAATGCTTTAGCACCATTCTTAATATCATTTTCAGTATAATTACCAATACCCAACGTAAATAATTCTAATAACTCACGACTTAAATTTTCATTGATTTTACCATTTCTATTATCTGTATTGTCTAGATAACGTACCATAGCATTGCTTTTTACAATCTCTTTTGTAAGTGTTCTAAAATTGCCAAAAGCATGTTTTTGTAAAATCATATGATGTTGATAAAGCCAATAGTTTATTTTTACTTTTTGACCCGTTGACACAAAGTGATTATGCCAAAAGCAAACCATTTTTTCGCGTAGCGGATTTTTATTACTTCTAATTTTGTCTATCCACCATGTTTTTAGTTCAGTTGTATTTTGAACTTTTTTTCTCAGCTTTCTTTTATCTTCAATAGTAGCTGTCTGTTTTAATTGCTTTCTATAGTCTCTAAACTCTTTAACAGTTTTAGGGTCATCTTCCAAAAAGGAGGGGAGAATGGTGTCAATTTTTGAAATAAAGGAAGTCTTTAAAAAATTATCCAAACCAATTTCAGCTATTTCAGCAGCTTGTTTGTTAGAAAATCCTAGACGAAGAGACCATAATGTATTTTTATCCATAATCAATTAACTTACTGATTTGACTTCTATAATGCACAATGGTTTAAAGGTATGGCAATTTTTAACTTTATTAATATTGATAGACCATTATTGACAATTTTTAAACCTATTAAAATAACTAGCAAACCAATTCAGTTAATATCAGTCCTATTTTTGATAAAAATTGTAAATCAGATTATGATTAGAAAACAATATTTAACAACTATTGCACTTTTAACTACATTTATTAGTATTGCTCAAACTACTTATTATGTAGATCAAGTTAATGGCTCTAACTCTAATAACGGAACAAATTCATCTACTGCATACCAAACCTTTGACAAAGCAATAAACCAAGTTAATCCTGGAGACATCATTTCAATAATGGGAGAATATGTAAATCCTAGTTATAATGCATCGTATACATATACAGTTCCACATGATTCCCATTTATGGCACAGAGAGAATACTATTAAAATTAACGGATTACATGGTTCTAGTGGTAATTATATTACCATCAAAGGTCTTGATAGCAATACAGTAATTAAAGGAGATGGTGCTAATATTATTCGTATTACCAATAGTTCATATTTAAAATTTGAAAACCTAACCTTAGAAGGTGAAGTAGATAGAATACCTTTAAGTGAAGCAAATGCTTTGCAGTTTGTATATGTTTTAGGTAGTGCTGTAACAAATCCATCTTCCTCAGATATCAACTATAGAAATGAAGATGAAACGAACGATAATGATAACATCGTTGAAGAAACAGACACCTATACTTCATTAGGTGATGTGACTAGACCTTCTTATATTGATACAAGAGGTTTGTATATAAGTGGAGCTGATAATATTATTATAGAAAACAATACTATTCATCATACGCCTGGAGGAGGATTAAGAGTTGCATCAAGTAAGTTTGTAGATATTATTCAAAACGAAATTTATAGATGCTCTGCAAGATCATATTCTGGGACTCACGCCTTAGTTGTAACAAAATCAGAACCAATAGGTACTAATAGTTATAGCATAAACATCCTTAGAAATAAAGTACATCATAATTATAATGAGCAATTTTCTTGGGCACCTACAAAAACAATTATTACACCTCGTATTGATGAAGGGAAAGGGATTTCATTACAAAGAAATAATAGCAGTAGTTGGGTAAGCGGTCAAGGCAGAGTTTTAATTGCCAATAATTTGTGTTATTGGAATGGTTTTAGTGGTGTGCATAGTAATGATGGTTATAGAATAGATTTTATTAATAACACCTGTTTTATGAATTCTTATACCAATACAGTAACATATGCAGGAGGAGTACAATCAGGAAGTAATATAGGAATTAGTACAGGGGGTACAGGTGATGATATTAAATATATTAATAATATTTCGGTAATTGATACAGATTGGAATGGTAAGGCACTTGCAGCAACCTCTAATACTAGTGATTTAGTAGTTACTGATAATTTAATTTTTGGAATAAACGGAACGATTAGTCTAGATCCTGATGTTACTGCTGTAGAAGTTAATACAATAATAGCAGATCCATTATTTACTAATACCCCAGCATCTTATCAAGATGAAACATATAGCTTTGATTTTAATTTACAACAAAATTCTCCAGCAATTGATAATGCTGATGTAAGTGCTGCTCCAACAGATGATTTTTTTTGGAAATGCTAGAGATTCCAATCCAGATTTAGGTGCCATAGAATATATTGGCACTTTGAGTAATGATGAATTTACTATCACTAATTTTAAAATATACCCTAATCCATTTATAGATACTGTTCAAATTGATGGAATAGTGGATATTGAAAAAATTGAAATCTATACCATAACCGGACGAAAAATTTGGCTTGATAATACATTGATTACCAAAACTAGAACGCAATCAACAATTAATCTTTCAAGCTTAGCAAGTGGTGTTTATCTATTAAAAGTAAATAATATAGTAGGAAAGATTATTAAAGAATAAGTTTTCTCTCCAATTTATTATATTAAAAAAGTTGGTTTTTCATCTCACTTCGACTATAGCTTGTATTGAGGTAGTCGAAAGGCTCAGTATATCCCGAAACATCGGGACGGGACTCTCCCAGTTAGTTTATTGCATAAAAAAACCTACTAAAAAAGTAGGCTTTTCATTTCACTCTGTGACCTGGCTGGGGCTCGAACCCAGGACCCTCTCCTTAAAAGGGAGATGCTCTACCAACTGAGCTACCAGGTCAATCAATTTCGGATGCAAATATACTA
>VAPK010547786.1_pt1 | contig 10874 bp, 12 predicted proteins | sample 3395031 | NCBI WGS metagenome assembly VAPK01 (sample SAMN08290443, study PRJNA428436) | hydrothermal vent metagenome | isolation source: Deep-sea hydrothermal vent chimney 1 | place: Pacific Ocean: Juan De Fuca Ridge
CAAAACATTGGGGCGGATTTTTAGTCAAACCCATTTCAATTGAATTTTGGCAAGGAAGACCCAATCGTATGCATGATAGAATACGATATACCTTACAAAAAAATCTTAATTGGAAAAAAGAAAGGCTAGCTCCTTAAGAAAACCAAAAAAAAACCGTCTTCACGAGGAGTGAGGCACGAACGACGTGGTGATCTCTAAATCTTTATAATTGTCCTTAACAAATCAAAAAGTTGTTTCTCTTTGTGTTTGAATGACAGGTGAAAACCTTATCAAAAATAGCTCTGTTTTGTAAAATTTATATGCTCTGTCATAGGCACTAATTACCCGTTGAAAAGTTGTTTATTATTTAATCATATAAATACGTTTAATTATATATATATCTTTTATATTTGGATGAATACTTTAATAATTATGTCGCAAAAAAAATTAAATGAAAACTTTATATATTGTTCGACACGCTAAATCTTCTTGGGAATATCAAGGTGTAAAAGATATTGATAGGCCTTTAAAAAAAAGAGGTATTAACGATGCTTATTTAATTTCTAAGGTTTTAAAAAACAAGGTTGACTGCCCAAATGTATTCGTTTCAAGCTGTGCCAACAGAGCATTACATACAGCAATGATTTTTAGTTACACTTTTAATTTTCCGTTAGCGAATCTTAAAATCAGTAAATCACTGTATAGTTTTAGTGATGGTTATTTAATAAAAACAGTGAAGGCACTTGATGATGGATTTGATTCTGCCATCATTTTTAGTCATGACCATGGCATTAATACTTTTGTCAATAAATTTGGAAACAAACCTATAGCACATGTATCAACATGTGGTGTTATTGGCATACAATTCAAAGACAAACATTGGAAAAATATTAAAAAAGGAAAAACATTTCTTGTAGAGTTTCCAAAATTTCATAAATAAAAAAGCAGAAGTTTTGAAGATAAAAAAATATGCAGCAATTGATATTGGTTCTAACGCCGTTAGACTATTAATTGCGAATATTATTATTGAAAAAGGTAAGGAAACACTTTTTAGAAAATCCTCATTAGTTAGGGTGCCTATTCGTTTGGGTGCAGACTCATTTGTAAAAGGCATCATTAGTGACGATAATATTAAACGTTTGATAGATGCAATGAATGCTTTTAAATTACTAATGAAGGTACATGGTGTAGAAAAATTTAAAGCATGTGCAACTTCTGCTATCCGTGAAGCTAAAAATGGCAACCAAGTTGTAAAAAAGATCAATAAAAAAACAGGAATACTCATTGATATTATTGATGGTAAAAAAGAAGCAGCTATTATTGCATCAACAGACTTAAATGAATTAATTGAAAGTGATCAATCTTATCTGTATGTTGATGTTGGTGGTGGTAGTACAGAATTTACTATTTTTTCTAAAGGTAAAATTACCAGTTCGAAATCGTTTAAAATGGGGACAGTTCGCCTTTTAAACAATAGCAAAGATACTAATAAACTCATTTTTAAAGAAGTTGAACAATGGGTTACATCTAACACTAAAGGTCTAAAAAAACTATCATTAATAGGGTCTGGCGGAAATATCAATAAGATCTTCAAAATGTCTGACAGACCTTTAGGCAGACCGCTTTCTTATATTTATATAAGAGCTCATTATGAATTTTTGAAACAAATGAGTTATAATGAAAGAATAACCGAACTGAGCTTAAATCCTGATAGAGCAGATGTAATTATTCCTGCTACAAAGATTTATCTCAATGCTATGAAATGGAGTGGCGCCACAAATATTTATGTCCCAAAAATTGGCCTTTCAGACGGTATCATAAAAGGTATATATTTAGGAAAATTTGATTAAACTCAATTATAATAGAAAATCATTGCGAGTCATCTGCCTTAGGCAGATAACGTAGTTTTCAATGTTAACCAACCACATTATGAAGATAACCACATCACACCTTTGGCGTGATTCGCAATGATTCTATTTATTTTTTAATGTTTCATTTATCAAATTCACATATTTAGCTGAGTTTTCCAGGTCAGGAAAATGACCGCAATTTTCAAATTTAATTATCTTAGCATTTAAAATATGCTCTTTAATACTGGCAAAATCAGTACCTCTATGGGTATAGTCTTTATTCCCCCAAATCAACGTTGTTGGAATTTCAATTCCATTTAACGGATTGTTCAATTCTTTCGTCAGACCTTGCACTAAACTCGACAAACAAAAACAACCTCCATTTTTTATGGTATTAACTGCTTTTTGCTGGTATTCAGATCTATCAACATTTTTAGGTAAGGCATAATTATACCATTTTTCAGCTAACTTTTTTTCCAAAAATGAATTTGCGATTTGTCCAAGTCCGGGAATTCTTACTAGTTTTGGAACATTCTGTTTTGTCCATTTTTTCATTTGATGCATCGCAGGAGTTTGTGCTAAAAATAAATGTTCAATTCTTTCAGGAATCATTTTAGCAACAGTAATTCCATAAAATCCGTTAGCACACGAAAAAGAAAGCGAAGTTCTTTTAACTTGTAAAACATCCATTACATTTATAATAATTTTTGCTGTCATATCAAATGAATAATCATATGTCAACGATGGATATGAAAACCCAAAACCGGGTAATTCAAAACAAATAACACGATAATTATCAGCCAACTTTGTCATTAATTCTTCGTGATGCTCGATAACATTCGGGCCGTCGGGTACACTAATAATTATCGGCTTATTTCCTTTAGTGTCTTTAACTCTTATTTTACCATAATCAGTATCAATCATGGTAATATCATCTCCCCAATTAGTTGGAAAGCCTTTCCATAATTTTCTTGTTTTTAATCGTGCAGTATCTATTATAAATCCACTCATTTTAAACTTTATTTTTTAAACATCGGTAATGGATTTAATGGATATTTTACAAAATGTTTTAGAGATTGTTTTACTAAAAACCAATGAAATCCTTTATTTGAAATCTGAGTTTGAATAGATCTATATTTTAATCTATCTAATTCAAACAATTTCATTCCCATAATCACATCTATCCAATCCGCTTTTCTAAAAATTTCTACTGTTTTACTAAACTCACCTTTATAACTGCTCATTTTATGGTGGTTATCTATCATTAAAGCAATTTCTTCTATCCAATCTTGCTTATCAATTTTTATAAGGTATTCACTTGCTAATTGTATAGAAGGTTCTAAATAATCAAAAGAATGTGTCCATATTCCTAAATCATGAAATACTCCTGCTATAGCATACTTCTCATAATTAGTTGTATCATCATCTAATAAAACAGTATAATTATAGATACGATATACATGATTTCTATAGACATGATAATCCGTTTTCAACACGTCTTTGTAGGTTTCAAATAATGTATCTATTGTTTTGTTTTCGGTTATCATTCATTTAATTTTTTATAAAATCCATAGTCTCTTCCAAAGGCTCTAACTTAACAGGTACATATTTATGATAAGGTGTTTTTGTAATAGGATCACAATGATCTGACGAGGTCAATAAATTGATTTTTGGTCCATTTTGTTTTACAATCTCTGGATTATCAATATCAACATAATCAAAACCATATCCATGTGGCAAGGCAACAAAACCTAAACGCATTGTGTCATCAAATTCTGCTTTTACTTTAATTTCGTGTTTAGCAGACTTACAAAGCACATAGTTATTATTTGACACCCCTATTTTTAACGCATCACTTGTATGGATTCTTAGGGCTCCATCCATGTCTTTTTTTCTCCAATCTGGATTGCGAAATATTTGATTTGCATTATATGTTCTACGTTCTCCTGCGGCTAAAATAAAAGGAAAATCATTACTTATATTTTCTTCTTTTTTTAAATTTTGCAATTCAGTAATCATCTCAGGAATTTCTAAATGAATCTTTTTATCTGGATTTTTTATAAGTTCCCATACTTCTTCAAAGGTATGTTTGCTTATTTCTATTCCTGATTTACTTTCTTGAATTCGGCTAAATAAAGCTTCTCCTAGCATAAAGCCTTTGCCTTTTAATCCGGTACGCAAAACAGCCTTACGGTATTTTTTAGCATATATATGTGAAACTCCCCATAACATGGCTGCATTTTGTGCTCCGTTTTTCATTGCTTTTCCTATGGTTGCGTATAGAACAAGTAAGATGCTCTTCTTATAGTTAGGATAAAGCGTCAGGTACACTTTTAATCCAATAGGAAAAAAATTTAAAGAAGGAAAACGTAGATGAAACCTGGCAATTTGCTGTAAGATTGGGAACTTTTTTGGGAACAAACCCATGGCAACCATAATACGTTTGTACATTTCGGGTTCACTAAGTGTATTCCCTTTTGGCTTTACAATTGGTTTTCTTAATTGAAAATAATTTGTAGGAAAATCCAATGTAAAAAACGATGCTTCCCATTTTTCAAATTGTGACGAAGCTGGAAGTACATAATGAGCCATTTTAGCAGTTTCTGTATTTGCAATGTCAATAACAACCAATAAATCTAGTTTTTTAAAGGCTTCAATATAAGCCTTACTATCTGCTGCCGTGAGTATTGGATTACTGCTATCTACAATTAAAGCGCGTATTCTATCTGGATGGTCAGTATTAATTTCTGAAGGTAAAATGTTTGGAGGAAAAAAATTACTTATCTCTCTCATTCTAGTTACTTTTGTTGTAATTCCACCTTCTTCCGGACTTTTTGAATGACCAATAATTGACACCAATTGTGTATGTAAATTGTTAGTTCCTTCTTTTCCAAAATTGCCTGTAATAAGAAATAATAATTTTTCTAAATAGGAATTTAACGTACTATGAATACTTTGTTGAATACCCAAATCAACACGAATACATGCTTTTTTTGATTTTGCTAAATCTCTAGCAACCTTTTGTACACTTTCAAAATCTAAACCTGCCTTACTAATGAATTCTTTTACGGGAATCGTTCCAAATAATCTCTTAATCTTATCAAACCCAATAGTGTGTTCTTTTAGAAACTGACTATCTTCTAAACCTTCTTGAATAATAATCCCTAACATCGCAGCTAAAAGAAATGCATCCATACCAGGTTTTATTTGTAAGTGAAAATCAGCTTTTTTGGCGGTTTCAGTATTTCGAGGATCTATTACCACCATGGTTTTATTGGTGTCTTTAGAAATTTCGCCAAGCACTTTTCGTGTTTGTGGAAAGCCATGAGACTGAAAAGGGTTGGTTCCCATAAATAGAATATAATCTGCATTTTCAATATCTTCTGTAATATGGCAAGACTGCTTTCCAAAAAGCTTTCCATTTACCCAAAAATCCCCTGTTTTTTCTTGCGCTAAGGCCGTATATAAGTAAGGAATACCAACTGCCGCACGGAATGCTGAACTATAAATCTGACACATATGATTCCCTTGACCTCCGCCGCCATAATAGGCTATTGCATGGCTACCATATGTAGTACGAATAGTATTTAATTTATCTGCAACTTCATTGATTGCTTTATCCCAAGTAATTTCTCCATAACTACCATCTGATTTTCTATACAATGGATGCGTAAGACGACCTATGTGATTTTGATAATAATTCAATCTCCCTGCTTTTTGACATAAATATCCTTCAGATTTTTCGTTGTTGGGATCTCCTTTTATCTTCTTGAATTGTCCGTTATCAACTTCAACAGTTATTCCACAATTGATACTGCACAGTATGCATGCTGTAGATTGAATATTCTCTATGCTTTTATTTTCTCTCATTAATTATTTCGATTGATAATATGTTTTATCTGCTATATAAATAGTTTTCATTATTTCTGCATAAACAACTTCTTCTTTATCCTGGAGCAATACAGGTAAATCAATTGTATATGACCCTTTCTTCTTTACATTCTCTTTAATTTCATCCAAAATTTTATCTGTAATCAAAAACCTTGTATATACCGTTTTCTTAATCGGTTTTTTAAATTTTATGTTAGCAGACTTATCCCAAACAACATATTCTTTCCCAAGTATTTTCATTAATTGAAGCATATAAAACGGGTCTGTTGAAGCATAAATACTTCCTCCAAAAATTGTCCCCACATAATTTCGAGTCCGCCAACTCAATGGCAATCGAATATGAAGCTCTCTCCAATCTTCAGAAATAAAACTCACCCAAACACCTGTTCCTCTAATGGCAGGAAACAAGTTAAAAGCCAATCGTCTTACTTTTGAATTAAAGTTTTCTTTTTTATCTGTTTTAAATCGTTTCATTTATGTTATTAATTCTCCTGCAAGGTCTCGAAGATCTTGTAGGTATTTTACTACTGTGCTATATACCTACAAGATCTTCGAGACCTTGCAGGAATGTTAATATGAAAACATTGATACTAGTCTTTTATAAACATCTCAAATAATATAACGTTTGATATCATTTATTTTTTAATGATTTATCAATCAACTCATGATGATGTTTTACATGATAACTCGTAAAATGCAACAGCTCTCTTAATGTCAATTTCCCTAAAAGTGGATGGGGTAAAATATAAACATCTAAGTCGTTATCAGAAAATTTCACTGCTCTTTTACATAGTTTATCAACCTGTTTTTGCAACTTTTTAATAGCCTTTTCTTTTTGAGCAAAATTTATATTGTCCGGCTGAAATCTACTTGGTGTAGGCTTCGCAGTTTTTAATTTCTCTAAATATTTTTCTATCAAAACTTCAGGAGTTCTAGATACTCTATTTGCCACACCAAATTTGTTTTTCAATATAAATTTTGGTACTCCAAATGCCTTAGTTAGTACTGCAACACTTTTAATAATATGATCTAAATGTTGTCCTGCATTCCATTTCTCTTGATAAGAAAATTCATACCCTTCTACAGGTAAATTTGCTATGTAATTAGAAAAATTCAAATGGTTTTCAACAAGTTCTTTTGTAATTAATTCTGTATTCATTTTTGTAATTCTATTTTTTATTTCCTATATAATATACTGATTGGTATATTTTTAATTAATTTTTTTTATAACTGTTCAGTCATTCTACCTAAATTTATCTTTTCAGCTTTAGAAAAAGTAATTTCTCTAACAGTTTCCATAGTATCCCATAAGTATTTATGCCCTTTTAATCTCTTTGTTAATCTCATTCTTCTAGCTAAGCGATTGATTTCTTTTTCTGTTGCTTTCCTTTGTTCACCTAAAACACCATATAATTTAACTGCCGGATATTTTTTAAACTCAATTTTAAATAATGATTTTGTCCAAAACCACCGATTACTATTTACACCTAACACACAGATATTCTTGTTTTGCTCTGCATGCTTAGGCAACTTTGATGGAAATTTTTCAAAATAAAATCCTGTTTGACCATTATTTAAAAATAAAGAGCCTATAGGTGTTACTGTCGGGTTGTTTTCAGTATCTACAGACGCAATAGACACATGTAAACTCGATTGAAAGCTTTTACTAAAATGTATTCGAATACTATTCCAATTAGACTTTATATCCATTTTTTTACTGTAATAGTTTATTTATTTCCGTAATTCTTGCCAAGTGATGATCATCGTGTTCTGCTACAAAGAGAAATAGATCCATCATCCGCATTGGCGTTTTTAGTCTTGGATGTAATGCATATTTATAGACTTCCTTTTCATTCAACGTTTCTAGTTTTCCCACAGTAACACTCCTAATTTCAGAAAACTCTTTGAGTAAGTCATCAATATCTTTATCATTATGGTTTGCCAGATCAGTTTTTGTATTTTCTAAATCAGCATGCCTTAGCTCTTTTGTATCGTTCAAAATATCTTCTAGCCTTCCTTGCCAAAGTGGTTCTAAATCAATAAGATGACCTATGTTCTCTGCAATAGACCAATTATTTTCAACTTTAATAATTACATTATTACCCTTTATTTTAGACATTTTATCAACTAAACGAACAGGAGATCCTCTTAATCTCTCAATTATAGATGGAAAAATATTTTGCTCATCAGGAAATTTAAATTTTCTATCAAACCATCTTATTTGTTGCATCTTTGTATTTTTAGCGTCTATTTACTTAACTCATTAAACTTGTAGTTCCACCTGAATCATTTTATCTATATGATTCATCATATCCATTAAATAGCTATCATCCTTTAACATAACAGATGTAAAAACAGCTCCTTGAATCAAAGAAAAAATTCTACCTCCATATTTTTCAGAATCAATTTCACTTTTAATTTCTCCTTTTTCAATTCCATCAACAATCATTTTAGTTACTCCGTTTTTTAACTTTTCAATTAAATATTTGGCTCGTTGAAATAACTCACGATTTGTATGATTTGCATCAGTTGCAACATTTATTAAAGGGCAGCCACCTTTAGGTAAATTGTGTTTATAATATTCTCGGTAAAAATTAGTAAGGGCAAATAGTTTAGCAATGGGAGACTCTATATCGTTTAATATCGATCTTACCTTATCAACAAGAAACTGTACATTATAACTAAACGCCTCTAAGGCTAACTCCTCTTTATTTTTAAAGTTTCCATATATGGCTCCTTTGGTCAAACCTGTAGCATTGGTTATTTCAGACATACTTGTACCACTATAACCATTTTTATTAAAAATTGGTGATACAGTCTCTAAAATATATTGACTTGTTTTTGCTGCTTTTGTTATTATCATGCTACGAATATATACAAAATATACCAATTGGTATATTTTAGATCAAAAAAAACTAAAATATATGCTTATAAAGTATTCTCATACCAACAAAAGCGATCAATACAGCAGTGATTCTTTTTAACACATAAGGAGAAATTCTGGAAGCACTTAGTCGTGACCCTATTTGCCCTCCAAGAAAGACTGTTAACATTAATATAAACGCAATCTTAGGTTCAAAGTAAAAATCTGTATTCTGATATTGCCCTAGCAAACCAGCTATAGAATTAACTAAAATAAAGAAACTTGCTGTAGCAGCAATCCGCTTTGGAGTATCCCAATTGGTTAAATGTAAAACCGGAGCTAAAAAAACACCTCCACCAATACCTACCATACCAGAAACAAACCCAATTACCCCCCCAATGAATCCATCTTTTACAACAGATTTATGAGTGCCTTGTTTAGGCGAATCAACAATATATTTTGAAACCCACATTGACATGGCAGCCACTATTAAGGTAATGCCTAATAATACAAAAAAGAACGTTTGACTGATCTTTAAATAGCCTCCTAAAAAAGCAAAAGGGATACTTAACAACCCAAGTGGTAGTATCTTTTTCCAATTAAATAATCCTTTTCTAAAGTAAATATATGTTCCTCCACTAACTACAATAATATTACATAATAAGGAAATAGCTCTAAACTGAATAAAACTCATTCCTGTTAAAGCTAAAATTGCTAAATAGCTAGAACCTCCTCCAAAACCAACAGAAGAATATAATATCGCTACTAAAAAGAATAAGCCAATAACACCCCAATTATCAATTGTAACTTGTAAGAGTTCTGAGAGTTCAATCATATAAAATTATTAAATCCAAAAATAGTCTTTTTTAAAAAAAGACAAAATAAGAGGGAAAAATGATGATTTCATAGGAATTATGAAAGTTCAAATGAGTTCGTAATAAAAAATATATTATTATCTTGCTAGTCTAATCAACAACCTTTTTTATGGATACAACAAAACAACAAAAATATTGGAAAGAAAATTTAAAATACCTAGCCATCTTGCTATCCATTTGGTTTTTGGTCTCTTACGTCTTCGGAATCCTCTTAGTAGAACAATTAAACACCATCAAAATAGGAGGGTTTAAACTCGGATTTTGGTTCGCACAACAAGGTTCTATTTATGTTTTTGTAATCTTAATTTTTGTGTATATAAGATTGATGAACAGATTAGATAAAAAATATAATTTAGACAGCTAAACTATGGATATATTAACTTGGACATGGATTTTAGTTGGACTAACATTCACATTATATATAGGTATTGCTATTTGGTCAAGAGCCAGCTCAACTGGAGAGTTTTATGTTGCCGGAAAAGGTGTGCATCCTATCGCTAACGGATTAGCAACTGCAGCCGATTGGATGTCAGCAGCATCATTTATATCAATGGCAGGACTCATTTCTTTTGATGGCTATGACGGCTCTGTCTATTTAATGGGCTGGACAGGCGGTTATGTATTACTCGCCTTATTATTGGCTCCCTACTTGCGTAAATTTGGCAAATTTACGGTACCTGATTTTATTGGTGATCGGTATTATTCTAATGTAGCACGCGTAGTTGCCGTATTGTGTGCATTGATCGTTTCATTTACCTATGTTGCCGGGCAAATGCGTGGTGTAGGTTTGGTGTTTTCTCGCTTTTTAGAAGTTGAAATTAATACAGGTGTTATTATAGGAATGTTTATTGTTTTGTTTTATGCTGTTCTTGGCGGGATGAAAGGCATTACCTATACACAAGTAGCACAATATTGTGTGTTGATTTTTGCTTTTATGGTTCCTGCAATATTTATTTCCATTCAAATGACCGGGAATCCAATACCTCAATTAGGTTTTGGAAGCGCAGGAGCTGATGGAGTGTATTTATTAGATAAATTGGACGGATTACAAAGAGAATTAGGCTTTCATGAATATACATCGGGAAGTAAATCAAAAATAGATGTATTCTTTATTACCGCAGCATTAATGGTGGGTACTGCAGGATTACCACATGTTATTGTTCGATTTTTTACTGTTAAAAAAGTAAGTGATGCTCGTAAATCTGCAGGATGGGCTTTATTGTTTATAGCCATTTTATATACTACCGCTCCTGCAATAGCAGTATTTGCAAGAACAAATATGATTGAAACTGTAAGCAATAAAAAATATGAAGATTTACCTGAATGGTTTTCAAATTGGGAAACTACAGGCTTGATTAAATTTGATGATAAAAATAATGACGGAAAAGTACAATATGTAGCAGATGCTTCCACAAA
>VAPK010192909.1_pt1 | contig 10872 bp, 7 predicted proteins | sample 3395031 | NCBI WGS metagenome assembly VAPK01 (sample SAMN08290443, study PRJNA428436) | hydrothermal vent metagenome | isolation source: Deep-sea hydrothermal vent chimney 1 | place: Pacific Ocean: Juan De Fuca Ridge
AAAATTGCCGACCTAAGCTCTGTGTGGGCTGATTTGAATGTATATCAGAAAGATTTATTAAAAATAAATGTCGGTGAAAAGGTTTTGATTACTTCGCCGGGCAGCGATTATAAATTTAAGGGCAAAATATTTTATGTTAGCCCAACAGTTAATGAAGCAACAAGAACTTCAATCGCACGTGTTAAGCTTGGTAATGTAAAAGGTTTTTGGAAACCCGGTTTGTTTATTACCGGACGCGTTAAAGTAAAAGAAATTAAGGTTTCTGTTTTAGTTCCCAAAACTGCAATTGGAATTATGAATGAACAATCCGTTGTTTTTATTCAAACCGATAAAGGATTTATTCCGCAGGCTGTTGAACTTGGATATTCGAGCAATGATTCTGTTCAAATCATTTCAGGGTTAAAAACAGGACAAAAATACGCGGCAAAAAACGGTTTTGTTATTAAATCGGAAATCGAAAAAAGTAAATTTGCTGATGATGATTAAAGAAAACTTTGCGATATTCTGATCCTCCGCGGCGGATTCATCAGCCTGCCTGCCTATCGGCAGCAATGTTGTTAACTTAAGAAATATACGCTAAAATATTAAATTGTAAATGTGGCTATCCAAAGGATTCTGCGAAAAGCCACCATAGTATTTTCCTTATTAGTTCCGTTGCCTAAAGGCAACGGGAATTACCGTCGCTTTTAAGCGACGGTAAAAAAACATAAAAAACTAAAACGGCTTTAGCCGCATTTGTTCTCTTAAGTTGACAGCATTGCTACCGGCAGGCATGACAGCGAGGTATAAAAATTATAAATACATGAAAAAGGAATTTTAAAAAATGAAAAAGATTATTCAATTTGCATTAAAAAATAGATTTCTGATGGCGGTACTTGGTATTTTGGTTCTTGGAGCGGGTTATTTGAGTTACAGCAAATTACCTATTGATGCTTTTCCTGATGTTTCGCCGACAGTAGTACAAGTATTTACCGTATCCGAAGGATATTCGCCTGAAGAAATTGAAAAGTATGTTACGTTTCCGGTAGAAGCAGCGATGAGCGGATTACCGAAACTGAAATTAGTTAGGTCTGTATCCAATTTCGGTTTGTCAATAGTTAATTTATATTTTGAAGATAATACCGATATTTATTTCGCCAGGCAAATTGTAGGTGAACGTTTAAAAGAAGCAGCCGAACAAATTCCGGATGGCTTTGGTACACCACAGATGGGACCAATAACATCCGGTATGGGCTTGATTATGTATTATTATCTTGATGACTCAACCGGCAAATATTCTCTCACCGAACTACGTTCAATTCAAGATTGGCTAATTCGTTATCCTCTGCAAACAGTTCCCGGCGTTACGGAAGTACTCGGAATAGGAGGCTGGGTAAAGCAGTACCAAACCGTACTTGACCCAAACGCTCTTATACGCTACAATTTAAGTATAAACGAAGTATTGGATAGAATTCGTTCGAACAACTTAAACGTTGGTGCACAATACATTGTAAAAAACGGCGAACAATTTACAATCAGATCTGTTGGTTTAACAAGCAAAATCGACGATATAAAAAATATTGTAGTTAAATCCGTAGATGGAATTCCAATTTATTTGAATCAAGTTGCCGAAATAAAAGTCGGCGGAGCTGTCCGTTACGGCACTGCAACACGGAATGGAACGGGCGAAGTTGTGGTCGGTCAAATTGTGAAACTTTTTGGAGCCAATTCGTCACAGGTAATAAAAGATATCGAAAATAAGTTGGAACAAATAAATGAAATGCTGCCCGAAGGCATAACAATTCACGCTTATTATGAACAGAAAACATTGGTGGAAGCTGCTGTTAATACTGTTACAAAGGCGTTGGAAGAGGCAATAATATTAGTTGTTTTGATTCTAATTATATTTCTCGGGGGTTTCAGACCAAGTTTAGTTGTGGCAATTTCAATTCCATTCTCAGTTCTTTTCGCAATTATCGGCATGAAATTTCTCGGTATTTCAGCAAATTTGATGTCATTCGGCGGGCTTGCAATTGCAATAGGAATGATGGTGGACGGAAGTGTTGTAATTGTTGAAAATGTTGATAGAATGCTTCGGTCGTCTAATCCTGATGAATCTAGAATTCACCTTGTATTACGTGCTACAGTAGAAGTATTGCGCCCCATTATATTTGCGGTGATGATAATTATAGTTGTATTTGTTCCTCTTTTTACGCTCGAAGGAGTTGCCGGAAAAACTTTCCGACCTCTTGCCTACACAATTTCACTTGCGATGGCAGGGTCATTATTATTTGCCATATTTCTTGCGCCGGCGCTTTCATATTTCTTTATGCGGCGACCAAAAAAATCAAAACAGCAAGGCGGCGAACATCAAATTTGGATTGTACGGATGATGCTCAAAATTTATCAGCCGGTTGTTACGTATTTTGTAAAAAAACGCTATGCCGCTGTTATCTTGGCAACAGTGTTGTTAATTATCGGCGGTTTAATTTATCCTCGCCTCGGTTCCGAATTTACACCGCGGCTTATGGAAGGAACTATTGTCGTTCGTTTAACTTTGGCGCCGTCAATTTCACTTGATGAAGGAACTCGTATAACGGAAATTGTAGAAAAGCGGTTAATGAAAATACCGGACATTAAAGAGGTTGTTTCAAGAATAGGACGAGGCGAAGTCGGGTCGGATGCCGAACCGATTAACGTTGTGGAATCAATTGTTCAATTAATACCAAGGGATAAATGGACAAGCGCTAAAACACAAGTTGGTCTTGAAGATGTAATAAGAGAAAAACTGAGTGATGTTCCGGGCATAGCTGTAAATATTACTCAACCGATTCAGCTGCGGGTTGATGAATTACTTTCCGGTGTAAGAGCACAAATTGCTATAAAGCTATTCGGTGATGATCTTGATGTGCTGAAAGAAAAGTCAGATGAAATTATGCGTGTAGTTGAACAGGTGCCAGGTGCTACAGATGTTCAGGTAAATCAAATCGGAGGAGCACCTCAACTTTTGATAAAAGTAAATCGGCATAAAATTGCAAGGTACGGTATTAATATTCAAGATGTTCAAGATGTAATCAAAACTGCAATTGGCGGAAGTACTGCCGGACAATTTTTTGAGGGCGTGAAAAGATTTGATATTTTTGTACGGTTCGAAAAGCAATTCCGCAGTACACCTGAACAAATTAAAAACATTCTCGTGAAAGCACCAAACGGTATACTTGTGCCTCTTTCACAATTAGCATCAATTCAGGAAATTGTTGGACCACGACAGATTACGAGAGAATACAGTCAAAGGTTTATCACAATCCAAAGTAATGTTGCCGGAACAGATGTGGGATCATTTGTAAAAAAAGGTATGGAAGCAATTAAAGCAAAAGTTAATTTACCGCCCGGCTATTATGTTGAATGGGGCGGGCAATTTAAACTTCAGCAAGCTGCAAACAATAGGCTTGCAGTTGTAATGCCGATTACTCTATTTATAATATTTATACTTTTATTTTCAAATTTTAATTCATTTAAGAATGCGCTACTTATTTTTCTAAATGTTCCGATGGCACTAATCGGCGGTATTGTTGCTCTTTGGATTGCGGGATTAAATCTTTCAGTCCCTGCTTCGGTTGGATTTATTGCCCTGTTCGGAATAGCATTATTGAATGGAATTGTTTTGGTAACCTATTTTAATCAGTTGATAAAAGAAGGTTATTCTGTTGACGAAGCATCAATTCATGGAGCAAGTATGAGACTACGACCTGTTCTTATGACGGCTTTTGCAGCAGCACTTGGAATGATTCCGCTTTTGTTTTCAACCGGAATAGGCAGCGAAGTTCAGAGACCGCTTGCTACAGTGGTTGTCGGAGGATTGTTTACTTCAACCATTTTAACGTTGCTCGTTCTACCGGCACTTTACAAATGGTTTGCAATTAAAGTTTCGGAAAGTGAAATGTAAATATATTTTAAAACCGGTCTGCGGACCGGTTAATTTTTTATAATTAAAGGTGAATTAGATGAAAGAAATAAAAGCAATAATAAGACCGTTCAAATTAGATAATGTTGTTACTGCACTTCATAAAATTGAAGGACTTCCCGGATTAACCGTTTCAGAGATAAAAGGGTTCGGCAGAACAAAGGCAAAAGGTGCTGAGGACTCATTCCGGGAAGGGTTACACGATTATATTAATAGAGTAAAAATTGAACTTGTTGTGCATAACGATATTGTGAATGAAGTAGTAGATGTAATTCAAACAACAGCTCATACAGGAAATCCAGGTGATGGAAAAATATTTGTAATTGATGTTATGAACACAATAAGAATAAGAACAAACGAGCGCGGCAAAGAAGCCATATAAACATATTAAACAAAAGAAAGGCAGCAGCAAAATGAAAAAATTAGAAAAATTTTTACTTCCGGCACTATTGGTTTTTGTACTTGCAGTAATTTATTTCAGCTATTTCGCGCCAACTGAAAAGCTGGGCGATTTTTCCAAATTCGGCGGAACTGAAATCAGTCAAACAATTAATGTTTTAATAGTTAAAGAAAGCGGATTTGGTAGAAATGCTAACGGCGATATTATTTCATTTAAAGCGAAGGACAAAAAAAATGTTATAGCAAATGTCAACCTTCACGAACCGGCTACTGAGGGATTAGAAAATGCAGAGATTGTTGAACTGCTTGGACATATGCACGGAAATGATTTCAGTGCTGCCGGTATAAAAATTATCAAATAGCAATATGAGACTAAAAATGGAAAGCACAAAATATAGGTTGAGATAATCCGTTGATTACGGATTTGAAGAGGCAATTGAGAAAAATAGAAAAGGTTATTCCATCAGATGTCATAATCTAATTATCGGCAATATTTATATTTTGTTGCCGTTTTATAGTTTAGTATATTTGGAGAAAATTAACTAAATATTATGGTAAAAGATAAACTACATACTGCAGCACTAAATCATTTTTTTAAAGATAATAGAGTGTTTAACACTAAAAGCATTTCTACTTTCTATAAAAGTATTGAGACAGATATCAGTCAGGAAACAATCAATTGGCGGATTTATACTTTGGCGAAAAAAGGTATATTAAAAAGAGTTGGTCGAGGGAAATTCACACTTGGTGAAGTGAATTATTTCTTACATGAAATTACTTCAAAACTAATTAAACTAAACAGCCAAATAACAAAAGGATTTCCATATTTAAAATTTTGTATTTGGAATTCTTCAATTTTAAACGAATTCACAATTCATCAAACCAACCAAAGCTATATACTTGTTGAAGTTGAAAAAGAATCTACACAAGCTATCTTTTTTTACTTAAAAGAGAAAAAATATTCGACTTTTTTAGAACCTACAAAAGAAGTATTTGAAAAATATATTGCAGAAAACAAAAAGATAATTATCGTAAAACCGTTGATTACAGAAGCCCCTACTCAAAAAATAAAGAATATAAATACGGCTACTTTAGAAAAAATATTAGTAGATATTTTTTGTGACGATATAATTTTTTCGGCATTTCAGGGTAATGAAATGCGAACTATTTATAATGAAGCTTTTGCAAAGTATTCTATTAACGAAAATAGATTACTTAGATATGCAGGCAGAAGAGGCAAAAAAGAAGAAATAAAAGAATACATAAAAACTAATTTGGGCTAATTACTGTAACATACTTACATTTTATTGTTTATGATAAATCAAGAAAAAATATCAATTGAATGGATTAATAAGGTTTCAAAAGAAAACCATAATGCCGATAAAATCCTTGTAGAAAAAGTTATCCGCGCTTTGCTTTTATTAGAAGGTCTTGTTAAACAAAAAATATCTTTTGTGTTTAAAGGTGGTACTTCATTGATGCTGCATTTCAGTTCTGCTAAAAGGTTTTCAATTGACATTGATATTATTTTACAAAGAAAGAACAATGAACTGAACAACATCTTAGATGCCATAGCAAAAGAACAGGGATTTTTACGAAAAGAATTACAACACAGAAATACGAATTCTAAAATAAAAAAAGAGCATTTTAAGTTTTTTTATACACCAATTCACAAATCAAATAAAACAGAAGATTATGTTTTACTTGATATATTATTTGAGAAAGCAAATTATGAAAAGATAATTCAATTGCCAATACAATCAGCATTTGTACCCTTCGTCGATAAACCATTATTTGTGGATATCCCTTGTTTAGAGGATATTTTGGGAGATAAACTTACTGCATTTGCTCCAAATACAACCGGAATACCATACTTCAAAAATGGAAATAGCATGAGTATGGAAATCATTAAACAATTGTATGATATAGGAAACTTGTTTGATAAAGTAAATAACCTGAATATTATAAAAAACACATTTGGTAAATTTGCAAAAACCGAATTAGCATACAGAAATATCAAGAATTTAAACGAGCAAGATGTTATTGAAGATATTTATCAAACTTCGTTATGCATTGCAACTAGAGGATTAGATGGAAATGGGCATTTTAAAGAGTTGCAGCTCGGCATACAAAGATTAAGAGCTTATATATTTTCTGAAAGCTATCATATTGAAAAAGCCATTATACACGCATCCAAAGTTGCCTACCTCATCACATTAATAAAATATGATGAAAAAGGAATTGGAAAATACAGCAACCCATTACAAATGAAAGAGTGGCAAATTAATAACCCAATTAACAACAAATTGAATAAATTGAAAAATTCTAATCCGGAAGCTTTTTTCTACTGGTTTAAAATTTATAAATTAAAACAGAAGTGAAGTAATGATTAATAACGAATACATACTGTTATCATTACGACATAATATTTTTTTCATACATAGAAAGAGAAACCATAATGAAAAAGTATAAAATCAAAAATTTAAGCTGCGCTAATTGTGCATCTAAAATTGAAAACGGTGTGGCAAAGTTGGAAGAAGTAAATTTTGTATCCGTAAATTTTGCGAATTCTTCTATTCAAATAGATACTGACGATTTGGATAAAGTTAAAAAGAAAATAAAACAAATTGAAGCCGATGTTGAAATAATTGAAGACGAAAGTGAAACCGAAGAAGATGAATTTAACATAAAACGGGAATTGCTGAAAATCTTTTTTGTAGTATCCATTCTTGTAACAGGAATTATTTACAAGGATTCTCTGCACAACACTCAATATAACTTTGCGGAATACCTTTTGTTCGTATCAATTTATTTAATAAGCGGCTGGGGTGTATTGAAATCAGCCGGAATGAATATTATAAAAGGTCAAATATTCAACGAGCAATTTCTAATGTCAATTGCAACTCTGGGAGCATTTGCAATTCACGAAATGCCGGAAGCCGTTGCAGTTATGGTATTCTACAATGTTGGTGAATTTTTTCAGGACCTTGCTGTTAACCGTTCACGCAGATCGATTAAAAGTCTGTTGGAAATTCGACCCGACCACGCAAATCTTTTAATTAATGGAGACGTTAAAGAAATAGCACCCGAAGATGTAGCGATTGGCGATAAAATACTAATTAAACCCGGCGAAAAAATTCCTTTGGACGGCGAAGTAATTGACGGTAATTCGATGCTCGATACGTCTGCACTTACCGGAGAATCGGTTCCCCGTTCCGTTAAAATAGGCGAAACCGTAATGGCGGGAATGATTAATAAATCAGGAACTTTAACAGTAAAAGTTGAGAAATTATTCGGGGAATCTTCAATAGCAAAAATTTTGGACCTTGTTGAAAATGCAACATCAAAAAAGGCAAAGACTGAAAAATTTATTACGCAATTTGCGAAATATTATACGCCTGCTGTAGTTTTCGGTGCTCTTCTTGTAGCGGTTCTTCCACCTTTGCTTGTGTCGGGACAATTGTTTTCGGTCTGGATTTATCGCGCATTAATTATGCTGGTAGTTTCTTGTCCGTGTGCTTTGGTTATTAGTATTCCGCTTGGTTATTTCGGTGGAATCGGCGGTGCTTCACGCAAGGGAATTTTAGTGAAAGGCTCAAACTATTTAGATGCTCTGACAGCCGTTTCAACCGTTGTTTTTGATAAAACCGGAACGCTTACAAAAGGGGAATTCAAAGTTTCCGAAATAGTTTCAAAAAACGGATTTGATAAAGCGGAAGTTTTATATTATGCTGCTTATGCCGAAGCAAATTCCAATCATCCGATTGCTCAATCAATTCTTGAAGCATACGAAAATAACGTAGAGCAAGCAAAAATTGGAACAGTAACCGAAATTGCCGGACACGGAATTGAAGCCGAAATTAACGGGAAAACCGTAATAGCCGGAAATGATAAACTGCTTCACAGTAAAAACATTAAACACGATAAATGCGATGTGGACGGAACTGTAGTTCATATTGCCGTAGATTCAAAGTATGCCGGTTACATTGTAATTTCGGATACCGTAAAAGAAGACGCTGCTTCGGCTATTAAGAATTTGAAAAATCTCGGCGTAAAAAAAATAGTTATGCTTACAGGCGATAATTCTTTTGCAGCACAATTAATTGCCGAAAAGCTTAAAGTTGACGAAGTGTATGCGGAATTACTGCCTGAAGATAAAGTGCAATATATAGAGAAATTCATATTGGAATCCGGTAAAAATGAGAAGGTGGCTTTTGTAGGCGATGGAATAAACGATGCACCTGTTCTTGCCCGTGCAGATGTAGGAATAGCAATGGGTGCTCTCGGTTCCGATGCAGCAGTAGAAACTGCCGATGTTGTACTGATGAACGATACTCTTTCAAGTGTTTCTACTTCAATTAGAATTGCAAAAAAAACAAGAAGAATTGTTTGGCAGAACATTATATTTGCACTAGGTGTTAAACTGTTGTTTATTGCACTTGCAGCCGTTGGAATAGCCACAATGTGGGAAGCGGTTTTCGGCGATATGGGAGTTGCCCTTATTGCAATTCTTAATGCAACGCGCGTTTTAAAAATGGGAGAATAATTATTGAGACGGGACAAAGATTTTACTGTATTCCCTGCTGTTATTTTTTTTATCAAAAAATATTAAATGACTTTAAAAATTGATTTTGATGGGTTTATGATAAATAATAAATATCCAAAAATAATTTCACTAATTTCTTTTTTAATGATTCTGATACTCGGTTTATTCACTTATTTGAATTACAACAGAGAACGGGAATTAATGTTTAATAATCTAACGCAAGAAGGCTTGGCAATTAGCAATATAATGGAAACATTTGTCCGGCAAAATAAAAATGTAAATTTTGAGCAGATTCAAAATCTGTTTAAGTCTAGTGCTTGGGATACTTTGATAGAGCAAATCATATTGGTTGACGATTCCCTAACAGTTAAAGCAAATTCTGCTGGCGGAAAATCGGGTTGGAAATTAACAAACGTTAACATAAGAGGAATTAAAAAACTGCGAACAGATATTGTTAAATTTAATAATGTAAGCATATTTCGCCTTATTAAACCATTCTATTTAGATAATAAACAAATTGTTAACTTAAAAGACAGTTCAGCGGTTAGCCTTGGCGGAAAAACTAAAATCGCAACTATTCCCTATTACATTTTAATTTCTTTTAATGCTGATGAATATGTATCAGCACGAAAAGAAGACTTGCTGAGAGCTTTTGGAAGCGGAATTTTACTTTTACTTCTTTTAATTACGTCAATCTATTTTATAACGGTCATTCAAAAATATAATTTGTTAAACCGTTCATTAATCAAAATGAAAAATTATGCATTTAATGTTGTGGAAAGTATGCCGAACGGTTTGATTTCTATCGACAAAAATGGCGCAGTTCGGACAATAAATAAAAATGCAGTAAAATTATTGGGGCTTGTTGGTAAAAGAGTGAGAAATAAATTACTAACTGAATTACTTCCGGCATGTGAAGCAATAGAAACATTAGCATCCGGCAGGGAAATAAACAACGAACAAATAATTTGTAATTTGGTAGATGGCAGAAGTATCCCCTTAAGTATAAAATCAAGAAACTTGTTTAATGAAACGAAGGAAGTAATAGGCACTGTTGTTATCTTTAGTGATCTTAGAGAAATTAAAACACTTGAAAAGGAAATTGAAAGAACTCAAAGACTGGCAAGTATGGGTAGAATGGCTGCCGGTATTGCCCACGAAATACGTAATCCGCTTAGTTCTATTAAAGGATTAGCTCAATATCTGCGTAACAAATTTGATGAGAAATCGCAGAGCCGTGAATATGCAACTGTGATGATAAATGAAGTTGATAGACTCAATCGTGTAATACAGGATATGTTAAATTTTGCAAAACCACACGAACCGAAACTATTGCTAACAGATATAAAAGGAATTATCAATCATTCATTAAAGTTGATTGAAACCGAATTGAAGAGAAAACAAGTTAATGTTATTCTGAAAAATGATAATTCGGAAAAGATAGCTCTTGCGGACGGAGATTTATTAACTCAAGTATTTTTAAATTTATTTGCCAACGCCATAGATGCAATAGTTAATAAAGGACTGCTGCAGATCACTTTATCTGAAAAAGATAATTATGTTGTTATTGAAATATTAGATGATGGGAAAGGAATAGAAAGCGAGAATATTCCAAAAATATTTGATCCCTTTTTTACCTTAAAACAAAACGGCACTGGGTTGGGATTAGCAATAGTTTATCGCATAATAGAAAATCACAATGGTGAAATATTAGTAAACAGTAAAAAGGATAACGGAACAACTTTTATAATAAAATTACCAAAAAGCAATTAAATTATGAATAACAAAAAGAAAAGAATACTGATAGTTGACGACGATACGGCACACCGATTAATGATTAAAGCAAACATGCTTGAAAAGGATTACGATATTTTTGAAGCTGAAGATGGAGGTGAAGCTATTGAACTTGTGGAAAAGGATTTTTTTGATCTCATAATTATGGATATAAAAATGAAAAAAGTTGACGGTATTACCGCCCTCAAAA
>VAPK010559952.1_pt1 | contig 10871 bp, 10 predicted proteins | sample 3395031 | NCBI WGS metagenome assembly VAPK01 (sample SAMN08290443, study PRJNA428436) | hydrothermal vent metagenome | isolation source: Deep-sea hydrothermal vent chimney 1 | place: Pacific Ocean: Juan De Fuca Ridge
ATATTCGTTTCAAGTTCACACCGCCAATGGGACCGCGACTGCATACTCTACTGATATTGAATATATACAAATCGGGGAGATAATTTTACGCAACGTGCGAGCGTCAATTAGTCCAACGATGTTGGGTGAAGATATTTTACTGGGCATGAGCGCTTTAAAACAAATTGAGTTTAGACAAAAGGGTGATCGACTCACCCTAATACAAGAGTTAGACTAAATCTGTTTGTAAAAGTATTTATCGCATCAAGATGCTGCGCCTGCTGCACAAAGGCCTTGCCACACAGGCGAGCAAGGCGACGTTCCTGCGCTGACTGATCTAGCGCAACGGGCAAGTTGAACAACTCACGCCGATTGTGCAAAAAACGAAAACCCACATCAAAACGCGCCAATGCCACGCGCCGAACGACATCCTCAAGATGGCGATACTCGGTACGCTCACTACGCAGAAACTTACGCCTGGCCGGAATATTATAGAAAAGATCGCGGGTTTCCACGCTGGTTCCCGGTGGATGGGCCGCCGGAATCGGCTTGCCCGGCGTTAGATCCGCATCGCTTACTTGCAACTGCCAAGCCTGCTCGCTATGCGCCTGCCGAGAAGTCAATTGCAGATGTGAAACTGAACTAATACTGGCCAGCGCCTCACCGCGAAAACCCATGCTAACAATGGATTCCAGATCTTCCAGCGAATGGATCTTGCTGGTGGCATGGCGACTCACCGCCAGGGCCAGTTCATCAGCGGCAATACCATGGCCATCGTCACGAATGGCAATACGTTTGATACCACCCTGTTCCACTTCGATATCAATCTGTCTGGCACCAGCATCAAGACTGTTTTCCAGTAATTCCTTGAGAATAGACGCCGGACGCTCGACAACCTCACCGGCAGCGATCTGGTTAGCCAGCTGGCGGGATAGCAAATGAATGGCGGCAGTGGGTGACATGTCTATAGCTTAAAGCAAAGTATTAAAAGCGAAAACCCGATATCCACCCAGATAGAAATAAAGGCCTATAACCTAACCAGAAATAAACCATTTGCAAAACTCAAGATCGACGCATAAAATAAATGTATGCCCACATTAAAATTCAAGCGTAAAGGAGCTGACGATGATTACCGATAGCCCCCTCATGATAGGGAACTATCTGTTTTTTTATGCCTCATAACGTTTAACACAGCTCGCGGCACAGGCAAACAGCCGCACCCCAAAAAAAGAAAAATGGAGAATAAACATGAGTAATCTCATCAATGGAAACAATTTCAATCTCACCTTCGATGGCCGCCTGCTAAATCTCTCCGACTGGACACCCGAAATCGCCAAAGCGATTGCCAAAGAAGAAGGTCTAAATCTGACCGATGCTCACTGGGACATCATTAATCTGATGCGTGATTATTACTTCACTTATAACATTGCCCCCATCATGAAACTGCTGAAACGCGAAATCACCAGAAAATTCAGCGCAGAACGTGCCACCGATGAAGCGATTAATTCCCTATTCCCCAGCGGCGTCCAGTATCAGGGCAGCAAGATTGCCGGTATCCCGGTTCCAATGCTGGACTCAGAACTGGAACACGGTCTTCAGGCTCGAAAAAACGAAACAACATCCGCGGCAAAACATTACAGTGATAGCTTCGATTTCAAGGGCCGGAAAATCAAAGTCCATCACAGCGGCAACCTGGTCAACCTCGACGACTGGGATGAGGAACTGGCCATACATATGGCCCGACAAGAAGGTATCGAACTAACAGATGCGCATTGGATAGTATTGCGCTACTTGCGCAAATTCTATTTCCAGTATGGCATCACACCGATGGTAAAAATGCTGAGAAAACACATGGGTGAAGAACTGGGCACAGAGATCAGCGACCGCGAATTACTCTATCAACTATTTCCTGGTGGCCCCTCGCGTCAGGGTTCCCGTATCGCTGGTCTGCCAACGCCGCAGGGCTGCATCGACGATTAAACCGTTCTATCCATAATTTGCCCATCTGCAAGTATTGCTGCGCAATTGTAGGTTGAGCTGAATGGAATGAAGTCCAACCTACAGGCAGTTCTCTGGTTCCCACGCGGGAGCGTGGGAACCAGAGAACCTTCGACAAGCTCAGGGCGAACGATCTTAACTGACAGGAATATGCAGTACCTTGCCCACCTGCAAGGTATTACTGCGCAGGCCGTTGCTGCGTTTCAGTAAGGCAATACTGACTCGATAGCGGGCAGCGATTCCCGACAGGGTTTCACCGCGGGCAATAATGTGTTGTTTCGCTTTCTGCTGCGCTAACAGTGTGCCGGGAGGCGGGTTGGCATGAAAATAACCACGCACGCCTTTCAATATAGCCTTAGCCAGCATCTGCTGATGGCGGCTGCTTCTTAGTTTGCGCGCTTCTGCCGGATTGGAAATAAATGCAGTTTCCACCAGAATAGATGGCACATCCGGTGCCTTGAGTACCCGGAAACCTGCTCGTTCAACCCGCGATTTATGCAGGTGGTTGACGGTTTTCAGGTTACGCAATACCCGTGATGCAACATCATGGCTATCTTCGATGGTGGAATTTTTAACCATATCCACCAGCACCATTTTCAACAGATCATCCTTATCATCCAGGCTGATGCCACCAATCAGATCAGAGCGATTTTCTGAACGCGCCAGAAAACGAGCCACTTCACTACTAGCGCCTCGCTCCGACAATACAAACACCGAGGAACCGTGCGCCTTGCCATTTCGAAACGCATCGGCATGAATAGAAACAAATAAATCAGCTCGCTTTTTGCGTGCAATCCTGACCCGTTGTTTTAGGCCGACATAATAATCGCCCTTACGAATCATCACCGGCGTCATACCCGGCTCCTTGCGAACGAGTTTCTCCAAGCGTTTGGCAATCGCCAGCACCACATCTTTTTCACGCGTACCACGTCGACCAATAGCGCCAGGATCATCGCCGCCATGTCCGGCATCAATCGCAATAATGACATTACGTCTGCCATTCTGTCGCAGAGAATAGGACTTGCGAGGCTTTTTGATAGCCTGCTTTTTAGTCTGATACAGATCGATTACCAGACGGTGGCCATAGATCCCCTGGGGTTTGAGAATAAAGCTTTTCGGCTGTACTTTGTTATCGAGATCGATGACAAAGCGTAGTTTGCCCTGATTGCGCCGAGCAAAACGGATCGCGCGGATATGCGTCCCGGCATAGTTGAAATGGGCGAGCTGACCGGAGAAGCGGCTAGATTTCAGATCAATAACCACTCGGTTCGGCGCCTTCAGGGAAAAGAGGGTGTATTCCACCGGTGCGCTAAGATCAAACACCAGCCGAGTATTATCCGGTGCCGGCCACATGCGAACATTTTTGATCTCAGCGGCAAAACTGCTCGTCGCCAGACAAAATAGCGTAATAAATGCCAGTATTCGCCTCATGTCCCGTGTTCATCCCCATTTTAAACTTTGAATAGTCTAATTGTGCATAAGAACACAGAATTTTCAAGTAAAAAACTCAATATTTTTATAGGGATAGACTGTTTTCTTATAGAGATTTATTAAAAGTTGTCCTATTTGGGCATTATTGATGCAGCCTTGCCAAAATAGCGCACCTCTTTAGCCTTGGCGAAGAAATGCTGACAAACAGGCTCACAACAAAGCTGAGAAGGAGCTCATAGTTGCAAATCAGGTGCTTGCAAGGACTGCATAATACGCCGACCTTTATCTGTACCCGCCTGTATCTGCAACCAGCGTCCCGCATCCTGATACTGGAGCAAAATATTGACATCCGCTGGCGGCAACATACCTTCGCCCTGCTGCGGCCATTCCACCAGAGAAATCGCCTCATCAGCAAAGCAGTCTTCTACCCCCAGGTAGGCTAACTCTTCAGGATCAGCCAGCCGGTAAAGATCAAGATGATAAACATGACGCACAGCCCGTTCATTCTTTGTCTGGATTTCATACGGTTCCAGCAGGGTGTAGGTGGGTGACTTGACCCGGCCAGCGTAACCCAGACCACGCAGAAAACCGCGGCTAAAGGTGGTTTTTCCCGTGCCCAAATCACCGTACAAAAAAATCAGGCAACGAGGCGGACACACCGCGGCAAACGTCTGCCCCAACTTTTCTGTCGCCGCTTCATCCGCCAGTAGAATATTCATATCTTTCAACATCAGGCGGGATTAACCAGGCGTCGAATAACCGGCATCAGATCGCTGGCGATCAAACCCCGTTCACCGACCGTTTTTACCGCAATATCGGCGGCATGTGCATGCAGGCAGACGCCAAGTTGCGCCGCCGCAGAACAAACATCAGAACAATCCTGTCCCTGTGCGATCCCCTGTGCCATCAAGGCAGCAATAATTCCGGACAGGACATCGCCCATGCCACCGCTGGCCATGCCCGGGTTGCCTGCATTGCAAACCCCTATCCCGGTTTTGTCGGCCACCAGCGTTCCCGCACCCTTGAGAACACAGATACCAGCATATTTTTCTTGCAATGCGCTGACCGCACTAAAACGATCACCCTGTATCTGCTCAACACTCTGCCCCAACAGGCGCGCCGCTTCGCCGGGATGCGGCGTCAATACCCGATTGGCAGCCCGCAACATAACCTCGGGTAACAAGCCACTGGCCATGAGGTTCAGGGCATCAGCATCCAGCACCAGCGGCTTGCCGCAGGCCACTACATAGCCCAGCATATCCTTGCCCCAATCGCCCTGACCCAAACCCGGGCCGATGACGATCACCGTTGCTCGATCGACCAGTTGTTCAAGATCGCGCGCCTGTTCCAGCCCGTGACTCATCAGTTCAGGTCGACCACTGCTAATTAACGCAGCATGGCTTTCCCGCGTAACCAGACTCACCAGACCTGCGCCGCTGCGCAAGGCCGCCTCCCCCGCCAGACGCAAGGCACCACTCATACCGTGATCACCGCCGATCAACAAAACATGGCCGGCATCCCCCTTGTGCGCATGACGAGGACGTGGTTGTAGAGATTTTTTCAGCCGCGCATAATCCAGCCGCCGCGCAGCCGGCGTTTGCTGTGTGTAAATGGTTTTGGGAACATTGAGATCAGAAAAATACAGCTCACCGCAATACTGTACGGCTTCGCCTGTTAATAAACCCTGTTTGAGGCCAATGAAAGAAATGCTACAGGCTGCCTGCACGGCAACACCACAAACCATACCTGTATCAGCATTCAGGCCAGAGGGCAGATCCAGCGCCAGCACCGGGCAAACACTGTCATTGATGACTTCGATAGCCTTGCGGTACTCTGTGCTCACATCACCATGTAACCCCGTCCCCAGCAGGCCATCAACGATCAATTCAGCCTGGAGCTGATGCTGACCATTAAACTCGACCGTTGCCAGCCCCGCGCCCAGCAGACGCTGCATGGCCGCCAACGCATCCCCCGTTAACTTGTGGCTCTCTCCCACCTGAAATACGCTGACATCAAAGCCATTTTCATGCGCCAGTCGCGCCAGCACAAAACCATCACCACCATTATTACCGGAGCCACAAAACACATTAATACGCCGGACATCAGGCCAGTGAGTGCAGAGCAGGGCAAAAGCAGCTTCGCCAGCCCGTTCCATCAGCACGCTAGAAGACAGGCCGTATTCCTCGATCGCCAGGCGATCCAGTTCACGGGTTTGCGCAGCCGTGTAGAGAAGATAAGGTAATGGATTCATACAACTTATAATAGCGCGTTATACCGGAATCAAAAAATCAGGGCATACTATGAAGCAGATGAAACTTGAGAACGAGCGGCAAAGCCAGAAACGAGGTATTAAATAGCCTGCGGTTGCTCAATGGGCAAACCAAGACGCGCCCAGGACATCAAGCCGCCACGCAGATTGAAGACATTATCAAAACCCTGCTGTTGCAGAAACATGCAAACCTGGGCAGAACGAGCACCGCTATGGCAGATAATAATCAGTTCCTTGTCCTGTTGTAGTTCATCCAGACGCACCGGAATGCTGGCCATCGGTATGACTTTAGCGCCGGGCATCGTGCCACGGCTAAATTCATTGATTTCACGCACATCAATAACGTGAATATCATCAGACTGATCATCAAGACGCTGAGCCAGTTCCGGGGCGTCGAGTTCTTTAATACTCCTGTACATATGGTTCTATCCTTCTTTTGTTAATTTCCAATATTATATATTAGTAAACACTAATGCTTCAACCCCCAGTATTTCAGTAGGTGATTTATTTTGTTGATTTTTCTGGATATTTATTTGGAGTTTAGATCTGGCAACCTATCCAGCGCTAATCTGCAAGGCATAAGTGAAAACCGGATGGTTCCCTCTCCCAGGACTGGGAGAGGGCTGCTGAGGCTCAAGAATCTGCTTCAAACCTACCCCCTCATCCCAACCTTCTCCCCCCTCGGGGGAGAAGGAGCTAAAACCAAATCTCCGCCTGAAGGCGGGAACTTTAAAAGCATACCTGAAATAAATTCAAACCTTGAAACGTTTTAGTTGGGTCTGCAGCTCGGTTGCAATGCCAGCCAGTTCCTGGCTCAGATTGTCACTTTGTTTCGCATCGCTAACAGTCTGCTCGGATAAATCTTTTATCGCCGTAATGCTCTGATCAATGCTGGCAACCACCTGCGACTGCTCCTCAGAGGCTGCGGCAATCTGCGTGTTTATATCATTGACCGACGAAATAGACTGCACAATATTATCCAGCGACTCACTTGCGTTACGGGCCTGACTAACACTGTGCTCGGCCTGTTGTTGGCTCTGCCCCATCGTCTCTACAGCTTTTTCTGAAATAGCCTGCAATTGTTCAATCATGTCTCTTATTTCTTCTGTTGATTGCTGGGTGCGTGCAGCCAAGGTTCGGACTTCATCGGCAACAACCGCAAAACCACGCCCCTGCTCTCCCGCACGGGCAGCTTCAATGGCCGCATTCAATGCGAGCAAGTTAGTCTGCTCAGCAATACCACGAATGACATCAATCACTCCACCAACATTCTGCGCACCATCCTTTAACTGGCTCATAGTGCTGGCAGCCGCTTCAAGCTTACTGGAGAGCTGCTGTATATCGTTAACTGCTGTGTTAACCGCTGACTGTGTTGTCCGAATGCCTGCATCCGTTTCCGCGCTGGACTGTGCCGCTTCCGCCGCATGACGGCTAACCTCTTCTGCCGCCGCAGCCATTTCGTTAATGGCTGTGGCGATTTGGCTCGTCTCATGGTCCTGACTATGGATTGTTTCACTGAACTTATAACTGATTTGCGCCAGCCCCGCAGATGAATCTGTCAATTCCTGGGTAACATCCAATATCCGGCTTACGGTATTACGCATACTCTCAGTAAACCGGTTAAAGCTTTTGGCAATCTGCGAGATTTCATCTTCGCCGTCTTCAGGCAAACGCCGGCTTAGATCGCCATCACCTTCCGATATGTTCTTTAATGCTTCGCGCAAACTCTGCAACCTTGAACCAATGGCCTTGCGATAAACAAAAAGAAGGGTCAGATAAGCAGTGATCATGGCAACCAGAATAACGCCCAGAATGGTGTATTCAATCTTGCTCCCGTTTTTCAGTGCCGAAGCAATCGACAGATCGACTTCCAGCACACCGCGAACATCACCCAGTTTCCAGTCCGCTTTAGGTGTATCCGCTCGGCTATTGTGACAGGAGACACAGGCATCACTCACCATGCGATCAGCAATCGCAACCCGCATCACTGGCTCACCATTCATGGTGTCCATACGTTTTATAACGGCATCCGGGTTACGGCTTAGTTCATCCCAGGCCAGTTTGCCAAAATCATCCAGTTTTCTTGATGCGCGGTTAGGAAAGGGAAAAGCTGAATATAGGGATATGCTGGTACCACGAGCCGAATACAGCTTGCTTAAATCATGAATCATGGTGGCCGGAAGAGGGATCGCATTGGGATCATTTTTGTGTTTAAAACTGGCTTTTATAGCATCCCGACCAACTACCTTTTTAATCACGTTCTTGACGTAATAGGCGCGTAAGGATTTCAGTTGATTGACCGTTCGGTGTGCAGCTTCCAATGCATCAGCCTCGGCATTACGCCTGACCAGCTCTGGAGTCACCACTGCAACTGAGATAATAATCAGAATAAAAAGAAGGGTAACGGGTAGAAACAACTTCCAGAACAGGGAGAGCTGCATAACAAACCTCTTTGTTTATAATTAACCACAATGCACGACAGTAGTTATATCGCCTTGCATAATAGAAACTTTAACTGAGTCTATTTTGTTATTTAACCCTATTATTTATGCTTGAAACGCATTAGTAACATTTATTTTTTTCGGGTTTTTTGCTTACTGTGAATTCGAGTTCGATGTTTTTTATCTGTCCTGACTATCTTATGATCCTTTTTTGTTGCCTCAGCAGCTGCGGTTATACCCGCCATAATCTGAAGTTGCTGAATATCTTTTTCCGCCAGATCTTTCCATTTTCCAAGACGTAGATAACGTTTCAATTCTATACTGCCATAACGAATACGACTAAGGCGGCTAACGGTAAACCCCACCGCTTCCCATAAACGCCGAACTTCACGGTTTCGACCTTCACGCAGAATGACATGATACCAATGGTTGCTGCCCTGGCCACCTGAATCCAGAATTTGATCAAAATGCGCCAACCCGTCTTCCAGCTCTACCCCGGTTTGTAATTGTTTAAATACTTCGGGACTCGCTTCACCACGCACACGCACGGCATACTCGCGTTCAACTTCAGTTGAGGGATGCATCAGGCGGTTGGCCAACTCACCATCAGTAGTAAACAACAACAGACCCGAGGTATTAATATCGAGTCGACCAATAGCGATCCAACGACCCCGCCCCAGTTTAGGCAGCGCGTCAAAAATCGTTGGCCGAGCCTCAGGATCATGACGAGTACAAACTTCACCTAGTGGTTTGTTGTAGGCAATCACGCGCAGACGCGGGGCGATATTTAACTTGCGCAGAGGTTTGTTATCAAGGGTGATTTTGTCATTCTCGGCCGGATCAATTTGATCGCCCAGACTGGCAACGCTGCCGTTGATTTTGATCCGTCCAAGCTCGATCCACTTTTCAACTTCACGGCGTGAACCATAACCCGCACGAGCAATAATTTTTTGTAGTCGTTCTTTCAAGGAGAAGTTACCGGTTAGTCTATCTTTGTGTGCAGATTGAGCTGAGTGAAATTTCTGATTCCCACGCTCCCGCGTGGGAAAGAGAGACATTGTGCGAGGTTCTGTTGGGTTTCGTTTTACTCTACCCAACCTACGCGCTAGCCATTTACAGGCTCTGCTAGTTCATCGCTTTCCCCTGATTCTATTTCGGACGCGGTCTCGTCTGAAACCTTCACATCCGTTGAATCAGGAATTTCTTCATCAACGATCATTTCACTATTCTCACCCGGCAAACTCAGTTCCAGCTTTTCATTGATGGAATCGATATCCCGGATCTCAGCCAGGCTGGGTAAATCTTCCAGACTTGCGAGATTAAAATAATCCAGAAAACCTTTGGTCGTAGCATACAGGGCCGGTTTGCCAGGCACATCACGATGACCGACAACCTTGACCCAGTCGCGTTCGATGAAGGCCTTGATAATATTTGAGCTTACGCTGACGCCGCGCACTTCCTCGATCTCGGCACGGGTTACTGGCTGACGATAGGCCATCAGGGCCAGTGTTTCCAGCGAGGCGCGAGAGTAACGGGCTGGGCGTTCTTGCCATAGTTTGGACACCCATTCAGCATAATTCTGTCTCACCTGATAACGGTAACCACTACCAACTTCTTTCAGCTCGATACTGCGATCCGCTGTTTCTTCCTGTAGTTGGTCAAGCGCTGTTTTAATCGCTTCACGACCTGGGTGATCGTCCTCCGAGAACAGGCTCATCAAGCGATTCAGGCTCATCGGTTCATCCGCCGCATAGATCACGGCTTCCAGAATTTTTTTCAGTTCATCTTCGTTCATATTATTAACATCAGATCCTGTTAATTATTTACCTTGCCGACAGCCTTCACATGAATCGGGCCATACGGTTCGGTCTGCACCAGTTCTAGCATGGACTGCTTGAGCAACTCCAAAATCGCTAGCAGGGTAACTATCACGCCACCCCGACCTTCATCCAAGCTAAACAGTTCGCTGAAATCGGTAAACTGATCAACACAAACTGCACTCAGTACGCGCGACATACGTTCGCGTACCGACAGAGGTTCCATCTGAATATGATGCTTTTCGTACATGGATGCACGTTGCAATATATCCCTGAAAGCAGAAAGAATGTCTTTCATATCGACCTGTGGCAGCTGGCGTACAATTTTCAGATCCGGTGATTTAACCTCTACCGGGAACACCTCACGGCCTACCCGTGGCAAGCTATCAATATCTTCGGCAGCCTGTTTGTAACGCTCATATTCCTGCAGCCGACGAACCAGCTCAGCGCGAGGATCATGTTCATCTTCATTTTCAATGGCCGGGCGCGGCAATAACATACGTGATTTTATTTCTGCCAGCATCGCCGCCATGACCAGATATTCGCCAGCCAGCTCCAGATGCATATCGGTCATCACTTCCACATATTCGACATACTGGTGGGTAATGTCGGCAATAGGAATGTCCAGAATATTGAGATTCTGGCGTTTGATCAAATACAGCAGTAGATCCAGCGGCCCCTCGAAAGACTCGGCCAAAAACACTTCCAGCGCATCTGGCGGAATGTAGAGATCCTTCGGTAACTCGGTGACAGCAGTACCCTGGACAATGGCAAAGGGCATCTCCGTCTGCTCACTGACAATGGCCGCTTCTTCTGCTTGGTTTTGTTCTGTCATCCGCCCTTATCTTTTACCTTATCTCTTTCTCTGGTTAAATTATCCGTTCATGGTTCGACAAGCTCACCACGAACGGATAATTTAATTAGAACGTCCTTAAT
>VAPK010288780.1_pt1 | contig 10869 bp, 8 predicted proteins | sample 3395031 | NCBI WGS metagenome assembly VAPK01 (sample SAMN08290443, study PRJNA428436) | hydrothermal vent metagenome | isolation source: Deep-sea hydrothermal vent chimney 1 | place: Pacific Ocean: Juan De Fuca Ridge
CCTCGTTCACGAAACCAGTGTGCGGTGCGTGTAGTTAAAACAAAAAGTTGTTTAATGCCGAGTTGCTTGCTTTGCCGTTCAATATATTTCAGTAATTGATCACCGCGGTTATTTTCCTGGTAATCAGGATGAACTGCGAGGCAGGCAAGCTCAGCCACTTTGTCTTTTAAATAAGGATAAAGCGCAGCACAGGCGATAATCATGCCATCGCGTTCAACTACCGTAAAATGTTCAATTTCCATTTCAAGTTTTTCACGTGAACGTCTTACTAAAATATCTTCATCTTCCAGAGGAGTAATTAGTTCAATTAAACCCGCAAGATCTTCAATAGTGGCAGGACGTACATCTTCAAAACTTTCAGATGTAATCAAAGTACCGCAACCATCACGAGTAAAAAGCTCGAGTAATAAAGCGCCTTCAATATGTCGATTAAGAATATGAGTACGTTCTATATCATTTTGACATGCTTTGATTGCACTGCTTAAACAGCGTTGAACAGGTGCTTCTAATTTTTTATGTTCAGCTAATAAATTCCTGGCATCATTAAGTGTTAATTCACGAATTAACGATTTTCTTTTATTCGTAACACCTTTAGCGTCAACAAGATAAATAAGTTTATCGGCATTTAATTCGATAGCTGCTGTGGTGGCAACATCTTCTGCACTGAGGTTGAAAATTTCACCTGTTGATGAATAGCCAATGGGTGAAAGTAGCACGATTGAATTATTTTCCAGCGCTTGATTAATTGCTTTATGATCAATCTTTCTAACTTCGCCTGTATGCATATAATCAACTCCATCACGCACTCCATAAGGTTGTGCGGTGACAAAGTTTCCGGAAATCACGCTTATTCGTGCGCAAGCAACGGGACTATTGGTTATGCCGATAGATAATAAAGCTTCAATATCTGCTCTTACACTACTACATGCCTCTTTTACGCAGACAAGTGCATTGTCATCAGTAATGCGCAAGTTGTTACTGTATTCACTTTTTAGTTTACGTTCTTTTAAACGTGATTCAATTTGCGGACGAGCACCGTGTACCAGGACAAGTTTAATGCCTAAGCTATTTAATAGAGCAATGTCATGAACTAGCGGAGAAAACTGTTCATCAGTAAGCATTTCTCCACCAAAAGCAATCACAAAGGTACGTCCACGAAAGGCATTGATATAACCTGCAGAATTACGGAAGGAGTTTACAAACTCAATGTTTTTGCTGTTTTTTTCTTTGCTCATGATACTTTGCTGCATGACTCAATTATTAGTGGATAACAGTATGATCCCATGCAAAAGCATGTGCAAGCAAGTTTTAAGGGGATATTTAGAGTGAGTGAGTGGTATGTATCCGAATAGAAACATATTACGATAAACTTGTCATTGCGACGACTGCATGGACGCATTAGGGCAGGACACCCGTAAGTAGAATAACGCAGGACGATTCCATGGATGGAATCGGTAGAGTCGCGTAGGGAACGAAGACCGAGCAGTTATCGAGAGCACCGCAGGATGCAGTTGCCGAGGACGCCCGTAGTAAACTCATATAAGTATCTTTTTTCTGGAGATTGCTTCGCAGACTGCCGCGTTTTACTCGCAGCTAAAGGCTCACCGCAAAGACGGGTAGTTTTTATATTGAGTAAACTTTACCAGCTACTACGCTTACGGCCACGTAATTTAGGAATAATTAAGCCAAGAATCATACCGCCAAATAAGACTAATGCACCGGCAATAAACCATTCACGTTGAGAGCGATCTTTTAACGAATGGTTTTCCTGGTTAAGGCGCTGCAGATCTTTTTCCAGAGTGACATTTTTTTCTTGCAGCTGGCGATTTTGTCTATCAAGAATAATCGGTTTTTTGGCAACTTTATTCAAGCGTGCAAGCTCGGCATCAAGTTGTTTTTTGTCTGAGCTCAGACTTGATTGATTTTTAGATAAAATTTTGTGTTCTTTACTTAATGCGGCAAAATCCTCTTTGATTTTTTTCAAAGTAGTTCTAGCTTTTAAAAGTCTGGCTTCTGCTCGTACTAATTTTTCTTTTGCAACTGGTTCGTCTGCAAGATATTGGGTGCGTACCCAACCTTCAGTGCCATCACTGGTTTCAATTTGTGTATAGCCAGTATCGGTAACTTCAAGCACTTCTACATGCTCACCACTTTCAAGAGTTTTAATAATTTGAAACTGCGCGCCCTGACCGGTACGTACTGTGATTACAAGATGGTCGCTGACATATTGAGTCTTAGCTTGTGCAGAAAAGGACAAAAGGAACATCAAAATGTAAGGAAGGATAAGAAAGTGTTTTTTTGCTAATTTCACCGCTACAGTACCTATTATTTATTATTAGATTTAATAAGACATTTATACACTCTTTTTCAGAATGCTCAAGTGTGGGCTTCACTTTTTCATCTATTTCATACTTATAAATGTTTGGGAAAAGAGGAGAAACTTCAATATTTTGGATATTTTAACGTATGGAGAATTTCTGCCCCCTTGAGATTAAGGAATATTACAATTTTCATATCAAAATGAGAAATAAACTCATTTTTAGCTGGTTTCATATTATTGTCATACAATCGTTATCTTTCCGTCACATTTCTTGTTCAAGATACTCCCTGTTAAAAGACAAACATTTAATGTCTTATTTATATAATTAAATATAGGGAATACTCATGAATAAAAAATTAATTGCCGTTGCTGTTGCTGCGGGTTTAGCTTTACCAATGGTTTCTGCTCACGCAGTTGAGGTTGCTGATAAAAAACTTGAAGTTTACGGTAAATTACATTTGAACTTTGGAAGTTATGATGAATTAGATCCAGCGAATGATAACTGGCGTTTGAGCAGTTACGCTTCACGTTTAGGTTTCAAAGGCCAAATAAAGCTGGATGAAGGTTTAATCGGTACTTATAAAATGGAAACAGAAGTTGCAGTGGAAGATGGTACAACTGATTTTGCAACTCGTAATACTTATGTTGGTTTAAAAGGTAACTTCGGTGAAGTGCGTATTGGTCGTCATGACTCTCCTTTGAAAATGGCCCAGGGAAAGTTTGATCAATTTGGTGATACTGATGGCGATTTAAAATATGCTGGAGATGAAGATGGTGAAAACCGTAATAAAAATTCGATCACTTACTTAGTAAAGTCAGGAAACATCGGTTTTAATGCTCAAATTATTCCTGGTGAAGGTGATGGTGTAACAGCAGGAGATGGTCCGGCAGATACTATTTCTGTTGCTGTATCTTACAAAGATGGTCCTTTGTATGTTGCATTAGCACAAGATTCTTATGACAGCACAGGTGGTGCTGCTGAAGACTCTTTAACACGTTTAGTTGCGACATATAAAATGAGTGGCATGCAGTTTGGTGTTTTATATCAGACAGGTGTTGAAGCCCCAGATACTGCTGCAGCTAAAGAAGATTGGTTAGGCCTAAGCTTCAATATGAAAGTGGGTAAAAACAATAAATTCAAAGTTCAGTACATTACTGTTGAAGATAGTGCTGCTACTGCTTTAGAAGGTACACATTTATCAGTTGGCTTTGATCATAAGTTAGGTAAAAAAGGCACAGTGTACGCAATGTACAATTCAATCAAAGAAGAAAATACAGTAGTAACTAAAGATAATAGTTCAATTTCAGTGGGTTATATTTTGAAATTTTAACGGTTAGTTGTGCTGAATACATGGAAGACAAGGGTAACAAGGATTGTTGCCTCATTTTGAACTTTCTTGGTTAGGAAAAAATTCAGGTAAAATAAAAACTGACAGGATGTCATGGAAATATAATGGACTAATTTTAGGCCTCGTTTTACGAGGCTTTTTTTATTTCCAGCGGTTAGCTTCTTTTTGATTTTTTTCTATACCGTATAAGCCTTGGCTATATGCCTGGTATAAAGCCGCTCGTGCAGATTGATTTCCTTGGCCGGCTGATTTTTCCCACCAGACAAGTGCTTGGGGAACATCTTTGCCCAAATTACGTCCGTAAAAATATTCAACGCCAATATTAAATTGTGCTTCAGCATTACCAAGTTCGGCAGCTTTCTTCCACCACTTAGTCGCATCTTTTGGACTGCGATAAATAACTCGACCTTTGTTATACATGATACCAAGATTATACATTGCATCGGTGTGGCCATTTGCCGAGGCACGTTTATACCAAATAAAAGCGGCTTTAATATTTTTTTCAACACCTAAACCTTTTTGGTACAAAATACCTAAATTATATTGTGCATCGGCATTATCTTTTTCTGCAAGAGGTAACCATAAACGCAAAGCTTGTTCATAGTTGCCTGCTTTGAAGGCTTGAAATCCATCTTCAAGTTCAGTGGCTTGTGTGTTTGATAAGGAAAGTAAAAAGATAATTAAAGGTAGAAGGAAACGTTTCAGCATGATTTCAAATACCATTTCAGGGTAAAAGGTGATGGAAAATAGCTGTCATTGCACATTAATGAACCGCTACGCGTTTCGTCAGTATTACCCTAACGTGTTATACACGTTCTGGCATCGAAGGAATAAAATGACTGTGGCAATCTTTAGTGAAAAGCTCTTTTTGTAAGATTGCTTTGTTACACTCGCAATGACAGTAGTGTGTTTAGTATAGCCCAGGTTATTTTTTTGTCATTAATAATTCGAGCAATGCTTTTTGAGCATGCAGACGATTTTCAGCTTGATCCCAAACAACACTTTGTGGACCATCAATAACAGAAGTACTGACTTCTTCTTCACGATGTGCGGGTAAGCAATGCATAAAGATAGCATCTTTATTAGCAAGCCCCATTACATTGTCATTTACCTGGAAGTCTGCAAAGGCTTTTTCACGAATTGCTTGTTCTTCTTCCTGCCCCATACTGGCCCAAACATCGGTAGTGATCATGTCGGCACCAGATACTGCTTCAAGAGGATTTCGGAAAACATTTACGCAATCTTTTGTTTCTTCAAGTAGCGCGGCATCGGGATCATAACCTTCAGGTGCTGCAATATTTAAGGTAAAGCCATATTGACGTGCAGCATTCATATAAGAATGGCACATGTTATTACCATCACCAATATAGGTTACTGTTTTCCCTGTGATGTCACCGCGATGCTCAAAATACGTTTGCATGTCAGCAAGCAACTGACAAGGGTGATACATATCGGTTAAGGCATTAATAACGGGAACATCAGAATATTCAGCAAAGGTTTTTAACATTTCATGATCAAATGTTCTTACCATAATGCAATCAACCATTCGGGATAAAACACGAGCACTATCTTCAACTGGCTCACCACGACCAAACTGAGTGTCACGTGGAGAAAGGAAAATAGCATGGCCACCAAAATGTGCCATACCTGTTTCAAATGAAACACGGGTACGGGTTGAGGCTTTGTCAAATATCATTCCCAATACTTTGTTTTTGAGTGGCTCATAAATTTCGCCAGACTTTTGTATCGCTTTAAGTTCGATAGCACGAGAGATAAGCTTATTTAAGGTTGCCTTATCTAAATCCATTAATGTTAGAAAATGTTGAGTCATAATAGTCTTCTTAAAAATTTATAGTTTATGCGACAAACTTACGAATAAGTTCGCTAACCATAGTTACAATTTTATCTGCTTGTTCATCAGAAATAATAAGGGGTGGTAATAAACGCACAACGTCACCCGCAGCGACATTAATTAAAATACCGGCATCAAGTCCGGCTTTAACCAGTTCTGCACAAGGCCGATCAAGCTGAATACCGATCATTAATCCTTTGCCACGGATTTCAACAACGCCATCAAGATCTTTTAGGCTCTCTTTAAAGCCTGAGATGATTTTATCGCCGAGTACTGTTGCTCGTTCCGCAAGACACTCCTTTTCGCACGAATTAATTACCGCTAAAGCAGCAGAAGTAACAAGCGGGTTACCACCATAAGTTGAGCCATGATGACCGGGTTGAAATAATGTTGCCGCTTCACCTTTAGCTAGGCATGCACCAATGGGTACACCATTGCCTAAGGCTTTAGCCAGGGTCATCACGTCAGGAATAATACTATTATGTTGGTGGGCAAACCATTTACCTGTCCGACAAATACCGGTTTGAATTTCATCTAACATCATTAACCAGTTATTTTCATCACAAATGTCTCGAATTTGATTTAAGTAATCATCCGCAGGAATTTTAATTCCACCTTCACCAGTAATGGGTTCAACAAGAACAGCAACAATATTTGAATTGTTACTCGCAATGTTTTTAATTGCTTCAATATCATTATAAGGCGCGCGAATGAAACCTTGAACAAGTGGTTCAAAACCTGCGTGTACTTTTCTATTGCCTGTTGCGGTTAAGGTTGCCATTGTCCGGCCATGAAAACTGCCTTCCATAACAATAATAGCGGGTTGATCAATATTTTTACTGTGGCCAAAAAGACGAGCCAGTTTAATAGCTGCCTCATTTGCTTCCGCACCTGAGTTGCTAAAAAACACATTATCCATTTTTGCTAAAGAGGTTAGCTTATCAGCTAATAATTTTTGGTTAGCAATACTGTATAAATTTGATGTATGAACCAAACTGCCGGCTTGTTCGCAAATTGCTTTTGTTACAGCGGGGTGAGCATGACCAAGACCACAAACGGCAATACCGCCTAAAGCATCAAGATATTCTTTTCCTTCTGTATCCCACAGTACCGCACCTTCACCTTTTTCAAAGCTAACAGGGAGTGGTGCATAGTTGTGCATTAATGTGTCGGTCATTTTATTACGAGTCCAGTCGTCAAAAATAAAAAGGCAGCCCGTTGTTTAAGACGAGCTGCCAGTAAGAAAGGCTAATTTTAGCCCTAGATGGGCGTTTCGGCAAATATTTGATGCCTTTTCATTCAATTTTAAAAGAAAAATTGGGAATGATGTGGTTGAAGGGGACTCGATAAGCTATTAATCAAGGTTAACTGGTTGGAATTATTCTCAATTACGCTATTCGGACGGGTATTATTCAAGTGATGAGGGACTAAAAATATAAGGGGAAGTAAATTACTCCCCCTTTATTTAACTTAACTGGCTTCCTGAAATTCAAGCCCATTATCGATATTGTGGTGTGTCTCATGGCTTACATCCGCTACTCTCATAGTCACCAGCTCTTCGGCACTACTGGGATGAATCGCTATGGTGTTATCAAAATCGGCCTTGGTTGCGCCCATTTTCACGGCAACGGCAAAACCCTGTAACATTTCATCAACGTTATCACCAATTAAGTGAATACCGACCACTTTTTCATTGCTGCCGATACAAACCAGTTTCATTGCTGTAGTGACGCCATGATTTGATAGAGCATGGCGCATGGGGGTGAAGTCACTTTTATAAATTGTTACTTCAGTACCATATTGTTGACGTGCTTCGGCTTCACTGATCCCGACAGTTGCAATCGGTGGATGTGAAAACACCACACTAGGAATATTTTCATAATCTACTTTACTGTCAGCTTTTCCATTAAACAGGCGTTCAGCAAGTTTTCGTCCTGCAGTAATTGCAACCGGTGTTAATGCCATTTTGCCGGTAATATCTCCGACAGCATAAATACCATTAACATTTGTATTTTCATATTCATCAACCGGTATCATGCCATTTCTTTCAGTATTAACCCCCGCACTTTCTAAATTAAGATATCGTGTATTAGGAGAACGTCCTACAGCCCAAATAACGGTGTCATAGCCTGCTAATATTTGTTCATCTTTGCTGGTGATCATAATACCTTCAGCACTTTTTGAAAGTGCATTGACCTGAAAACCGGTATGAAGTCGAATACCTTGTTGTTTCATTTCATTAGTGAGTATTTCACTGATCATGGGATCAAAACGTTCCATGACACGATCTTCCAAAGCAATAATCGAAACATCTGAACCTAAAGCACGTAATACACCACTTAGTTCAACACCGATATAGCCACCACCAATCACAGCAACACGTTTAGGTTGTTCAGTTAACTGAAAAAAACCATCTGATGTAATACCTAACTCTGCGCCTGGGACTGGAGGAACAATCGGTTTACCGCCTGTTGCAATAACAATATGGCTAGATTGGTATTGTTGCTTATTAACTTCAATGGTGTTTTTATCGATAAAACGCGCATAACCTTCAATATGCTCAATCCCTTTTTCTTTGACGTAGCCATTCCAATACTGATTAATATTGTGAATATAATTTTCGCGTGCTGAAGTGAGTTTTTCCCAATCCGTTTTGCCGCGCGTTGTTGGAATGCCAAAGTCATTAGCATCATCAACGGCATGAGCAAGGTTAGCGGCATACCACATTATTTTTTTAGGCACACAGCCATTATTTACACAGGTTCCGCCCATACGATAACCTTCAATGACCGCCACTTTTTGCCCAAACTGAGCAGCTTTTTCTGCAACGGCCAGGCCGCCACTGCCACCACCAATAACAATTAAATCATAATGCTGCTTATTCATAATCTTGTCCTTATAACTTTAAAAAAGGGTGGCTCAATTATGAGCCACCAAGGATTCCCGTAAGGGAAGGGGGGTGCACGCTATCGTACTTAGGGAAAGTTATGCAGCTTTACTTTCTGCCATGAACTTTTCTAAATCTTCTGAACCACCAATGTAATCACCATTAATGAAAATTTGTGGAACAGTTGATTTACCGGATACGGCACGAAGACTTGCTTCGGTGTAGTCACGGTTAAGCACTAATTCTTCAAACTGAATACCTGCATCATTCAAGATACCTTTAGCACGAACACAATATTCACAACTTTCACGAGTGAAAACAGTGATATCACTTGGTTTAACTGCATCAGGTGCAATGTAGTTCAACATAGTATCGGCATCAGATACTTCAAACGGGTCGCCCGGCTTGTTTGGTTCAACAAACATTTTTTCAACCACGCCGTCTTTAACCAGCATGGAATAACGCCATGAACGCTTACCAAAACCTAAGTCTTCTTTACCCACTAACATGCCCATGCCATCACTGAAGTCACCGTTACCATCAGGCATAAAAGTCACGTTGTTCGCATTTTGGTCTTTTTTCCATTCGTTCATAACAAATGCATCGTTAACCGACATACAAATGACTTCATCAACACCATTTTCTTTAAAAGTGGGTGTTAACTGGTTATAACGTGGCACATGTGTTGAAGAACACGTTGGCGTAAAAGCACCAGGCAATGAAAATACGATCACTGTTTTACCTTTAAATACGTCGTCTGTTTTTACATCAACCCATTCATGATTATCACGAGTGCGAAATGTTACTTTTGGTACGTTTTGACCTTCACGATTTTCCATTTTATTTTCCTCTATTTATTAAAATCTAAAATTGGTGAACAACAATAAATGTGTTTTGTTGTTTCTTGGTACGGGAGAGATTATCGGGATATTTCGTTAAACGGTAAAATCGTTTGATTTTATTGTTTTGATAGGTTTTAACGATTAATGCTTGTGGTTAGGTAAATTTACTCATGAAGTAAAAACCTGATACCTTAATATAGTGAGTTTGAAGATATTGTTATTTTACTAAAGTGGGATTTATAGCTAGTCTTTAGACTACATAACCGTCAAGGGAGAATATTAGTGCAATTAATTCAAAAAGGCATACTTGCTGAAGAAACCAGGCTCGCGCGTTATCTGACATTTAGCATCGATTCAAACACCGATGTTAACACCGCGTTGAAAATCTTAGCCGAAAATATCGATACAAATAATACCGTCATTGGTCTTGGTCAGTCATTGGTTAATATTTTAGGAAAAGAAGTGGTTGGATTAATGACTTTTGATGCTCAAGCAGGAGCCGGTGTAGAAGTTCCTTCTACCCCCACCGCTTTATGGTGCTGGCTGAGAGGCAATGATCGAGGTGAGCTTTTTCATCGTTCCCGTCAAATTGAAACGTTGCTTGCTCCCGCATTTGTTTTAAATGATGTCGTTGATACTTTTCAATACGATCAAAATCGAGATTTAAGTGGTTACGCAGATGGCACGGAAAACCCGGAAGGGGATGAAGCTATTCAAGCTGCGATTGTTCAGGATCAAGGGGAGGGGCTTGATGGTGGCAGTTTTGTTGCGGTACAACAGTGGCTACATGATTTTGAAGCATTCGATGCAATGACAACAGCTGAACAGGATGATGCTATTGGACGTTATATTAGTGATAACGAAGAATTTGACTCAGCACCCGAGTCAGCACATGTAAAACGCAGTGCACAGGAAAATTTTGAGCCAGAAGCTTTTATGCTGCGGCGTTCAATGCCATGGGCGGAAAGTATGGAAGGTGGATTAATGTTTGTTGCCTTTGGACATTCATTTGCCGCTTTTGAAGCAATACAGAATAAAATGCTTGGAAAGGATGATGGTATTGTCGATGCGTTGTATTCTTTTACGCGGCCAATAACGGGGGCTTATTATTGGTGTCCTCCTATCAAAGCAGGCAAGCTTGATTTAAGCTGGCTTGATATTTAACGCTTCTTAGTCTTTTTTTTACCTGTTTTAGTTTTGCTAAGAAGTTGTACCGTGTTTGGTAAGTTTTCAGTAATAATATTTGCAAACGCATCAAGGGCTTGTTGCCGTGGGTAGGATTTTCTAAAGACTAGAGAAATACGGCGATAGGCATCTTTAAATTCCAGCTTGCGCGCTACAATACCACTGCCGCTTGCCCATGAGCCTCGCATCGCTAATGCTGGAACGATAGTTGTTCCAAATCCGGCAGCAACGAGTTGCAATAGTGTTTCCAGGCTTGATGCACGTAAATCTGCCAGTTCACCTTGTTCTTCACGTTTATTTATATGGCAAAAATCCATTGCCTGTTTTGCCAGGCAGTGGCCTTCAGATAATAATAATAATTCCACATTATCTAAATCGTTTCGCGTAATTTTCTCTTTATGATAAAACGGATGTTTGCTTGGATAGGCAAGCCA
>VAPK010312244.1_pt1 | contig 10869 bp, 9 predicted proteins | sample 3395031 | NCBI WGS metagenome assembly VAPK01 (sample SAMN08290443, study PRJNA428436) | hydrothermal vent metagenome | isolation source: Deep-sea hydrothermal vent chimney 1 | place: Pacific Ocean: Juan De Fuca Ridge
ATTTTTAATAGCCAAAATAAGCATTTTTATTTTATTTTCCATATCTGAGGTTGAAAAAGGGTTTGAAGTTGGTTATTTTGTGTGTTAGGTAGGTTATTTTGGATTTTAAAGGTTTTTCACAACTCGTAGGGTGCGTTTGCAAACGTACCCTACTAATTTTTAATAGCCTTTTAGTTTAACTATAGATTTTATCGAACGCAATGAAACCGTTTACTGAAAGATGCAGTGAAATAAAAGTGCTACTGACACCCAACACATTCTTGGCTTCTATCTTCAACATCCCCAGAAGCCTCAGGTGACTGAGATCTTAAATAATAAGTTGATTTCAATCCAAACTTCCAAGCATTCATATATATCTCATTCAAATATTTACCTGATGCTTTATCAAGCGTGATGAAGATGTTAAGCGATTGACCTTGGTCTAGCCATTTTTGACGAATAGCTCCAGCTTTTATGAGTACATTTTGATCTAAGTCGTATGCTGGTGTATAATACTGCCATGTGTCTGCACTTAATTTAGGTGCTACTACTGGGATGAGTCCTGAGAGGTTCTCTTCAAACCATTTTCTTTTATATACAGGTTCTATGGCTTGTGTTGTTCCTGTCAATATAGAGATTGAACTTGTAGGAGCAATAGCCATAAGGTAACCATTTCTCATACCATCAGTTTTTACTTTTTCTTTAAGTGCTGTCCAGTCGTGAGAGTACCCAAAGAGTCCTCCTCTGTCAACTAGTTTACAGGCTTCTTCATTGGCTTTGTCAATAGGGAAGATACCCTTAGACCAGTCTGACCCTTCATAGGTAGGATATTGACCTTTTTCCAATGCCAAATCACTTGAAGAACGGATAGCATAATAAGAGAGAGACTCCATAACCTCATCTACCTTTGTAAAGTGTTCATGGCTTCCCCACTCTATCTGACTCTCTGCAAGCATTTGTGCTTCACCCATAACACCAAGCCCGATGGATCTTGACTTCTCGTTAGTCTTCTTCACTTTTGCAAGAGGATAAAAATTAAGGTCTATAACATTGTCAAGCATACGAACAGCCGTAGGTACAACCCGTGCCATATCTTCTTGTGTATGTATCTTAGAGAGGTTGACAGAAGCAAGGTTACATACTGCTGTATCTCCATCTTGTTTCTCTTTATCGACTATCCATATCTGCTTACCATTTAGGCTATCTAGTGCTGTTACTTTTTTAGCTGGTTTTGTTGTACCGTTGTCAACTGTCAACATTTCATGTTCATCATAAGACTCTACACTTCCATCATCAAAGGTAAATCTTGTTTTGTAAGTGTTTGGACCTGTATTTTGGAATATCTCTGTACAAAGATTTGAAGACCTGATAATACCTGTATGTTTGTTAGGGTTTGCTCTGTTTGCTGCATCTTTAAATGTAAGGAATGGATTTCCTGTTTCAAAATAGCTTCTCAGTATCTCTTTCCAAAGCCCTTTTGCAGAAATGATCTCTCTAGTGATCTCATCATCAGAGTGCTCAAGTTCTACATAACGTTTCTCAAAATCTTCACCGTAAAGTTCTGTCAGCTCTGTCACTTCAAATGGATCAAAAAGTGTCCATGTTCCATCTTCTTCTACTCTTTGCATAAAGAGGTCATTGAGCCAAAGAGCAGGGAAAAGGTCATGTGCTCTACGACGCTCTTCACCAGAGTTTTTCTTCAAGTCAAGGAAATCACGGACATCTATATGCCAAGGCTCAACATAAACAGCGATAGCCCCTTTACGTGTACCAAGCTGATCTACTGCTATAGCAACATCATTGGCTATCTTTAAAAAAGGTACTATACCGCCAGCAGCATGTTTATGTCCATCAATGAAAGAGCCCATACCACGAACAAGTGACCAGTCCCAACCAATACCACCACCAAATTTTGAGAGTAATGCCATCTCTTTATAAGCATCGAAAATACCTTCAATGTTATCAGGAGTTGAACCTATGTAACAAGAGCTGAGTTGATGTCTAGGTGTTCTTGCATTTGAGAGTGTTGGTGTTGCTGCCATTACTTCAAATTTACTCAAAATATCATAGAATTTTTTTGCCCAAGTTTGGCAGTCAAACTCATTTTGAGCTAAGAACATTGCTACACCCATAAAGAGTTGCTGAGGAAGTTCTATAGGTACACCATCTCGGTCTTTAAGCAAGTATCTATCGTAGAGTGTACGAAGACCCAAATATGTAAACTGAAGGTCACGCTCTGGTTTGATATATTCATTTAGATCATCAAGATCATACTTATCTTTAAGTCCAAGAACCACACGCCCCTCTTTCTCTCCACGCTCAAAGTGATCACGAAGGTGGTTATATCCTGTAAACCCTACAGCTCTATGATATATGTCATACAAAAATAGTCTAGAAGCTACAAAAGTCCAGTTGGGTTTGTCTATATCTATCTTATCTACAGCTGTTTTGATGAGTGCTGTCTGTATCTCTTCTGAAGTTATCATGTCACGAAACTGAAGTCCTGCATCAACTTCCAGCTCACTTTGACTTACGCCTTCAAGCCCTTCTACTGATGCTGCTGTATATTTTTGGATCTTAGATACATCTAATGCTTCTACTCTTCCATTTCGCTTAACAACTCTGACCATATTTTCTCCCAAGTTTCACAAAAAATATCATGAATATAATTAAAAGATTCTACTTAAATTATGCTTGTATATTTTTGAATTTTTGTATCATTTTTAGGCAATAGTTTTATAAGAAAATGTGATAGTTTATGGAGTGCCGATGGGGTGGGAATTTGATGGTTTTTATTTAAGGATTATTCATAGTGGGCAAAATGCCCACACTACAATTTATTTGAAAACACGTGCAAATATTTTATCTACATTCTTAGTATAATAATCAAAATTAAAACACTCTCTTATCTGCTCTTCGCTTAGAGATTCTCTTAACTCATCATCTGCCAAAAGATACTGCAGATAAAGCGATTCTCCTTGTTCATTAGTAGTAGATTTACCTTGCTGTATCTCTTCCCAAACTTTCATTGCGTTACGTTGTACTATACGATATGCATCTTCACGACTAACGCCTGCAAGAGGCAGTTCAAGCAACACTCTTTGTGAAAATACAAGTCCACCAGTAAGATTCAAATTTTTCATCATATTCTCTGGCATTACAGTGAGGTTTGCTATGACATTATTCATACGATGCATCATAAAGTCACAAGTGATGAAAGAATCTGGTAACCAGAAACGCTCTGTTGAAGAGTGAGAGATATCTCTCTCATGCCATAATGCTACGTTCTCCATAGCTGGTGTGATATAGGCCCTAACCATGCGTGCAAGCCCCGTGATATTTTCAGTCAATATAGGGTTTCTTTTATGTGGCATTGCAGAAGAACCTTTTTGTCCTTTTGCAAAATACTCTTCACACTCATATACTTCTGTACGTTGCCAGTGTCTTACTTGAACAGCAAACTTTTCAATGCTTGATGCAAGAAGCCCAAGAGTTGTAGCAAGTCTAGCATAACGGTCTCTTTGGATAACTTGGTTTGATGCTGGTGCAGACTTAAGCCCTAACTCTTCCATGGCATAATCTTCTAACTCAAGAGGTGCATGAGCAAAGTTACCCATAGCACCAGAGATTTGACCTACTGCGATAACATCCATAGTTTGTTCTAGGTTTGTTAAGTGTCTAGCCATTTCATCATACCAAACCGCAAGAACCAAACCAAAAGTGATAGGCTCTCCGTGTATGCCGTGTGAACGTCCTACCATCAAAGTCATCTTATGTTCCATCGCCCTTTTCTTGATAGACTCCATCATCATCTTTGTATCTTCTATGATAATCTTAAGTGACGCAGTCATCTGCAATGCTACCGCTGAATCAACAGTATCTGAAGATGTCATACCATAGTGGAACCATCTACTCTCATCTCCAAGTGTTTCAGACACTGAAGTAGTAAACGCGATAAGATCATGTCTAGTTACCGCTTCTATCTCATCTATACGCTCTACAGAGAAACCTGCATTGTCAACGATCTTTTGTGCATCATCATCAGGGATAAGTCCCAATTTATTCCATGCTTTAACAACTGCTATCTCAACATCAAGCCATGCTTGATACTTTGCCTGCATCGTCCAGTTCTTTGCCATCTCTTCTCTTGAATATCTTTCAATCATCTTGAACCTTTACCATCAAATTTTTATGATAGAATTCTACCCAAATAGCAGTTATAAAAGGGTTAGTAAGAGATGCCATTTATCAAAGAAAAATTTAATGTACCAAAGAAAATGCCAGCATTTTTGTTTATCATGCGTACCTTCAATTTTACTCAAGGACAAGCACAACGTCTATTAGCAAAAGGCAGACTACTCATCAATGGAAAATCCATATTTAACACTGGAGAGAGTATAGAAGGCGAAGTAGAGATAGTCTATTTTAAACCCTCATCAAAAGATAATTCTCCACTATTTCACAACAAAGATTTTATGGTTTTTGAGAAGTATTCAGGTGTATTAGTTCATCCAAATACCATGGCAACTCCCTACTCTTTACTAGATGAAATACGCAATATAGCAGGTGATAATGCTAATGCTGTTCACCGTATAGACATGGAAACTTCAGGCTTACTCTTAGCAAGTAAGCATAAAAAAGCTGAGTCATATTTAAAGTGTTCATTTGAAAACCGAAGCATCAAAAAATCTTACCTTGCTTGGGTAGATGGCAAACTTACAAAGCCCTTTTCTTCAAGTGAGTCCATCAAGATAAACAATGACTATAACCAAACCAAACACAAAGTATTTATTTCTGCTGAGGGGAAAGCTTCACATACAGACTTTACACCTCTTGAATACGATAAAGCCTTAGATGCCACACTTGTTGCCTGCTATCCACACACAGGAAGAACACATCAGATCAGAGTACATTTGTTTCACGTGAAACATCCTATTTTAGGTGATCCTATCTATGGGACTACCTTCCAAGCTGCCAACGATTACTTGGAAGATGAACTCTCATCTGAAGCACGTATGATGAAGATGGGGGCCAGTAGATTGATGTTGCATGCACAGAGTTTGAGTTTTACTTATGGAAACAAGTTTCATATAGAAAGTAGAAGTAACTTTAGAGGGATGAAAAGTTTGATTTGCTCGAAAGATAAGAGAGTTTTTAATAAGGGTTGATTTACTATTTCTCATCCTCCGACCGAGAATCATAAATAAACCACACAACACCAATCCCAGCAACCAACACAATAAACCCCAACATAAAAAGTTCCAAATTTGGCATTAAACTTCTCCTTCCAATTCTTGTTCTCTAAGCTGCCCACAAGCAGCAGAAATATCTAATCCTTTTGATTCACGAATAGTACAGTGTAGTCCTCTAGATGTCAAATACTCTTGAAACTCTTTCATATCTTTTACTGAAGGACGTTTAAATTCAGTTCCTCCATAGGGGTTAAAATAGATTAAATTAACTTTAGCTTTTATGCCATCTAAAAGACTCAAAAGTTTCTTTGCCGCAGAGATATCATCGTTGACATCTTTGATGACAAGATACTCAAACATCACTCTTTTTCTATCGTTGATAGGAAAGTTTTTTACTGCATCTATAATGGACTTGATATTATATGCTTTGTTTATGGGCATTAGCTGCTGTCTTAGTTCATCATCAACTGCATGTAAAGATATAGCAAGATTAATACCAAGCTCCATTCTCCCTAGCTTTTCTATTTTAGAGCTTAGTCCTGAAGTAGAGATAGTTTGACGATGTGTAGCTATAGCCATTCCCTCTGGATCTGCAAATATTTTTACAGATTTTACTACAGCATCCAAGTTGTCAAGTGGCTCACCCATACCCATATAAACGATGTTGACACGACGGTTGGCATCTATCTCATTATCTTTCTTTATCATGCGTAACTGCTCAACTATCTCACCAGCAGTCAAATTACGCATAAAACCACCCTTTGCAGTCAAACAAAAAGCACACCCTACCTTGCACCCTACTTGAGAGGAGATACAGACTGTATAGCGTTCCTGATGCTTTACAGAGCCATCTTCATGGTACTCCTTCTCTTTCATCAAAAGAAGTACCGCTTCAACGGTATGTCCATCATGAAGCTCAAAAAGATATTTACGACTTCCATCTATACTATCTTGAACAGTAAGTGTTTTAAGTGGCGTGAGTGTATATTGGGCATCAAGCTTCTCTCTCATATCTTTTGGGAGATTTTTCATTGCCTCAAAAGAGTCTGCATATTTATGATATATCCAATTATAAATTTGCTTTGCACGAAAACTTGGCTTGATGAGTTCACCCAATTCTTCTTTACTTAGGTCTTGTATTATTTTTTTATTCATTCTCTCTCTTTCTTTAACTACCTTTTATGCAAACTCGTATGCAGGGTTATAGTTTTATTTGCTAAAAAGTTTTTCTTTTGTATAGTCTGTAAGCTTAGTCATCGCTTCTTTTTGATTTTTTAAAAAGTCCTCATGTGCATTTTTATCACAGTAGTTTGTTACTACAAAAATACCACCTGCAGAAATACCAAATGACTGAGCTACTTTAAGCACAGCAAAATATTCCATATTTTCCAAATGTATATTTTGTGCAATATAGTGTTTTCCAATGCTTTTATCTGTTGTAATATAATTAGAAGAGTTTACTATAGTTTCACGTGAAACATCTTTTGTTGTAGAAACTACATTATCTATAGGAGTATATGAACCTCCTGTAAAAAAACTATTCTCTATATTGCTGGCTATTTTTGACTCTATAATATCAAAGATCTTCTTCTCACCATACGAACCTGCTGTACCCACAAAAAGAATAAACTTTGGCTTTTGAGTCAAACACAATCTTGTTAAGTTAATAGCAACTTCCATCATACCTATTCCTATGGGTTGTGCAAAGTCAAACTGCTCACTTTTCCCTGCACATACTATATATGATCCATTCTCTTGCATTACATTCTCACGGGGATATTTTTCCCTCTAAGATAGCTTTTTAACTCCATAATGTCAATCTCTTTAAAGTGGAAGATGGAAGCTGCCAAGGCTGCGTCTGCATCTCCTAGAGTAAATGCTTCCTCTATGTGTTTCATCGTACCTGCACCACCAGATGCAATGACTGGTATGTTGACCAATTCACCTATTTTTTTATTGAGTACATTGTCAAATCCTGCTTTTGTCCCATCTGCATCCATAGAAGTCACAAGTAGCTCTCCTGCACCTCTATCATAAGCTTCTTTTGCCCACTCTAGAGCATCAAGACCCGTATCATTACGCCCACCGTGAGTAAAGATATGCCACTTATCATCTGCTACTCTTTTAGCATCTATAGCCACAACTATGCACTGTGAGCCAAAACGTTTTGCACCCTCTTCAATGAACTCTGGTCTTTTGATGGCAGCTGAGTTTATGCTTACTTTGTCACATCCAACATTGAGTAAATTATAGATATCAGAAAGTTCTCGTATTCCTCCACCAACAGTAAGAGGAATAAAAACTTCTTTTGCAACTTGCTTCACAACATCTACAATGGTATCACGACCTTCATGCGTTGCACCGATGTCAAGAAAGGTGATCTCATCTGCACCCTCTTCATTATAACGATACGCTACTTCCACAGGGTCTCCTGCATCACGTAAACCAACAAAGTTCACCCCCTTGACCACTCGTCCATTATCTACATCAAGGCAAGGTATTATACGTTTTGCAAAATAATCCATTTTAGTTCATATCCTCTTAAAATTATGGTAGAATTATACAAAAATAATCCACAGCAAAGGATTAATATATAGTATAAAGGTAGATTATAGTATGATTATTGAAAATTTAGCCGAATTTGCATCTAAGAAATTTGGTCAGAATTTTTTAAAGAATGATTATTATCTACAAAAAATCGTCCAAGCGATGCCCAATGACAACTTAAAAGTTGCAGAAATTGGGCCTGGCTTAGGTGATTTAACCAAAGAACTTGTAAAAGTTCGAAATGTCACAGCATTTGAGGTTGATAAAAGATTATGTGAGCATCTTACTACTGAGTTTGAAGAGTCCATACACAATGGAAACTTCGAATTACGGTGTGGAGATGTGCTTGAGCGTTGGGAGTCAGGGAGTCTGCTGAATGAGCCTTATCATTTAGTAGCTAACCTGCCCTATTATATCGCGACCAATATCATCTTAAAAGCATTTAAGGATGAGCATTGCCAAAGTATTTTGGTAATGGTTCAGAAAGAAGTAGCCGTTAAATTTGCTGCTGGAGTTAGACAAAAAGAGTTTTCTGCTCTCTCTGTCTTGGCTAGCAGTGTAGGAAAAGCAACACTATGTTTCGAGGTTGAGCCAGAAGCATTTGTGCCACCTCCAAACGTTACTTCTGCCGTGCTTTTAATAGAAAAAAACCAGTCACGAGATGATGAGAAGTTTGAAAAGTTTTTAAAGATTGCTTTTTCGCAACCACGTAAAAAACTCTCTAAAAATCTCATGGTTGCTTTTTCTAAAGATATGGTCAATCAAACTTTTGCAAACCTAGAACTAGATTCTAATTTGCGACCTCATGAAGCTGCGACATCTATTTATCATCACATATATAATGAATTAAAGGATAATTTAGATGGAAAACAACAACGAAAACTCTCAAAATCAAGGGCAAGAAACAGCCAACAGTAATGATAATACTCCAAGAGAGAGAAGACCAAACCCACATAGACAAAACAATAATAGTACACAAAACAGGAATACGCAGGGAGGGGAGAGACCAAAACAAAATCAAGATAGAAAACCTCATCCAAACCGAAAACCTAACCCTAATAGAAATCAAAATGGCAATAGTGGAGAATCTGAAGGGCAAAACAATAATCAACATCCTAACAGAAAACCTAACCCTAATCAAAGAAATAACCAGAACAATCAAAACAGAAAGCCTAACCCTAATCAAAAACAAGGCAATAAGCCAAGCCATAATAAGAACAGAGGCAAAAGAAAAAATGTTACTACTGTAAATGAGACCATGAGAGCTTCTATAGAAGAGAACAAACGTGTTCAAGAAGCAAGAATGAACCCATGGAGGCAGATAGATATTGCTTCTAAAGGTAAAGTAAGATTTACTCCTCTAGGTGGGTTGGGTGAGATAGGTGGGAACATGGCTGTTCTTGAGACTGAAACATGTGCTATAGTCATAGATGTAGGTATGAGTTTTCCTGATGAGACTATGCATGGTGTTGATATCTTGGTACCTGACTTCTCTTACCTTCATGCTATCAAAGACAAGATCAAAGGTATCGTTATCACTCATGGTCATGAAGATCATATCGGTGCAATGCCGTACCTCTTTAAAGAATTAAAATTCCCTATCTATGCTACACCACTTGCACTTGCCATGATAGAGAACAAATTTAATGAGCATGGACTTAAAAATGACACTAAATACTTTAACTTTGTTACTAAGAGAAAACAGTATGACATTGGCGAATTTAAAGTAGAGTTCTTACATATGACTCACTCTATCATCGATGCATGTTCACTTGCTATAGAGACACCAGCAGGAATACTTATACATACAGCAGACTTCAAGATAGACCACACACCAGTAGATGGATATACAACTGACCTGCAGCGTTATGCATACTACGGATCAAAAGGTGTACTTTGTCTCTTCTCTGACTCTACAAACTCACACAACCCAGGTTTTACAAAAAGTGAAACCGTTGTGGGTAAAACATTTGACACACTCTTTGACCTTGCAAAAGGAAGAGTTATTATGTCAACTTTCTCTTCAAACGTTCACCGTATCTATCAAGCTATGGAGAGAGGCGTTAAGTTTGGAAGAAAAATATGTGTTATCGGGCGTTCAATGGAGAGAAATGTTGAAACAAACAGAGCATTAGGCTATGTAGATATAGATGATAAGCACTTCATAGAAGTACATGAAGTACCAAAATATGCAGAGCATGAAATACTCATAGTAACAACTGGTTCACAAGGTGAAACTATGGCTGCATTAAATCGTATGGCAACAGATGAGCATCGTCATATTAAACTTAAGCCATCAGATACCGTTATCATCTCTGCATCTGCCATCCCAGGGAATGAAGCTTCAGTTTCAGGACTTATGAATAAACTTGTTAAAGCAGGTGTTACTGTACGATATAAAGAGTTTGGAGATATTCACGTCTCTGGTCACGCAGCACAAGAGGAGCAAAAACTTATCTTAAGACTTGTTCAGCCTAAGTTCTTCTTGCCTGTTCATGGTGAGTATAACCACATCGCTAAACATGCACAGACAGCAGTAAGTTGTGGTGTAGATGAGAGAAATATCATCCTTATGAGCGATGGTGATCAAGTAGAGATAACTCCTAAATATCTTAAAAAAGTGAAAACTGTAAAAACAGGTAAAACATACATTGACAACCAAAACAATATGACTATCGAGAGTGATGTTGTACTTGACAGACAGAAGCTTGCTGAAGATGGTATCATCAATGTGGTAGCACAAATCTCTCAAAGCAATCAAAAGATAGTAGGCAAACCTGTTATCACAACACACGGTCTTGTCCCAGATAAAGAAGATAAGAAATTTGCCAAAGAGATAGAAGTGATGCTAGAAACAATGCTACTAAACATGAAACCAGAAGCACTGAAAAATCATAAAAATATAGAAGATGATATCAGAGGCAGTATTAGAAAACATGTTGTTCGCACAAAAAAGAGATACCCACTTATCATCCCAACTATTTTCATCGTTTAATCTCGAAACCCCCTCTATACTTTACATAGAGGGAACTTGCTCTAATATACTATTCTTACTTTTAATAAAAAAATACTATAATTTTCTGTAATACCATTAAAAGGAGAGTAACTTATGAAAAAAATCTTGCCTTTACTCCTACTTTTGCTTTTACTG
>VAPK010162321.1_pt1 | contig 10867 bp, 9 predicted proteins | sample 3395031 | NCBI WGS metagenome assembly VAPK01 (sample SAMN08290443, study PRJNA428436) | hydrothermal vent metagenome | isolation source: Deep-sea hydrothermal vent chimney 1 | place: Pacific Ocean: Juan De Fuca Ridge
CCTGTATCAATATAACTCACATCTATTTTTCTTTTATTTATTGTTAACGGAATGCTCACCTTAAAATCAATAGGATCACTTAAACGGATACTAGCAATCTCTCCACTAGCCTCACCTAGAATTTCACCAGCCAGTGTTTCTATCGCAAACAATTTCTTTTTTGACTTTTTATTTTGGACAATATACGTAACCAAACATCGAGCTCCATTGCCGCACATTTCAGCTTCAGTCCCATCAGCATTAATAATACGCATACGATAATCAGATTTTTTTGATTTATCTAAAATTATCAATCCATCTGCACCAATCCCATTAGTTCGATCACAAGCTTTAATAGCGAGAGACTTTAAGTTCAATCCTTTTTGAGCTTCAATAACAATAAAGTCATTTCCCGCCCCTGCCATTTTTGTAAAATTTATTTTTTTCATCGCAAAAAATTCGGTATCGTTTCCCCTTTAATAAGATCATTAAAGGTTTCGCGTTTTTTGACAATTTCAAACTTATTTCCTTTAACCATGACTTCTGGAGGACGACCGCGAACATTATAGTTACTTGCCATCACATACCCATAGGCTCCCGCGCCCATTACGGCTAATAAATCTCCTTTTTTCATAACAGGAAGCCTTCTGTCTTTTGCAAAAAAATCACCGCTTTCACAAATAGGACCCACAACATCCACTTTAATTTTTTTAGTACGTGTTTTCTTTAAAGGCACAACTTCATGATACGCGTCATAAAGTGTCGGACGCATGAGGTCATTCATGCCACCATCAACAATCAAGAATTTTTTAACGCCGTTATCTTTCAAATACAAAACTTGATTTACAAATATCCCGGCGTTTCCGGCAATAAATCGTCCTGGCTCCACCACAATTTTTAATCCTGTCTTCTCTAAATAAGGCAATAAGGCATCGGCAAATTTCTGTGCTGTCTGAGGTTTTTCATCCTTATAAATAATCCCTAAACCTCCTCCAATATCTAAATATTCTAAATTAATGTCCTCTTTTTTTAAAGTATCAATAAATTCAAGAACTTTTTTAATGGCCGCAATAAAAGGCATGCTCGTTGTAATTTGTGAACCAATATGAACATGAAGTCCGTTTATTTTAAGGTGCGTATATTTTTTACGTGACTTCAAGATCTTATGCGCTGTCTTTAAATCAATACCAAATTTATTTTTTAATGTTCCTGTTGTAATTTTAGCATGTGTTGCCGCGGCCACATCCGGATTAATGCGCAAAGCTACACGCGGATTTTTGTTTAATTTCTTCGCGATCCGGTTGATCTCATCAAGCTCCGGAAGAGATTCAACATTAAAAAAAAGAATATTGGCTCTAATCGCCTCAATAATTTCCTCCTCTGTTTTTCCCACAGAGGCAAACACAATTTTCTTTAAATCCGCTTTTGCTTTACGCGCTTTCTTTAATTCACCGACAGAAACAATCTCAAATCCAGCCCCTTGATTAACTAATGTTTTGATAACCGCTAAATTATCATTAGCCTTCATGGCAAAACACACAATCGGATCAATCTTCGCAAAGGCTTTTTTGATCTTCATAAAATGATCGACCAGCGTATTATGGCTATAAAGATAAAACGGCGTGCCCACCCTCCTGGCAACCGTACTCACCTTTACGGATTCACAATAAAGTTCATTATTTTTAAATTTGAAGTCATGCATTTAATTTGTCTCTCTTTGTTCGGCATTTAGAGATAAAGAGGTAATCAAATTGTTTTCTTACCACTCTACCTCTTACCTCTAATTTTCAAATTTTTTTTCCATTTTTCAATCTGCTTCTTCACCATCGTTGGATTTGTTGAGCCTAATGATTTTTTGATTTTAACAGACATTTTTGGATTAAGAAGTTTTTTTACGTCAGAGTTAAACTTTATTGAATACTTCTTCAATTCTTTTTCGGAAAGGTCTGCAATTTTTTTTCCTTTATCCACACATTCCTTAATCATCTTTCCAACAATATCATGGGCATCCCGATAGGAGATACCTTTTTGAATCAAATATTCCATAATATCAACGGAGAAAAAATATTCATGGGTAATATGTTCTTCAATAGAGTCTTGCTTGACTTTGAGTGTTAAAAATAATTTTTCTAATAACCCCAGCATATCTTTAACCTTTTCTACAGATTCAAATAACGGCGGTTTATCTAATTGCATATCACGATTATATGTTAAAGGCAGCCCTTTCATGAGCATCAAAAGTTCATTCACGTTGCTGGCTAACTTGGCCGACTCTCCCCGAATAAGCTCCAGCATATCCGGATTTTTCTTATGCGGCATAATTGAAGAACCTGTACATAATGACCAATCGATATTGATAAAATTAAATTCACTCGTCGCCCAAATAATAAAATCTTCTGATATGCGTGAAAAATGGGTGCCGGCAATGGCTAAACCGGAAAGCGCTTCAATGATAAAATCTCGATCACTCACAGAATCAATACTATTTTGGGTGACACCGTGAAAACCTAACTCTTTAGCCAAAAAATTTCGATCTGTCGGCAATGAGGTTCCGGAAAGCGCGCAGCTACCTAATGGCATAACATCTAAACGTTTTAAAGCTCCAAATAATCGCCCTTTATCACGCTCGAGCATTTCAACATAAGCCAACATATGATGGGATAACAAAACAACTTGAGCGGATTGTAAATGTGTATACGCCGGAATAATAATATCCTGATGTTTATCGGCGAATTGAACAATGGCTTTCTGAACCTTGGCTAAAAGATTAATGATAAGCGTTAGCTCAACCAAGCAATACAATTTCATATCCAAAACAATGAGATCATTGCGTGAACGTGCTGTGTGCAGGCGGTCTGCGGCTTTGCCAATTAATTTTTTAAGAGCGGATTGAATATTAGTATGGATATCTTCAGCCTTTGCATCAAACTTAAACTTTCCATCATCAATCTGTTGAGCAAGTTTATTCAAACCGGTAATAATTTTTTTTGCGTCAGTTTTGGGAATAATCCCTTGTTTACCGAGCATATTCGCGTGCGCGATACTTCCGATCACATCATAAATTGCCAATCGATAGTCATAACCGATACTAAAACTAAACTTATCTGCTAAACGATCACTTGACCCTTCAAATCGACTTCCCCAAAATTTAGACATTTTAAATCCTTTTTGTATTTAGTCCCTCTCCCTTTGAGAGAGAGTTAAGGCTTCATTAATTTGCCAACGATCAAAAACTCTCACCTCTTTGCCTTCGGCAAAGGCCCTCTCCCAAAGGGAGAGGGAAAACTTCAAATTTTATTTATTAATCATATATGGTGTTGCCCACAATTGATTGAATCCAGCCGCGAGTTTTTGGTCAAAGACATCGCCTTTTCCATACGTGGCCATTTTCTCACTATAGCGGGAAAATTTAGACTTCCGGCCAACGACGGAACAACTTCCTTTATAAAGCTTTAAACGAACCGTTCCGGTTGTGCGTTGATGCACAGCATTAAAATATTCATCCAATTGCTGCTTTAAGGGGGTATCCCAAAGGCCATTGTATGTAAGCTCAGCATACTTTTGAGAAGCCTGTATTTTGTATCGCATAGTTTCCCGGTCAAGAACCAGGCATTCCAAATCATGAAGTGCCGTATGTAAAACTTCTCCTGCCGGATTCTCATAAATTTCCCGTGACTTAATACCGACCAAGCGATTCTCAATCATATCCATCCTTCCCACAGAATTTTTTCCGGAAATTTTATTTAATTCTTTAATCAAATTAACAGCAGAATACGATTTGCCATTGATCTTCTTTGGAATCCCTTGAAAAAAATCAATCTCAATATAGGTTGGTTTATTAGGTGCTTTTAATGGATTCTGCGTCATCGCGTAAATATCTTCCGGAGGTTCATTCCATGGATTTTCTAACACCCCGCACTCAATCGCCCGTCCGTAAATATTGGTATCAATACTATAAGGATTTTTTTTCGTCACATTAATTTTTATTTTTTGAGAATGAAGGTAATCAATCTCATCATCCCGTGTTTTAAATTCCCATGTGCGAACAGGCGCGATAATCTCCATCTTAGGCTCCATGAGACGAAATGTTGTCTCAAAACGAACCTGATCATTTCCTTTTCCTGTGCAGCCATGCGCAACCGCATCAGCCTTTTCCTTACGGGCAATCAACATTTGATGTTTGGCAATCAATGGACGGGAAAGCGCGCAAGCCAATACATATTTATTTTCATAAAGCGCTCCGGCTTTTAACGCGGGAAAAACATAATCTTCAATCAATTCTTTTTGAAGGTCCAAACAATAAACCCTAGCCGCCCCTGACGTAAGGGCACGCTTTTTAACCTCCGCAAAATCCCCCCCCTGCCCTACATTTCCAATAAACGCAACAGTCTCAAATCCCTTATCCTTCATCCACGGAATAATACAGGAAGTATCCAACCCCCCCGAATAAGCCAACACCACTTTTTTCATTTTATTTTCTCCCTATTTATAAACATTTCCTCTTTTTTATGAACTATAATTTGAAACATTAAATAGAGTCCAAATCGGTATTAGAATCTTTTTTCCCTTTAATTCGATCATTACAACCCCGCTGGATATCCTTAATCGCATTTTTATCTAAATCAAGTCCTAATAAAGGCCTGCGTACAAATTAACTACCGAATAATATTATGTTCTTTGAGGATAAGTTTTATAATTATCGGTAATTTATTGTTGTACAGTGCCTAACTCATCAACTTTTTCATATTCTTTCCAGGGAATAATAATTTCCATCGGTTTACCTTGTTCATTAACAACAACCTTTTTATGAATAGTAGATCGTTTGATAAATTTCGTTCTATCTCCATACTATAGTATAGTGAAAATTTATCGTCGGAATATAAGAAAAATATTGCCTTCAAAAATGATATAAAATTTATCAAGCCGACTAATAGTTAACATAAATTCCTCCCTGATACTTATGCTTTCATTAAAAATATTAATATCGCTTTTTGCGTGTGCAGGCGGTTTTCAGCTTGATCAAAAACAATAGAATGGGAGCCGTCGATAACTTTTTCGGTGACTTCTTGTCCCCGGTGTGCCGGCAGACAATGCATAAAAATATAATTTTTTCTTGCTAAAGCCACAAGCTCCGCGTTAATTTGAAATTCATGAAAGTCTGTTAAGCGCTGTTGATTTTCCTGTTCCTGTCCCATGCTCACCCACACATCGGAATAAATTATATCGACATCTTTAACCATATCCTTTGAAGACTTGCTAATAAGAATTTTTACTCCTGTTTCTTTAGCATATTTTTTTGACAGGTCAACAATTTCTTTCTGTGGTTCATACCCTTCCGGCGTCGCAATATTTAAATTAACACCTATTTTCGCGCAAATCAGCATTAACGAATGACAAACATTATTCCCATCTCCAACATAGGCCATTGTTAAGCCTTCCAATTTTCCAAATTTCTCTTTCACTGAAAAAATATCTGTTAACGCCTGGCATGGATGATAGAGGTCACACAGACCGTTAATAACCGGAATCGTTGAATGTGTTGCTAAATCAACAATGTCTTGGTGCGTATATGTTCGGGCAACAATGCCGTCAAGATAGCGGGACAATGTATTGGCCACATCAGACGTTGATTCGCGTACCCCTAAATTAATTTCATCCGGTCCTAAATAAAGACAGTGTCCGCCTAGTTGATAGATTCCCACATCAAAGGAAGCTCGTGTCCGATTAGACGGCTTTTGAAAAACAAGACCAATCGATTTTCCTGTTAGTAAATCATTCGCGTAAGTCTTGTCTTCTTTAACCTTCGCAGCTAAATCCAAAATTTTAAAGATTTCTTCCTGACTAAAATTTTTCAGACTCAACAGGTCACGTTTCATAATCATTCCCCAATTTTTGATGTACTACATATTACCTTCTCTAAAATATATAAAGCCTTGTTCGCTTGTTTTTTTGTTACGTTTAAGGCCGGCATAAAACGTAGAATATTACCTTGAGTGCAATTGATGATTAGCCCTTGATTAAAGCATTCTTCGTAAATTTCCTTTCCTTCAATATTCAATTCAATCCCAATCATAAGTCCAATTCCGCGGACATCCACAATACACTCAAACTTTTCTTTAAGCACGTTCAACTCTTTTAAAAGATAAGCACTCATGATTTTAGTATTCTTTAGCATTTTATCACTATGAATGGCTTTAAACGCACCTAAAGCTGCTTTACAGACTAGAGGACTGCCTCCAAAAGTTGAGGCGTGCATTCCCGGTTTAAAAGTATCGGCAATTTTATTTTTAACAACAATGGCGCCAATCGGCAACCCTCCCCCTAATGCCTTTGCTAAAATCATGACATCCGGCGTAATTCCATAATGTTGAAATCCAAACATGGTTCCTAAGCGTCCCATTCCTGTTTGCACCTCATCAAAAATTAAAAGAATATTTTTCTGATTACACAGATTACGCAAAGCTTGAATATACTCCTTATCTGTGATATTCACGCCGCCCTCTCCCTGGACTAATTCCAACAGGACCGCAACTGTTTTATCCGTAATGACGGACTCTAAAGCCTGAAGGTTATTAAACGGAACATACTTAAATCCTTGAGGTAATGGCTTAAAAGGTTCACTGTATTGGGACTGACCCGTTGCGGTCATCGCGCCCATGGTCCGTCCATGAAAAGACTTTTCCATGGTGATAATTTCATGCCGTTCACCCTGACCATATGCGCGCGCGAATTTAATCGCGGCTTCATTGCCTTCGGCTCCACTGTTACAAAAAAATACTTTTCCTGGAAAAGAGCATCGAATAATTTCTTTAGCTAACTTAACTTGATTCGGATGATAAAAATTATTAGGAACATGAATTAATTTTGATATCTGATCACGCACCCCCGCCATAACTTTAGGATGACAATGCCCTACATTATTCACACCCCATCCCGGGAAAAAATCTAAATATTTTTTTCCATCTACATCAATCAAATTCATTCCCTTCCCCTTAACAAAAATTGCTGGTGTCCGTGTGTAGGTCGAAAGAATATATTTATCGTAATTTTTAAAAATATCTATTTTTTTCATGAATTAAAACTCTATTATCCTTTTAAAATTTGTGTTCCGATCCCTTTGTCTGTAAAAATTTCAAGTAAAAGTGCGTGCTGAACACAAGCATCCACAATATGCGTTTTTTTAACACCTCCATTTAAGGCCTCTACACAGGCTCTGACTTTTGGAATCATACCTCCCTGAATGACATTTAACTTAGTCAAATTTGCAATCTCGTCAATCGTCAATGTTGAAATCAAAGAATCCGCATCATCCTGTGTCCTCATGACGCCTTGAACATTGGTTAATAAAACCAACTTCTCGGCATCCATTGAACTGGCAATGGCGCTGGCCACTTCATCGGCATTAATATTATGCGGCTGCTTTTCCACACTAATTCCCATGGGGGAAAGAACAGTAATGTAACCCCGTTTTAAATGGCTATCTAAGGCTTCCTTATCAATATCTGTAATTGTGCCGACAAATCCTAAATCCTTTGCTGATTTTCGTTTTTTAACATGGATAATATTTTCATCGCCCTTAAGTCCAGTCACATCCCCTTTTAACTCTTTAATTCCCTTTACAATTTTTTTATTGAGTTTTTCAAGTTCTTCACTGACAATATTTAAAGTTTCTTTATCTGTAACACGGATACCTTCATGAAATTCCGACTTGAGGCCTGCTTCTTTAAGACGCCCACTAATATGAGGACCTCCCCCATGGACTAAAATGGTTCGAATCCCCACGTAACTCAAAAAAACAATATCCTCCAAAACATTTTTTCGAATGGCATCGTTATCCAAAATACTTCCACCATACTTGATAACAAATATTTTCCGTCGAAAAGAATGAATATAAGGAATAGCCTCAATAAGAACACTGGCTTTCTTGATACTAGATTCCATTAGTTATACTCCGCATTAATTCGAATGTATTCATTCGATAAATCTGATGTATACACCGTTGCCGTACCTTTTCCTAAATTTAAATCCGCTGTAATACTAATATTTTTTTCCTCAAATGAACTAAATTTAATATTTAAATTTTTCTCTGTAATCTGTTTAATTCCTAATGCTCCAATCGCGGCTGCTACGCGTCCCCAATTGGGATTACTTCCATACGCCGCTGTTTTAACCAAATTACAATTGGCGATCTTAAGGGCCACTTTTTTTGCCTGCGCGTCATCTTTGGCATCCACGACATTAATTTCAATAAATTTTGTTGCCCCCTCTCCATCGCGCACAATTTTTTTAGCCATGTCTAAACAAACATACTTTAACGCTTCACAAAAAATGTTAAAATCTTTTCCCGATTTCATAATTTTTTTATTACGCGCCAACCCATTAGCCATCACAACAACCATATCATTAGTACTCATACAGCCATCGACCGTAATGCAGTTAAAGGATAAATCATTGGCTTTTTTTAAAGCTAATTTTAACATTTTGGAATCAATCGCGGCATCAGTTGTGATAAAACATAACATTGTAGCCATATTCGGCGCAATCATTCCGGAGCCCTTAGAACAAGCTCCCATTGTTACCTTTTTACCTCCCAACGTAACCTGAACAGTCACTTCTTTTGTACACAAATCCGTTGTTAAAATAGCTTTAGCCGCCTTACCGGCCCCTTGAATACTCAGCCCTTTTACAAGCTTTGAGGACGCTTTTTTAATATTACTATATTCTAACGGTTTACTGATAATTCCTGTTGAAGCGACGATGATATCTTGTTCTGGAATATCTGTCAAATTGCTCACCAATTGCGCCATTTGCTCAGCATATTTCAGACCAAAACTTCCTGTAAAACAGTTCGCATTTCCACTATTCGCAATAATAGCCTGAATTTTGTTATTATGAATATGCTTTTGACTCACCACTAAGGGCGCGGCTTTTATAGAATTTTTTGTAAAAATACCGGCCCCCACAGCAGGAACATCACTGACAATAAGGGCTAAATCCGGTTTTCTGGATTTTTTGATGCCACATGCCAGCCCATTCGCCTTAAATCCTTCTGGTTGAGTTACTCCTCCCTTAATAATTCTCACAGTAAACCTTCCTCTTCTTTAAAGCCTTTCATAATATTCATATTTTGAACCGCTTGCCCTGCGGCCCCTTTAACCAAATTATCAATTGCGCTGGTGATCACCAATAATTGTTTATCGACACTTAGCGTAAAACCAATATCACAGTAATTTGTTCTAACAACATTCTTTAATTCCGGTTGTTGCCCTTGCGGAAGAACGCGCACAAAAGGCTCGATTTTATAAAATCGTTGATAAACTTTATGGATTTCCGAAAAAGAAATTTTATCATTTAATCGGATATAAATTGTTTCTAAAATCCCCCGGTTAACCGGCAAAAGATGTGGAACAAAATCAATAACAATGGGCTCTCGGGAAATCTTGGAAAGATACAACTCAATCTCCGGAACATGCTGATGATGAAGCACTTTATAAGCCATGAAGTTTTCATTAAGTTCAGAAAAATTCAATGTAACTTTTGCCTTACGTCCAGACCCGGACACTCCTGATTTCGCGTCAATAATAATTGATTGAATCAACTCTGAATGGATGGCCGTCAGAGGAGCTAAGGCCAAAATAGCGGCCGTTGGATAACATCCCGGATTAGCAATAAAATGTGATTTTTTAATGTCCTCACGGTAAAGTTCCGGCAATCCATACACAGCTTTATTCAAATGATGACTGTCTTTATGTGCTACTCCATACCATTTTTTATACGTGCGCGCTGTCTCAAGACGATAATCTCCACTAAGGTCAATGACCTTTTTCCCTGTCTTTAACAGGAAAGGGGTTATCTCCATAGAAATGGTATGCGGCACGGCTAAAAAAATAAGGTCACATAATTTAACGGCTTTGTTCAGATTGAATTTATCACAAGTTAAATTTATTCGCCCTAAAAATTGAGGCCAGATATCCGTTATTTTACCAATGGTATTATTCGCGCTCACATACGTTACACGTACCTGGGAGTGCTTTAATAACAATTCAAGCGCCGTCATACCCGAATATCCACTTACTCCTACAATGCCTACGTTAATCATGATAATTCCTTTTGTTTTTATGTAAAGACGTACCGGGGCGTCTTTATCAAAATGTCAGAATAAAATAAAAAACCTACCTCGTCAATGCTTTTCGCAAAAGAGAGGTAGGTTTTTTAATGAAAAATTAAATTGTTAGGTATTTATCGTTTAACCCACTGGAATTTTTTTCGCGCTCCCTTTTGTCCAGGCTTTTGCCTTTCCTTCATCCTTGGGTCACGCCTCATCATATCCGCTTTTTTAAGAATTTTTTTATTTTCCGGATCACATAAAACTAACGCGCGTGCTAATCCTAAACGAAATGCTCCTGCTTGTCCCGTGCTTCCGCCACCAGTTACCTTGACCCGAAGATCAAATTTCCCCAAAGTATTGGTCAATTTTAACGGCTCTAAAATTGTAATACGATCTGTTTCCCGAGGAAAATAGTTTTCAAAATCACGCTTGTTAACACGAATGCTTCCTTTTCCTGGAATCAAATTTACACGGGCTACTGAACTTTTTCGTCGCCCTGTTGCTCCATATTTTACAACTTCTACCATAATTCTTCCTTTTTCTTATTATATTTCTAGTGGCATTGGTTTCTGCGCTTCATGAGGATGCTTATCCCCTGCATAAATCTTTAACTTTGTCTTTACATGATTTCCTAAAGGACCCGCTGGAATCATTCGATTAATGGCTAATTCTAATACCTTTGCCGGGGCTCGTTTTAACATTTCTTCCAACCTAACCGTTTTTTGTCCTGAATGGTATCCTGAATAACGATGATATTCTTTTTGTTGAAACTTCTTTCCA